>Ga0099364_10006182_pt1 | contig 17517 bp, 16 predicted proteins | sample TergutTh196P3_FD_73070 | JGI IMG/M metagenome (GOLD analysis project Ga0099364, IMG submission 73070) | Microcerotermes parvus P3 segment gut microbial communities from Pointe-Noire, Republic of the Congo - Th196 P3 | ecosystem: Host-associated > Arthropoda: Insects > Digestive system > Gut ...
TACAAAGGATACTCCTTTTTTTAATCTTGTCAAAACACCAGGTATTTTTAGAGGTGCCCTTATGTCTAATAAGGCATAGATGTCGGGGACTTTCGAAACCCCCAAACAACACTCCAGATTGGGTAGATTATGCCGATTATAACGCCCGGCGATAAAAAATTATCGGCTTTTTTGCCAAAAATATCCGAGACCCTCTGGAAAAATGCTGCTAATTTACTAAAACGAATCAATATATAGAAAAGTCGTACTTGTATGTTATACGAGTATGGACGCTATTCGCAGGAATCGGTATTGAAGGACATTGCGTGAACACTTGCCTGACGCAGATGTTCAATCCCTAATTTTAACTTTCACACAATGGTACGTTACGGTATTTACGGCGGAGCATTTGATCCCATCCATTTGGGGCATCTCTTGCTGGCGGAGGCTTGCCTGCGTCAGGCGAAGTTAGACCGGATATTTTTTGTGCCGACGGGGATTTCTCCGCATCGTGCTGTGAAAGAAGAGTATCGGGCATCTGCGGAAGATCGGCTCAATATGATCGAGTCGGCCATCATAGGGTATGAAGAATTCTATGTAAGCCGATACGAAATTGACCGGCAAGAAACGAGTTATACGATAGACACATTGAAGTATTTTCACCGATTATTTACGTTGGTCGAACCGGAATTCTTCCTGATGATGGGAGCGGATATGTTCAACGATTTGCCGAATTGGCATGAAGCCGGAGAAATTTGCAAGTTGGCCTTGCCGTTGGTTGTCGATCGGCCTGAGACGGCGGCACCTTACTTTTCGGCTCTCAACGGGATAGTTCCGCTTGATCGTTTGGAAGAGATTCGACATTCGGCAATCAGGATGCCGTTGATTGGCATTTCGTCGACACAAATCCGCGACAGTGTCGCCGCCGAGGAAAGCATTCGGTTTCAGGTCCCGAGAAGCGTCGAATCGTATATCACAACTCATCGGCTTTACCGATTATAAAGCGTTTCACGTGCTTCGATGGACAATAATCGTCATCGCATAGGCGGAAGTCGGGTTACCCGCCCCGCCCGGCAGGGCGTATGTTTGTTGCCATCGCCGACCCAGCCCCAAGAGACGGAGTACCGGGCAGTACCCCGCCCTAAAATCTCCGGGCAAGTAATCCCTGGGCAACCGTAATCTCCAGATGCCCTGCCGAACAAAGCCGATAAAGACGAACAAAGCCGATAAAACCAGAAAAGTTCTATCGGCATGTCCTCTATTTGAAGCAATCACATCGAAGCAACCCCTACGACGACATCGGCATCACGACGTAAACATATCCGCCGTCATCGGCGGTTATTTTGACGGGATCATTATCCGGCGGAAGGTAAATTGATACCACCGTGCTGGATTCCAAAACGCGGAGAAAACCCGTCATAAATTTGGGGTCAAGTTTGATAGTCTTTTCCGGCCCATCGAACGAAATGGGTACCTCACTCATTGCATTACCGATTTCTTTGCCTTCGCCTTTGAGCGACAGTTTTCCCTTATCGAACACAAAATACACGCCGGGGTCTAGATCCGTCGTTGTAATTTGTGCCCGAAGAACGGCGGACAACAACGTACCGCTCTCGATCGTAACGGGCGTATCATCTTCTGTTTTTGGAATGATCGACCGCCATTTTGGAAAACGGCCTTCAACCAGGCGGGAAAAAAGCGTAATGTCCTTACATTGAAACAACACACGATTCGCCGATATGGCCATCTTGATATCATCGTCATCTTCAATCGACTTGTCTTGCAATACCCGCTCCAGAATTTGCAACGTACGCACGGGCAAAATCGACGTTTCGACCTTGTGATCATTGACGCATTCGCCTTTTCCTTCTTGCCAGGCAAGCCGCCGGCCATCGGTCGCCACGACGGAAACGTTGTCGTCGACCATCTCAAAATAGACGCCCCCGAGAGCATAACGCACGTTTTCGGTATCTGTCGCAAAAACTGTCCGGCGAATCATTTCCCGCAAGGCCTTCGCCGGGATTTCGTGATAGGCTGTTTCCTCAAATTCCTCGACATTGGGAAACTCATCTGGCGGCTGGGTATTCAGGTCATATTTCTCTCTTTCTCCGTTAACGACCGCACTATTATCCGTACTTTCGATGGTTAGCCGGTCTTCTCCCGTCAAATCGAGGATTTGGGTAAGCCGTTTTGTAGGAAGTACGGCCTCTCCGTTTGCGACTATATCGCAACTGAATTGGATTCGGATGCCAATTTCCGAATCGGTCGCCTGCAAAATGATGCCGATTTTTTTGTCGGCTTTAATTTTGACATTTTGGAGGATCGGTTTGATGTCTCGTGCCGCTGCAACGGATGCTGCAAGTTTAAATTTGGGAGAAAAGTCCCTGGGTTCGAATTGTATTTTCATTGACTTTGCCATATCTATTACGTATGGAGTTGGTTGCTATGGTGTAGTTTGTCGCCCCAAAAATCTTCAAGACAACAGCATTGTAACCGATTTTCCCCCCATTGGCAAGAGTCCCCCATCGGCAAGAGACAGCATAAGGGTGAGTCCAAGTTTAGAGGATGCTTTTTTAGAATGTAGTGCAGTCATTTTACAAGGAAGTATTTTATGCCGCCGATTTCACCACCCCTCGAGAATCTCTCAAAAAAAATCACGCCTTGCTCGATCAATGCGATACCGTTGCCGACAACGCACTCTTCGGCCCAACCCTTGACAACATAGCCCTTCGATGCCCCCGAAACATTCTTCCTCATCCAAGGACGAACATTCCTCCAAAAAGTCCTCCAAGACAAACTCCAAGAACGAATCGAACAATCCGAAGCCGACCACACCCCATTTCCCTTCTGGGAAAAACGGAGTACAACGGTGGTGGCGTGGTCGTTCCGGTCTGATGGGGCGGCTACAAAACCTTTAATCCGAAAGAGAGGGAATCATGGCAAAGTTAGCGAAGGTAGTGTTTGCTACCCTATTTTTTGTCGCAGGAGCGACATGGTATGCTGGGCAGATTCCGGCGGAAATGACACCGGAACAAGAAATGGCTGTTGTGGCGGGGGCGGTAGAGAATGCAGAAGAATGTATGGAAGTGTCGGGTACCGGATGTTCTTCTGACACTAACTTATACATTTTGCAGCAGAAGGAACTTCAACTCATAGACCGCTGTGGTCCAAACGATACTAAGTGCGATATATACTTAAAAGAGTGGTCGGAAGATGACACAAACAGCTGGACATGCCAATCGACCTACCGTCCGCGGTGGAATTGGTATCGATGTGCCGAAGAGAGCGACCGTATTTGTAAAATGACTTATGCCGTTTGCACACCTCTTATTTGGGTGTGTAGTGGTAAAGCAACAAAAGATGGGGATGGGAAGAAAACGTCAAAACAGTGTAGAGATTACCTTTGGCGGCAGGTTCTGGATGGGCGGTTCCTCTTGCTGGGAGAGAAAAAGTTGTGAGGCATTATGTCAGTGTGGGACAATGGATTCTTTCCCTTCAAAAGCCTTGGGGAGTACGCCTACGTAGTCCGATCATAGTTTATGGAAAAAGTGGGTTTTCCTCCCTTTTACAATTTAATGTTCTTATGCGACTATCTGTTTTGGTGCTATTTGTTTTGGTGCCTTTTTTGTGCTTTTGCCGATGACCCTACTCTCGACGATGTGGGAACAGGGGTGAGGGTGCATATTCGTTCTTATGACGGTCTTGAATTTTCTGTTACTTCGAGTCTTTATCAAGAAAACAGAGACGGTGAAGAGGAGTTTTCTTTGCCGGAAATACGTGAGACAATACGACTACACATTCCCGAAAAGGGACCGGCATGGAAATATTGGGTACAAAAGATTCAAGACGAATTTGATGATCAGTGGATTGCCAGTCGTTTTAGGGCAACCAATGTGAAAGAAACTCGTTATTTTACTTATTTCCCTGAGTCGGAAGGTCAATGGAGCCGTGGAAGCATTATTCCGTTGTATCAGTGGCACGAAAACGAGGGGCGGCACTTCTTCACGTTTCTGGGGCTTGATACAACGGGACTGTCCTTACTTGAATTAGGCAATCTCATTGCTGACGAAGACAGAAACGAATATGTCGAAAGGTACAATTTGCGGTTTGTAAAAGAGGAACGGTTTGGAGACAAAAATGTTTGGGTATTCCATGGGAAACTTGAGATGGAGTTTCAGGGAAAAAACATCCAAACGGACTACAAACTTTGCGTTTTACATCCACAAAATATGATAGTACACTGGGAAGGTTCTATGGGTGAGGATAGTCTATCCTATATCGTAGAAGATATCGGTATTTTTGAGGGGATATGTTATCCACGAAGAGGGAGGTTCCATCAAAGCCAAACAATGGGATTGGTAGGTAAAATTGACTATAAGTTTGAAGTGACCGATGTTCGTCGGTACAGTTCTGAATTATTGAGTAATTGGTTTCCCGAATGGCCACCTGGAACAAGCGCACAGAACATAGGCACCGGAAAAATAACCCGTATTCCTCCCAGTGAAAGGCAACTCGCAAAAGTTGCGAAGATACAGAAGGATATGCTGGATTCGTACGCGATAACACCACGTTCAACAACGTGGCTTGTTGTTCGTATCACACTGGTAATTATCGGGAGTGCTCTGATCCTGTACGCCCTGTACAGAATGAGTGAGAAGAGAAAAAAAGATCCTGCCTAAAACTTATGCCGCTCTTTCAATCAACTCTATTGTGGTCTTCCATCATTGTTGCAGGAATAGTTTCCCCTTGCTTTGCCGCTAGCGAACCTGCCCGGCTGGGCGAACCGGGAAAGTGTGGACGAGATTGTATCTATTACGTTTGTCAGCGTTTCGGACAGCAGGTGTCTCTCGACGAAATTGATCGACGGTTGAATTATCAAGTGGACATTAGTTTTGCTGATATGCGGAAAGTTTTTGAAGAGCGAGGATTTTTCTGTCAGTCATTGATGTTCGATGCCCGGAATATCGGAAGGCTTCAACACACCTTCGACAAGTATGGCCGTTCCATATTCGCCATTGCTGCTATGCCGACCTCTTCTGAAAAAGACCATCACTTTATTGTTGTTACAAAATGCACAGGTTCACGTCTTACAGTGTTTGATGTTTCTAACAACAGAACCGGAATGGTCAACATTGCCGACTATAGAGGCAAGCCGATTGCTGTACCTGTTTTGCTTGTCAGCACGAAGCCGATTCGATATCAATCCTTTTCCGGTCTTGACATACTATCAGGGATTGCTGTGATTATCATAGTGTTCTCTTTCGGTTACTATTGCATAGCAAGACGATGGGGAGTATCTCTTTATCAGGGCGCAAGCAAGGCAGTTCGATATTGTTTTCGCCGGTTGACTTTTCGGTGGCTTTCAATCGTCTGTGGAGTAGTAATTGTTATTGTGTTGTTAATCATTGTCTGTCGGGAATATCATTATCACAACCATCCTTTGGAGTTTGCGAAGCAAGTAATTGACTTGGGAGAAATTGAGTTGTTCTCGAAAAACGATGTTTTTATCGAGGTTCGCAATCGCAGTTTTCGGAATGTCTCTATCGAAGAAGTTCAGGTTTCATGCTCCTGCCTGACAATAGAGGAATATCCAGAAATCATTGCCCCCAAGAGTGTACAAGTAATAAAACTTCAGTTGGTTCCGCTTTTGGAAGGCAACGTTTCCTATCAGGCGTTGATTGTTCCGCAGTCTTTCGCTCCGATTGTTGGTGGGATTTCTTATAGTGGCTACCAACAGGTACGGCTGCTCCCCAAATATCTCAATATTGGCATTGTGGAAAAGGGAGGAAAAAAAACATTTTTATGTGAGTACAGTGTAGAAAATTTGCGGGAAGAATTTCTTGCCATTGAAACAATCACAATGCATGGCGAGGAACCGATTTTGGAAATTGCCGGTATTATACCTGACGTACTGCGAAACAAGGAAACATTTACAATAACGATCAAGCATCTCGGCAATGCACCGCCGGGTAGTTTCTTACAATCGTTTGAAATCAGGGGAAGAGGCAATTCCGGTAATGAAATTGTTCTGTTATCCAATATCCTCGGGCTAATTGTCGAGTAACCATTCACACACATTATGTCAAAAGACGACCAAAATTGCTCTGTACGTGGGAATTATTTTACTTGCAGGACTGTTTTTGTAATACTGTTACTTACCCAAGCATTTTTACTTGCTTTCCTCTCATGGTCAACCTCTCCGAACCGCACGGAAGTTGGACACATCGGCGCGGCGGTCTATCTTTGGCACACCGGGCAATTCGACGTATTCCACGTCAATCCGCCGCTCGTTCGTGTCGTTGCTGGTGCGCCCATTGCCCTGTTTTGCAATCCAGAGTACGACTTCACAGGCTACTCTCCCCGCCCCCAAGACCGAAGCGAATGGCGACTCGGCAGTGCCTTCATCGCCGCCAATGAACCCGACGACCTGCGGCTTTATGTTTTCCTTGCAAGAGCGGCATGCATTCCACTCATTCTTTTGGGCGGCTATTTCGGCTACCGCTTTGCTTCAGAACTCTACGGACAATACTCGGGCATAACATTCCTAACACTCTGGACATTCTCGCCGCTCATTCTCGGCTGGGGAGCAACAATCTGTCCCGATGTGCATGCCGCTTCTTTTGGGATTATCGGACTCTATACCTTGTGGCATTGGCTCAAAAATCCAACCTGGGGTAAAGCACTTATTGCCGGTATCTGTCTCGGACTCATGCCGCTCACGAAAATAACGTGGATCATTGCCTTTCCGATATGGCTGATTGTATGGACGATCTATCTGCCTTTCAAACAAAAACGTCAACTTGCCGTGATTATGCTACTTGGCATTTTCACAATCAACGCTGGCTATCTTTTCGATGGCACTTTTCGGCTATTGAAAGATTACCATTTTATCAGCGGCACTTTTACGGGGCAGGAAATTACCAAAGGAAGAGCCGTAGCCGTCGGGAACCGATTTGCCGATTCGTGGTTGGGACACGTTCCTGTGCCGCTGCCAGCGGAGTTTGTGCAAGGCATCGACACGCAGAAAATCGACTTTGAACGCGGCATAGATTCTTACGCGCGCGGCGTTTGGTCAGATCGCGGCTGGTGGTGGTACTACGGTTATGTCATGCTTATCAGAGAACCGCTTGGCGTTTGGGGATTGACGATACTTGCACTCCTTGTTACTTGCTTTTGCCGAAGTGTAAATGCGTCGCGGCGTGACGAATTGACGGTATTAGTCCCCTTGTTACTAATTTTCGCTTTCATCAGTAGTCAGGACGGTTTTTCCATTAACCCTCGATATGTCATTTTAATTTTGCCATTGCTCTATATTTTTATCAGTAAAATTGCGTCATCCTCTTCCGCCGTCTGCCGTCTGCTGTCTGTCGTCTTGCTCGCATGGCTGGTTGTCAGTAGTTTGTCATTTTATCCGTACTCGATGTCTTATTTCAATGAGGGGGCAGGCAAGCCGACGAATTATCCGAAATACTTACTGGGCAGCAATATCGACTGGGGACAGGATGCTTACGCATTGAAGGCATGGACGGAAAAACATTCAGAAGCGAGTCCGCTTTACATCTCGTATTCTTCGCCGATACCGTTGGAAAGGTTGGGGGTTACAAGCGATGGTGCTGTTCCGTCGAGACCTACTACTGGCTGGATGGTGATTGGTGTTAATGAATTATTCACGAAAGAAGGCAGACTGAACTGGCTCAAGGAACGTGAACCTGTTGACATGATTGGATATTCCATTTGGGTTTTCGACATAAAGGAATGATGTTGCGCCATTTGGGGAATCGTCCTTCGATTTGGGGGTGTAAAAATAAAGTGGGTATTTTCCGCTCGGCAAGGGCGGAAAATACCCACTTTATTTTTACATACCGGCGACGCAGTCGCCGGCTCTCGGTGCGGCACCTATTTCAGGTTGATCAACGAAAGCGTGTTCGGCTCATCGCTCTTCGTGTTCAGCAATTCCGGGAAGGGCCAATCGAAGTTAGCAATCACCATCTTGCCGTCCACGACCACCAACTCGGCAGGCTGGTCGAGCGAACCATCGGCACCATCAGTGTCGCCGTTCTCCCAAAGCGTTGTGAACACCGCCTTCTCCCCAAACGGCGGAGGCGTAAAAGCGTGAATCGCATTGCCTGCCGAATCGTTGACGTAAATCTTGTTCGTGTCCGCATCATAAAAAATGCCGTCACAGCAACTGAAATAATCTCCCGCCTCGTGAATAACGTAGGTCGATACCTTCCCCTCTTCGTCAAAGACGAAACTGTACATTTCACCATTGCCGAAGTTGCCGGTGTAGAGGACACCATTGCTGTCAGCAGTCAGACCATCGAGTCCGCCGTTGCCGGCACCGGGCAGTTGTTTGACAAGGAAAATCGCAACGCAGTGCGGGTCGTCCCCCATCTTTTTCACCGGATTGACCTTAATCGACGGATTGCCGTCGGTACCCGCCTTGAGAACGTCGTCTTTCGCGAAAGCCCAAACGCAACCGGAACCGAACTCTCCTTCGAGGTCAAGGAACGTATCCGTTACGAGCATTCGGTCGGCAGTCCAATAAATCGCATTGGCAAGTTTGATTCCTTCGACGACGACTTCGACCACTCCTGTCGGATCATCGCCATCCATTCGAACGCGAAGGATACGGGACTTCCAGTCATCATTGAAAAAATACTGGTTATCGCAGACGTAGAGATGTCCATCGGGTCCGAAGTAGAGTCCCATCGGTCCGACCTGTCCGGTTTCTGGGAAGGGGGCTACTTCTTCGTAAATGAGCACTCTTTCGAGGATTGCCGTGTCGTCCGGCTGTAGTTTCACGCGAACCAAAGTGCCGGGATAGTTTTTCGGGCCTTCATCATTCGCACGAAAATTGAAATTCGGGCAGTTCAGAAAAATCGTTTTCGTTACCGGATTGACGGTCATACCATCGGGTTGAGTCATATCACCGATGAGCGTTGCGAGCAGTTTCGGTTTGTATTGGGCATTTGCGCCTTCGTGGTCGACTGCCCATCGGGCTTTGTGGGCGGCGATGCGGTCGAGGACTTCGTGCGATTTGACGGCGGCAGGTTGTTCTGCCTCTGTACCGGTCTTCGCCGTATCGGGTTTAGATGGACAGCCGGTCAATGCAAAAAGGGCAAAACAAAGCAACAATGGAACGATTTTTTTCATGAATGATATCCTCAGAAAAACGGGGTGAAATAAATGGGAATAGTGTGTCTATTCAACAACATCCGCCATTGTAGCATGACGGCAGTCAATGTACAAGGTTTTCCATCCGTCCGATTACACGGCTTGCCGCGTCATTTTAGTCCGAGTATTTTTAGGGCGTTTTTCGGATTCCATTGGACTTTGCGCCCTTTGCGTACTTTGCGGTTACTCCTTTTTTAACCGCAAAGGGCACAAGGGACACAAAGGAGAAAAAACGTGTTCACAGAGCCCGTGGCGTAAGCCAGGGAATCGTTCGCTCGATTCCCTGGCTTACGCCACGGACTCTGTGAACATGGCTAGGTGAACATGACTCTGTAAACGCGGCGCTGTGAACGAGGTGTGTAAAAATAAGGTGGGTACTTGAAACAAAAGCCGGAATGGAGCGCAGCGCAATGACGAGAACCAACGCTTGTCCCCCGTCATTGCGTTGGGATCCATTCCGGCTTTTGTTGTTCGGGACAATAACAACACCCGCTAATTTTTTACACACCCGCCGAGTGAGCGGATTCCCCTTTTCCCTCTTGACCTTTCCCCATCAATGCGGGACAATTTCGGTAATGGGTGTCATTGTCCGGTATATTCTCCGCGAACTGGGAGTAACGTTTCTCATTGGATTCGCCGCATTTACCTGCCTGCTCCTCACCATCGGACTTGTGCAGGAAGCCGTCGACAATCATGTACCGCTGATCTACGTCTGGCAACTCATCCCGTTCGTTTTTGCGAAGATGTCCCCTATCTCGCTTCCCGTAACGCTTCTGATGGCCGCCACGATATTTTTTTCCAAAATGTCCGGCAACAATGAAGTCATCGCGCTCAAAGCCCTCGGAGTACCGCCGAAAGCCTTTTTGATGCCGGTCTTTATGCTCGCCGTCCTGGTCAGCATGATCGGTGTCTGGATCAATGAACAAGCCCTCACCTGGGGGCGGGAGGGTATCAATGCCGTCATCTACCGAGGCTCAGAAGATATTTTGATCGAACAACTGCGGCAGACAAAGCAGTTTGACACTCCCGATAATCAGATCACCATCCGCGTACAGGGAGTGGACGAACAACGCCGGCTGATTCGGCCGACCATTTTGCTCCGACGAGAAGCGATCACGATTGAGGCTCGGACGGCACAAATGACCATCGATTTTAGTTCGGGCATCATGACCGTGAGTCTCGATGATGTTCGGGTAATCGGCGAAGGAGGGCAGTTTGAATTTGCCGCTCCCCGACGGGAAGAGCGGATTCCCTTGTCGGAAATTATGTCATTGGGTGAAAAACTTGGTGCATCCAGTATGGGATTGCGGCAAATCCGCACAGAGCAGAAAAATACCCTCGAACGCATTGAGCAACAGCGGCGGATTATCGCGGCACACCGGACTTTCTCTGCCGCGATGGGCTCCGTGAATGATTGGGTGAACCCAAAAATCGAAGAAGCCCGACAGGAGATACAACGGCTTCGAGCCCATCATGCCCGGCTTTCGGTCGAACCGCCGCGGCGTTGGGCGACGGGATTCTGCTGCTTCTTTTTTGTATGGCTCGGTGCCCCGTTGGCGATTTGGATGCGTAAGTCCGACTTCTTTTCCAGTTTTTTCGCCTGTTTTGTACCGATTTTGATTCTGTACTATCCCCTTTTGGCATTCGGATTAGACCAAGCAAAGAAGGGAGGACTGCCCCCTATGAGCGTTTGGATAGCCAACATCAGCATCGGACTCATCGGGCTCTGGTTTTTGCGGCAGATTCACCGCTACTGATGGGTGTACCGCAACCCTTCAGAACTGGTAGTGCAGTCCCATACCGACCGCCTCATTATTGACGACGGGGAAAATCGTTAATCCTCGCGGCAGGGCTCTGTGCGTTTCCGTTGCAGAGACCGCCCGAACGGAAAGATACGCAAGATACCAACCGAGAAGAACTTGAGAAAGATAGTGCGCATCGTCATGAACCCGGCTCCAAGCCGGGAAGCCCGATAAGACATAAAACAATCCCTTGACACCGGGCCGGTCGGTCATTTGAGCAGCCGTGATGAATGGAATCGCCCCTATAAATGCGTGTCCGCTGACGGTATTCGCCTGCCGGAAGGGGTGCCAATGTGAGGTATCCTCTCCACGGTAGGGCCGTCCGCCGCCGAGGAGGGGCTGCAATGTTAAAAGGGCGGGAGCCCCCACGAGATATCCCCGTGTTGTTCGGGCTGTAAATTCCCCCAATGCGCATTGCCCGTTGGGAACTCCCCATTTTTCCTGCCAAATTCGGTAGGTGAGTGCCGAGGTTGCCATAATGGGGATCCAATACTGTCCTTCGCCAAATATCTTGGAAACTTTACTGAGCTCTTTGGTAAAATCGGAGTGCATATTTTTGTTGTGCCAATCTTGGAACTGTCTGTCCATTTTGGTATTTGCCAACACTCCCCCTGCCATCAGAGCGATTCCGAAGTTTTTGAGATTATCACAGTTATACAGGTTGCCGTAATCGGCAAAAATCCGGTCACGTGTTCGATTGCAGATTCGATTACCGAATTGGAGGAAAGTCCCAGAACATGCCGACGGAGTCGACGAAGAGGAGACCTCCAAAAGGAGGGGAGTCTGCCCATAACGTTCACAGAGTCCATAACGTTCACAGAGCCCGTGGCGTAATCGTTCGGTTGATTCCCTAACAAACGTTACGGGCTCTGTGAGTCCCTTTACGCCACGGCTCTGTAAACATTTTCCTGCCAGCAGAGTGTCTCCTGAAAAAAATTCCGCTTGAACTTCTGTCGATATACAAAAGATGATGATAGACCAAGACCCGATGAGTGCAATCAGCGAGGGGAGCATCTTGCGCAAATCCCCCCCCCCCCATTTTAACCATGTCAACATGCGGTTTTGCGCAATTGGTTTTTCGTTCATGTATTTCGGGCATTGCTTTGGGGTTCACCATAGAGTCGGAATCCACGCCATTCATACTGCATGGTATCGGTTATTTCGGTTGTAGGGGTTTAGGGAATGTTGGGAGATTTGCCGCGGCGCAGGGAGTCCCGCAACGTTCACAGAGGCCGTGGCGTAAGCCAGGGAATCGTTCGGTTGATTCCCTAACTGACGTTACGGACTCTGTGAACGCGGCTCTGTGAACATTAGGCACCCGTTCGCGGTCAAACGTGAGGCGTTGCCTGCGGTGTGCCGTCTAATCAAAGATTTCTCTGCATAGTTCGATGTACGCCCGGGCACCTCGGGAGCGTGGGGCATAGTCGATAATTGATTTACCGTGGCTTTGTGCTTCGCTGATGACCGCATCACGTGGAATGACCGTTTGAAAAACAATTTCCCCGCAAAAATCCCGAACGTTGGCTTCCACCGCATGAGTAAATTCAAGAGAAATATCCCGCATCGTTAACAAAAAACCGCCGAATTTCAACTCTGGTTTTTGCTCCATCACTGTCCCAAAGACCTCGATCATTTGCACTAATCCCTCCATCGCAAAATACTCACACTGGACAGGAATCAAAATATCCGTCGAAGCGAAGAGAGCCAGTTGTGTTAAATGTCCCAGTGACGGCGGGCAATCAAAGAGTACATAATCATAGAGTCCCATTGCTTCTTGGATATTCTCAAGGATGGGTGTTGCTTCATCCTGTTTGGTGCGGAGGAGTGCTTCCACCTGTGCGATGTCGCGGCTGCCGGGCAAGACATCCAGATTCGGTGTCTGCGTTTGGACAATCACGTCAGCGAGCGGAGGCAACGTTTCGGTTGCCGTCAAAAAGGGGGATGTGTCGAGCGGTTTGAGATCGAGTGCGCTGGTTGCATTCCTTTGGGGATCGAGGTCAATCAGCAATGTCTTTGCCGATGATTTGGCGAAACCATCGGCAAGCGACACGGCAGTCGTCGTTTTACCGACTCCCCCTTTCTGATTGGCAACACAAAAGACTCTACCCATTGACGGATTGTGCCGATTTTAGCAAAAATTGTCAAGAGCAAACGTCCGAAGGGCAAACACATAAACGCATATCGTGTAAAATGCCAATGATTGTTCTTTTTCCTTTGATGCGTTCTTTTTCTTTGTGTCCTTTGCACTCTTGGCGGTTACAGGGATTGGCAGGAAAAAAGTTCACAGAGACCGTGGCGTCAGTTAGGAACGTGTATGGTTATTCCCTGGCTTACGCTACGGGCTCCGTGAACACCTTCCCCGCCGGGGCTGTAAATCCCTTTGTTTTTAACCGCAAAGGACAAAAAAGCATATTCTGCACTCCAAAAAGTGTATTCGAAGTTATAAGTATCACAAGGTACTAGCACATGGCCCCAAACCAAAAACAGGCTAAACAGGTACTTTCCCAAAGGAAAAGAAGAGGGGACAAGAAAAATGCGGCATTATTACATGCCGCTGCCCAACCGTAAAACAGGTAATCTTTTCTGATTACGTCAACTTTAACTTCCATACCTTTTGTAGCGGTATTTGATTTTTTTGTAAATTCCTTTCCGTCCGTTGGGCGATTATGGGGACAGGATGGATGCTGTTTTATACAGACAGTTCCCCCCAAGTTGGCAGCGGAGTAGGTATTTCGCTGTCCGCACGTAGCGGTTAGTACGGAAAGGCGTTTTGTTTCTGTTTATCCGTTATGTTTGTCGGGAAATTACGAAAAGTTGGTGCTGTCGTGCTTTTTTGTGTTCATTGGGACATTGAAAAATACCGAAAGTAATAGCAGGTGAAGTTGCGGTTTGCCGTTGAGGCGGTGCCGCGGCGGATTGTCGTCGTTAGTTCCCCCGGTGTTGTGTGCGTTGCACAGCGTCGGAAGCATCAGAACCCTTTTTTAATTATAGGAGATTTCCAGAATGTTCCGTCAAATGATGTTGCCAGCGTTGGTCGTCGCGCTGGTTGTTTTTTCGAGTTCGCACGCTTCTGCAAGCACGAGTCTGTTCAGTTTGCTCTTCGGCAATAGCCGGGCAGTTCGTTCCTGTGATCCTTGTGCGCCCGTTGAACCGTGTGTCCAAGTGAAAGCATGCGAAAAGGTCGCCCCTGCTGCGTGCGAAAAGGCGGCTCCCGCTGCTTGTGAAAGAATTGCACCGCCGGTTTGTGAAAGAGTGGCTCCCGCCGTTTGTGAAAAGGCTGCCCCGGCTGTCTGCGAAAAAGCGTTACCTGCCGTCTGTGAGAAAGCCGCCCCTGCCGTCTGTGAGAAAGTGGCCCCTGCCGCTTGCGAACGGATTGCTCCGCCCGCTTGCGAAAAAGTTGCTCCGCTTGCCTGCGAAAGAACTTTGCCCGCCGCTTGCGATCAACGCGTTGCTCTGCCGCTCCTCCCGCTCCTGAAAAGGTAACAGGACAATCTAACCACAGGTTGGCTAACCGCCGGTTGGACTGTTTTTTCCTTCGTTCAAAAACGGTGCCGGAACAATTAAGGTTCTGGTGCCGTTTCGTTTTGCGCTGCCCCTGGTCAGGCGGCGGGCAGGCCGTCGGCAAGTTTTACGGGCAGTCTATTCTCTGGCTTACGCTCCGGGCTCTGTGAACTGTGGACTCTGTGCCGTCTTCCCCCGACAGGGCGGTACACAAGCGTCTGTTGACCGTTGTAACGGTCAGTGGTATAAAATTAAGAGTCTGTGTCAAGATACTTGCTCGCAAGTATCAAAGGACTGTTTTGCCCCGGCAGAGCAACAGTTAACAAGAAAAATCTCTCTCGAACCATAACAAAGCGTTGAATCACAAAACCTATCGCGTCGGCATTGTAGGCTTGGGAATGATCGGCAAAGTGCACGCCTACGCCTATGCCGCAATGCCCTTTTATACGGCACCGCATGGCATGCCGAGGGAAACTGCATTCCGAATCACTCATGCGGCAACATCCCGAAAGGAAACCGCCGAACGGGCAAAAGCACTCTGCGGAGGAGCCCATACACAGGAAATCACCGCAACGACCGACTACAAGGAAATCACGGAAAATCCCGACATCGACATTGTGCACATTTGTACACCGAACAATCTCCATGTTGCCCCATTACTCTCCGCCATTCGGTATCGGAAAAAGATTTACTGCGACAAACCGCTGACGGCATCCCTTGAAGAAGCCGAATCAGTTTATACGGCACTGAAAGAGTCGAACTATGCGGAAACAAACCAGATGACGTTTCATCTCCGGTTCTTTCCCGCATTGATTCGGGCAAAACAACTGCTGGACACCGGAGCATTAGGGCGGATTTTTCAGTTTCGAGCGGGCTTCTTTCATTCCAGTAACGCTACGGCTTCGGCTCCCTTCAGGTGGAAGCATGAAAAATTCGGCGGTGCCGCACGCGACCTCGGTTCCCATCTGCTGGACTTGACCACCCATCTGCTGGGGCCTTTGGAGTCCATGCTTGCCGAGACGACATTAGCGTTTTCCCACCGACTCCTCTCGACAGGCGACCAACGCAATGTCGAATCTGAAGATGCCCTGTCGATGCTTGTCCGTATGCAGTCGGGAGCTTCCGGCGTGATTGAAGCCACGAAACTCGCGACGGGCAACGAGGACGAGATGGTACTCGAAATTCATGGCGAGTACGGAGCCTTGCGGTTTCGGCTGATGCAGCCGCATTATCTGGAATTGTTTGATGCAAAGACTACGGATCGCCCTCTCGGCGGCGACGCGGGTTGGCGGCGGATTCCCTGCGGCAGCCGTTATGAAGGGCCGGACAATGATTTTCCTTCGCCGAAATCAACTATCGGTTGGATACGGGCGCATGTGGCGTGCCTCTCGAACTTCTTGCATGCTGTTGCAGAGAATCGGCAGACGGCACCGGACCTACAACAGGGAATCGCCATTGATCGCCTCATCGACTCCGCACTCCGTTCCGCTGCCGAACGCCGCTGGGTGGATGTGTGAAGTGGATGTGTGAAAAGATAGAGGACACATCTACAAATCACCATTATTTTGGTCTATACCGAAAGAGCAACGAGTCGACTCTTTGCGTCCTTTGCGGTTACTCCTTTTTTTAACCGCAAAGGACGCAAAGAAGGCGCAAAGTTCGCAAAGAATCATTGTCCCCTTTGCCCCCGTGTAATGTATAACCGTCAACGGGAACCGTGCCCAGTATGGACAACTGCCGTGAGGGTCAATCGGTTTTGCGTCCGTTCTGCGGAGATGCCGCCGGGGAAGTCCAGCCGCCTGCCGGAAGTTTTCGGGGCAACACTTTGGAGTAATTCTGCCAGTGCTGACCATTGTCCGTAATCCATTTCCCGTCGGGGAAAGTTTTGCCGTTTCCAGACTTGAATCAATATCTCCCGAAGTACCGGCGGGGAATAATGTTGCAGCGGTAAAACATCAAGCACCACACGTTCCATGTGCTGTTCTAGCAGCACCCTTCCGATGAGTTCGTCGAGCAGTTCCGACAGAGCGGACTCATTGTCCGCTGCCAGTGTTGCCAATCGGCAGACCGCCTCATCAATCTGCGGATTGTATTCTTCCCGAAGCACCGGCAACAGACGGTTCCGAATACGGTTCCGCGTGAATTGAGTCTCTAAATTGGTTTTGTCTTCCCGATAGGGCTTACGATGCCGTTCCAAATAGGCGAGAATCTCTTTTCGGCGGACATGCAGTAGCGGCCGCAACAGCGTTACCGCCTGTGTCAGGGAACGCAACGGAGCGATGCCGGCAAGTCCCGACAACCCTGTACCCCGTAAGATACGGTGTAAGACGGTTTCCGTTTGATCGTCCGCCGTGTGTGCCGTTGCCAGATAGCGCACACCGATCCGTTCGGCTTGCGGCAGCAGACAATCATAGCGCAGATTCCGTGCTGAATTTTCGCTCAACGCTGTCCCGGCATCTAAACGGCATTCATAATAACGGAGTTGATATTCTTCTGCCAAAGAGTGTACGAATGCGGCATCGGCATCGGAATCTGCCCCGCGAAGCCTGTGATTGACGTGAGCGACAGCCAGTTTGCCCGCCGGGAAACAGGCGTGCGCCAACAGATGCAGCAGCGCAACACTATCCGCCCCGCCGGAAACGGCGGCAAGAATGCCATGTTCAAACGCTTTGGAAGGGAGAATGAGCACCGGAAAATTCGGTTCGACTGTCTCGTTAGGGCTAAAATGATGAGTATACTGAAAACAAGATGAAATTGGACTTTGCGCCCTTTGCGTATTTTGCGGTTAAAAAAAAGATTTAACCGCAAAGTACGCAAAGGGCGCAAAGGGCACAAAGGGCACAAAGTGCTATCATTGACGTTGTACAGTATAACAAAAAAACGCTTACCCACTAAACTTGGAGACACCCATCCGGGTGTGTGCGCTCACGTTTTGTTGGCAAATTTTGGTAGCGTTCACAGGGTGGTTGGTAAAATAGGTAAAATACAGATACAGGTTTTGGCAAGGATGGGACATCACGAGATTGAGCCCCCATCATTTTCCGTAGCGTCAGACTCG
>Ga0099364_10006183_pt1 | contig 17514 bp, 12 predicted proteins | sample TergutTh196P3_FD_73070 | JGI IMG/M metagenome (GOLD analysis project Ga0099364, IMG submission 73070) | Microcerotermes parvus P3 segment gut microbial communities from Pointe-Noire, Republic of the Congo - Th196 P3 | ecosystem: Host-associated > Arthropoda: Insects > Digestive system > Gut ...
CATGAATCTTCTCGAAATGCTGATGATATCTGTCTCCCTTGCGGTCGCGGCGGTTCCGGAGGGCGTTGCCATTGTCGCCACGGTAATTCTGGCGATTGGGGTGCAGAAGATGGTCAGGTCAAACGCCATTGTAAAGAAACTCAGGGCGGTAGAAACCCTCGGCAGCACGACAGTTATATGCTCGGACAAGACCGGGACTATGACCCAGAACAAAATGACGGTAGTAAAGGTCTTTGACACATCGAACATATATGAAGTAAGCGGGACGGGTTATAGCGCGGACGGCGGCGTCATCGCTGCGGATCGGCCCGTTACGGAAAATATAGCCAAAATGTCGGAAATCGCCGTGCTGTGCAACGATTCCGTTTACGACAGGGAAAACTCCAAAATCATCGGCGACCCCACCGAAGCCGCAATGCTGGTATTCGGCGCGAAGCTCGGCATGGACAAGGACGGGCTCAACGCGCTGTATAAACGGGTGCGGGAGATTCCATTTGATTCGGACAGAAAGCTAATGTCAACCTATAATCTGAAGGACGGCAAAGTCGTCATGAATACCAAAGGAGCGCCTGATGCGGTTATAGCGCGTTCGACAAGCGTGTACCATGATGGCGAGATCATCCCAATGACAGAGGAAATGAGGCTGAATCTAATAACTCAAAACGAACGGTTCGCCTCCGGGGCATTGCGCGTTTTGGGATTTGCGTTCAAGGAATATGACAATGAAGCCGCGATTGACGGCAATGAAGAAAGCTTAACCTATGCAGGTATGATGTGCATGATAGACCCGCCGCGCGAGGAAGTCAGGGCATCCGTTGAGCAGTGCCATGGCGCGGGGATCGTCGTTAAAATGATCACCGGCGACCATAAAACAACCGCAGGCGCGATAGCGGAAAGCCTCGAGCTTATGAAACACGGTGATGAGGTCTTGGATGGCAGCGACCTGAATAATTTGAGCGACGAGCAATTAAAAGAAAAAGTCAAGAGCGTAAATGTCTATGCGAGGGTGTCGCCGGAGCATAAGGTGCGCATCGTGACGGCTATTAAGGAAACAGGCAACATCGTCGCGATGACCGGGGATGGGGTGAACGATGCCCCGTCGCTGAAAAAGGCGGATATCGGCATAGCGATGGGCATAACGGGCACGGACGTCTCAAAAGAAGCGGCGGATATGATATTGACCGACGACAACTTTGTCAGCATAACGGGCGCCGTCGAGCAGGGGCGCACTATCTACGGCAATATCAGAAAAGTCACGGGATATCTGCTTGCCTGCAACATTGGGGAGATACTGATTATACTTCTGGCAATAATCTTCGGGATGCCTGTCCCGTTGGTTGCGACGCAGCTCCTATTTGTGAACCTTTTGACGGATGCCTTTCCCGCATTCGCGCTAGGTATGGAGGAAAAAGAAGCGGGCATAATGAAAAAACGCCCGCGGGACCCCAAGGAGCCAATCATAAACAAAAGCATGAAAGGCGTCGTTGCGCTGCGGGCGGTCTTCATTAGCGCGGGGGCGTTGGGATCATTCATGTACGGTTTCAATCTCTACAATTACGCAACCGCCATATCCATGTGCTTTCTCACGCTGGTCGCAAGCGAACTCCTCATTTCGTATGTTTCCAAAACCGAGGTTTTCTCTGGATTCAACAACGGACTTTTTGCAAACAGGTTCCTAAATATATCTACGCTGTTGTCCCTGGCGATATTGATTGCCGTCATCTACGTTCCATATTTGAACACATTGTTCACGGTAGTGCCGCTAAACGCCTCTCAATTCGCCATTGGCGCGGCGCTTGCATTGGCATCGGTTTTCGGAAGCGCATTTTCAAAGATGCTCGTTTATAGGGGAAATTAGCGGCGTAACAACTAGCGGCGCAACAACTCCGATGCTTTGACCTCCGAATTGCGGTATCTTCTTCGTGTCTTGGTCTTCGTGCCATATAGTATTGCACAAGGGATTGCCTTTCGAGCTGAAACTACCCGCAAGCATTCCGCTCGACTATTCAAAAATGTCGAAGGAGCAGTTCGACGCAGAGATGGAAAAAGGGTTTGCCGATTATGAAGCAGGGCGAACAGTATCCGTTACTCAGGTCAGAGAAGAGATGAAAAAGTACGGCGGACGAGACATTGAGGAGCATTTGTCGGAGTGATTACCGGATGAGGTGCGATATGAGAATATCTGTCAGTATCTTGCTTATTACATGCTTACTTGTTAGCGTTGCCGCTTGTGAAACGTTTTACGAAAATGAGCCTTTAGCAAGTAATGCTGTTCAATCAAATACAACTGAGACGCTGACGGAAACAGCGAAGCCACTTGAAACAGAAACTCAGCCAATTGAGGAAACAACAGAACCGTATGAATCATCAATAAATGTTGAGTTGGCTGAAGAGTATTTTTCTAAAGCGTTGGCGATTTGGGATGAAGATGATGGTGAACTCTGGGGTATTCGCCTCCACGCTCCTTTGGCGTTTATTGATACAATAGCCCGCTATGCGGCAGCCAATGTGCCAATAAATGGATTTCAAGAGAGCGGCGGTATTTATGTCGGTTCATTGCCTCACGATTTCCCTAAATTTATCGAAGCGACAACAGCAACCATAAACGGAGTCGAAATTGGCGTGATGTCTTGGAATGACGTTCGTAATATGCAAGGCGTGGAAACAGAAACGCTGAGAACATTGATTCATGAAGGGTTTCATGCAATTCAAAGCCAAATAGTGACAGGGCTTCATCAAAGTGACGAATTAGCGCATATGTACGAACTTGAAGCGCGCGTCAGTGTATTGCTTGAGTTAAACGCACTGAGGGCTACCATAAGCGAAACCGGCACTGCGCGCAAGGCGGCCCTTCTGGATGCGCTATCCATAAGATATGCCCGAAGGGAAATGTATCCCGAATCGGCTGTTGAGGAAAATCATTTTGAGATTAACGAAGGACTTGCGCTATTTACGGAGTATATGCTAGTAGTTTCTGATAAAGCTCAGATGCTTGATTGGATATCAAAAATAATCGACGAGTACTCAGGTACGGCAAACCTAAGAAGATTTGGCTATTTCAGCGGAGTTCTCTACGCCATGCTCTTGGAAGAGCTTAACATAGAATGGAAAACCGGAATAACATATAACACAGACTTGGGAAGCTTATTGCGGCAACACTTGGAGTTTTCAGAACTACTCCCCTTGGAACAGGTGGATCTAACTCTCTATGGCAATACAGAAACACTTGTTATGCGCGAAAAAGCGTGGGTGGAAAACTACGAAATGCATACGGAAGGCGCTAGAGAAGCCTTAATATTCAATCCAACCGTGTCGCTCTTCGATGAGTTCTATCTGGAATATGAAATAAACGAGATTGAGGCATTTAGGCTGACCACGGGCTTGTCTCACCGTTTTGCAATATATGGAAGGCTCACTGTTATAAGCGAAAATTGGAGACTGGAACTATATGACGGATATATCGAGTTACAGTCTTATCCTACAACGAGAATCAGCATAGGCTCTGTTACGCCTATTCATGTTAACGAGGACAGGAGCCGCGCAGCAAATACCGACTGGGAGCTTATAATTACAAATGATGGCTATATGATACAAGACCTACCCTACGGCTTAGTCAGCGTAGGGTTGCGGGAGTGAAAACCATATTGCATATAAATACAAGGAAAGAACCTCTCGTCTCCTATCTGATGCCCCTACGCCTAGTATTGATTGTAGCAGATTTCACGGTGCATAACAAGCCGTGAAAGCCTTTTATGTGATTTACCGTTTCACATAAACACATCTACCTTCGTATACATTCGTAATTAAGGCACAAGCAAAAAAGCAAAAAAGCAATAAAGCGCGATGAAGCCCTTGAACTGTGCGTGGATCCATAGTATTATGTTGTTCTATCTCCACACCAAACGGTCAACCAAGGGGCATCCGATATGTCAAGAGATGAAGTAGAAAAGAAAATTCTTTCCGTGTATCCGCATATCTTTCCGGTTTTGTTGTTTATATCGCTGGAACTGCAAAACGCGGCGAACGTATACGGCAATATGTTCGCTGTGTTTGTCACATGCGCGATGCTTTACGTATCGCTTTGGATACTGTTTGCATTGACCGGTAGAGTATTCATTTCCGGACTTTTGGCGTCGCTCGTGCTTCTGGCATTTTACACGGCAAATTTCTATAGGATGATGCAAACAGGACAGGTGTTGCTGCCAAATGACTTGAACTTGGCAAGGCATATAGGCAGCATATTCGCTTTTTCTAACTTGTCCCTCCATTGGCGGCCAATTTGCTCCATCTTGTGTGTGGCCGCGTTGCACGTACCGCTGTTCCATGCATCAAAGCGTATCCGCTGCAATATCGGAAGACGCGCGGCCATTTTTGCCGTTTCGGGGGCGCTTTTGTATTTGTCGTTTTTTACGCAGTTTTCTCAGGAGCGCATGCTGTACCCAATCATTGCAGGCGACTCGGCAAAAGCGTCATATAACGATATTTACAGGGAACAGGGCGCGATTCTTGGGTTCTATGCCGTCGGCGTGGCAGGCGATGCGGACAGGCCGGAGGGTTATAGCCACGCATACATGGAAGCGCTTGCGGCGAGCGTCTTGGACAGCGCGGCAGAATACAATGCCGGTGACAGTATCAAGCCGAATGTGATCGTAGTCATGAGCGAAGCTTACTGGGATCCTACAAGGCTACCGAATATAGCCTTTTCCGAGGAGCCTGTCCCCAATCTGCGCAGGCTTAGCGGCATTGCGACAAGCGGGAATGTCATACCCCCGACTTTCGGAGGCATGACATGCAATACCGAGTTCGAGTTCCTTACGGGCCACGCGATGGAGTTCGTCAGCTATGGCGACATACCGTACTACGAGGAAGAAACGTACATAGACCGCGACAATGGGCGGTCTCTCGTGAGCATGTTCAAGGCAAACGGCTATAGTACGGCGGCGCTGCACACATACACGGCGTCATTTTTTGAAAGGGATTCCATCTACCCCAAATTGGGCTTTGATATATTCATTGCGGAAGAAGACTTGCCTGATGCGCGAATGAAGGGATCGTTGAGCGGTAAGGAAATCATATCTGACGAGTATTTCTGCGATGTTCTTATAGAAACAATGGAAAACACCGAAGACCCGTTGTTTTTATTTGGTATAACCGTGCAAAACCATACCCCGTATGTGCCGGATAAATACGAGACAACACGGATACGGGCAGATGGCGGCGGGCTATTGTCGGAAGAAGACATCGAGCATGTGGAAACATTTCTTGAAGGCGTTTATGATGCCGACATGGTGTTGGGCAGGCTGTACGATTATGTCATGGAGTCTGACGAGCCTACGATAATTTTGTTCTTCGGCGACCATTTGCCGCTCCTGACCCAACGCACCGAAGTCTATACAGACTTGGGCTACGTGAGCGAAGGCGAACTCGGCGATTTGGCGGTTGATGATGCGTACAGGATGCATACGGCCCCATACGTGGCATTTTCCAATTATATGGAGCTCCCTGAGACATGGGGCGATATGAGTCCGTTCTTTCTGGGAGCCGTTTTAGCTGACGCAGCAGGGATAGAAATCAACCTGTATTATCATTTTTTGATTCAGGCATTCTCGAGATTTCAGGCAATGAACCAGTACCTTTTTATCGCCGACGGCCATGTTAACGGAACCCCGCGTGAAGAAGATGAGGATATGCTAGAAATGTTCGCGGCTTTCCAATATGACAAGCTGTTCGGAGAAGGGTATTTGGACGACAGAATGGCAAGTATGCCACAATTGCCCTTGCCACGGTGAATTATGAGATGTACACACTCGCGCCTTCCAAGTATTCTATAATCCGATCTACCGTATTTAGGCTAACCACTTAAGGGGTAGCTAGTAGAACCGCGCCTACACTATGGATACGGAAATAGTTGATCCATCAGGGTATAAAATTCGCTTGGGGACAAACCTTGCAGCTTGCTATAATAGTCCTCGATGTCGGAATGGAAAACTATGGCGGTGGGATCTTCTATCCACATGTTCGTCAAGTAAATGACAATTATGTCCGGCGAGTCCTCGCTGCGATAAGCGGCACCCTCCACATCAAACCAAGAAGAAAACTGAAGGTCTTCGGTGAGATCTCTTTTTGTTATATGGGCAATATCGCCAATATACTCAAACTTCTCCGGCAGAACATCCGGGACGGCCCTGCGATTAGGGTCATAATACAGTCTAACCCATTGGTATACTTCGCCTTGATAAAATACTGCCGGCAGGTTCCCATCTTCATCAATAAGAATGCCGTCAACACCCCCGGCGCTACCGCTAACTTCAGTCTCGTCGCCCGATATGTTGGCATCTCCGCACGCCCCTGTCGCTAACATCAGGCACGCCAGTGCGATGATGCAAAAGATCGACCTTTTTCTTCTTGCGCGATTATTTTCCATTGGACAGTCTCCTGTTACTTCTGCAACTGATAATTGCCGTTGCTCCTTTGCTGTTCATTATATTGGATGATCTCCGAACTGCATACTTGCAATAATAATGGGCGCTGATTCAAATTTTGCTTGAAAAAAACCATGCCATCTGGTACAGTTGCACTCAGTTGGAGATTCATATCTGATGAATTTATCCAAGCGGAATGTCTAGCGTTGGGAGTTGAAATGCCGGTATGATAAGAGAGTTCATATCTACCTCAGTGTTTGACAGAAGGTGGGGCAACTTGAACCTGACCGACGATGATTTGCGTGAGTTTCAAAACTTCATAATGAAAAATCCTTCTGCCGGTGACGTAATTATCGGAACGGGCGGAGCAAAGAAAGCGAGATATGCTTTGCCCGGCAGAGGCAAGAGTAGTGGCGCAAGAGTAATCTATGCCGATATTTCACACAAAAGCAAAGTGTATTTACTGCTGTGCTATGGAAAGCACGAGCAGGACGACTTAACGGATTCGCAAAAGAAGCAACTGGAAATATTGATCAAGGCAATGAAAGGAGAGATATAGCAGTATGGATAATGAACTCTTCAATGACTTGGTAGCTTCATGTAACGAAGCTATAGAACATGAGAAAGGCAATATAAAGCTAAAATCGACTGTAATAGAGATACCCGATGACGAAATAATGTTTTACAGCAAATATCAGCAACTATCCATAAACGCAAAGCGAGCGATGCACGTAATCCTTGATGAAATGCTGCATGCGCAGTGAACGGCATGGTTATAACCGAACAGCAAAGAATCCGATGCCTTGGTCAAGGAAAACCGGCATTCTCCATTATCATTTCCATGTGTGTACCACCAAATGTTCATTATTCCTCCGGGGGACCAACATATGAAGCGCTCAAGAACAATTCAAGAAACTTGTTTCCTGTTCCGTATGTATAAATTGTAAAACCGCCTTCAGCTATCCAGAGAGTCAACGCTGCAAGGAAACTAGCGGTGGGCGAATTTATTCGTCGCTTTATTCCCCACGGTAAGGTTTTATTATTTCGCCGTTAATATCAATATAGTAAAGCAAATTCCATTCGCCCCAAACATCATCCATGATCGCAAACAGGCCGTCATAGTAATTCGCGATAACATGCTGAAACCGAGGCTCGATTATTGTCTTGCCTTCCGAGTCGATAACTCCCCACAATCCATCTATTTTTATTGCGGCCAATCCGTCTGAGAACAGATTGGCGCCTTCATATTGAAAGTCAATAACAACTTGGCCGTCTTTTGAGATAAACCCGTACTTGCCGTCCAGCCTTGCCGCAATCAGGCCATCTACGGAATAAGCTACAACCTCATATAAAGCGTCAACGACAAGCTCGCCGTCAACATTGATTAATCCCCACTTTCCATCAATATGGACGGCGGCAATCCCCCCAATGAATGCTTCTGCATATGCATAAGCGCGGGGTATTATGACATTGCCGCTTCTGTCCAGATACCCCCAGTCACGTAACCAGTCAATGGCAAAAGGGGCCAGCCCTTCCGAGAAATAGCCCACCCGATCGTAAGGCAAACTCAACGCCTCAAAACCATGCCTGTCAAAAAATATCCAACTGCCCTCCCCCTCGGAGGCGTAAGGGTTTTCTCTTTTTAGAGTCAGCCCCAAGCCCTCTGTAAAACTATACGCACGATCATACTCCAACGGCACTATGATTTCTCCCTTTGCATTGATATATCCATACCCGTTTGGAAAAAAACCTGTGTCCCTGGGTTTTCTTTTGTTTCCAACAAGTGCTATTCCTTCGCTGAATCGGTGCGCTATGTCGTACTGAGGCTTAATTATTACATCCCCATGTTCATTGATGTAACCAAGTTTTCCGTTCAATTCTATGACCGCTTTGTTTTCAAAAAACCTTTTTGCATTGTCAAAACGCGCCTCTATTACAACAAGGCCAGTTCGATCCATGTATCCGTATTTCCCATTTTCTTCAAAAGGGAAGTATGCGACGTTCTCGGATTCATCAAAATGCACATATTCATCATGCACAGCTTTCTCCACTTCGATGCTGTTTGGCTGCGCATTGTCCCATGAATCACGAAAGCTCGGATTGCCGCCCCAAACCCCATACGCTATATAGAGTTCCAACTCTTCAGCGAATTCATTGGGCAGAAATGGTATTATTACATCATAAAAAACACTGTTTTTACTAATCTCAAACCCATTAACAAACATGTTCTCTTCGTGTCCGCCCCACATTGTGACATCTAGTAATTTTTGTCCTCTCTTCGTCTCAAAAACATAATGTATTCTGGCATTTACGTAAGACTCATAATCTTCATCCTCTACCTGAATCATATCGGTGTCAACAATCTTTTTTAGCATGTCTATATGTTCTTCCAGCATATTCCCATCCACAACTATTTTATGTGTGTTTTCATGTCCCTCATCACCCATGTTCATTAAGCTATCAACACTTACCGGTATATATGTAAGTATAAATGGACTCATAAAATATATTGTCAGGTTAAGTTCTTTTAGACTGCCGTGTTCGATTATTTTTGAAAATCTATTCAGTGATCTTTCTGGATTCATATTGTTCGCCCCATAGCTTGTCAGAATTGAAGTTATGAGCACTAGCAATATAGAAAATCCAATAATGATGTGTTTTTTAACTTTCACGCTACTCCTCGCTTTTCCATTCTCAGGGTTGAAATGAACTATCTTTTTCAGACCTTTGAGTATATATAGAGAAAACAGTTTCCGTTGCTCCTTTGTTGTTCATTATATTGGAAGGTTGAAATCATCCTTGCAATAATATTTATATGCTCTCTCCCAGTGCCTTGATAACAGAATGCACGGCATTGAGTACTTGCCTTTTTGCTTTTGATGATACAGTCCTTGTTACAACACTAATAACTAGACCCGTAATTATCAAAAATAAAAATAAATAAACGATTAGCCTGATTGTCCCAGACAGTTCACAAAACAGCGCCACAACAATAATCCCAACGGTCATAATGATGTGTATAATTTTATATAATGCCACAAATACGACCACAGATACGGCTTGCGGTTGAAAGGCGCAAGATACTTCGGTCGATTGTCCGCTGCGCTTGAACCTGAGTATAAGAGGTACTTGCCAGTTTGCCGGCATAATCCCGAACAGGAGCTCCTGCTTGATAAGGTAGACACACCTATTTCTGACATTGACAGATATGTTTCCGGAGAGTGCTTTTGCCGTCAGTTCATTCAGAAATTCTTCCCGTGTTGCGTTTATTTGATATACATGCTGTTTCAATACCGGCCACCTCGTACACTGCCACTGCGACTTATCTTCCGAAGGTTTGTTCTTCAACTTCTTCAGCCAGCGTATCGTAGGGATGCTCATAATTATATAAAATACTGTTCCCCTTATTATTGAACCAAATAAGGGAACATCCTCAGTAATAAAAGCTGCCGCAAGTGATGGTGGCACTAGTATCGCATATGATACCAAAAATCTCGCATAACATCTCTTCAGCATATCATAGGTCATGTTCTTGCGATACTTTACGACCTTTATAAACGCAGTGGTTCCGATTGTTACGCCTGTAGCAAGGAGAATAAGAATTACAATACCAATGCTAATGACAAGAACAGCATTCTCCATTATCATTTCCATGTGTGCACCACCAAACGTTCATTATTCATCCGGAGGACCAACATATGAAGCGCTCAAGAACAAGTCAAGAAACTTGTTTCCTGTTCCGTATGTATAAGAAGCCAGTGTAAGCGATAAGGTAAAGATAGCGAGTAACGCTAAATTATTTCTTGCTTTTCTCATAATCATAGTCTCACCTCTACCGTATGTTGCTCTCCTCGCTGTTTTGCAATGCGCTTTCGCCTGCAGCAGCTCAAATAGTTTTCAACCACGCCTGCATTATATGTCAGGGCGTATTTATTTGTCAAATTGTATTTATTTGTCATCTTATGTTTGTTTGCCGACTTGCATAAAGTTATTCTTCATGATGGAACTAACATTGGTAATTGACGATTTTTTCATGATATACCAGCTAAACAAACACGAAAAAGAGTGCAAAAGATATGATTATCTGATACAATGTCCGAAATTGCGAGGCTCTTTGGGGGAGCATAGAGGAGGGGAGTATGGAAAACAAGGAGCAGAAACCTAAAGTCGGGCGGCTTCGCACCATTGCGTGGGGGTTCCGGCTTGCGTGGGGGATCGACAAGGTCACGCTCGTGCTGTGGGTGCTGCTGTGCGGCGCGCTTGCCGTGCTGCCTGCGGTCGCGCTGCAGTTCAACAAGCAGACGCTTAGCATAATCAGCGGCTTTCTGAGCGGCGGGGCGTTTAACTACGCGGACGCCGTGCGGCCCATAGTGTCGCTCGGCGCGCTGATGGTAGCTATCGGGCTGTCGGCGCGGGTGAACGGGCAGTTCGTGCGGCTCATGATGTACAACTCATACTTCGCGGGTATGTACGAGTACATCATGGAACGGGTCCAGCACATCGAGATGGTAGACCTGCTGAAGAAGGAAGTCAACGACCTGTGGTTCTCGGCATTCCTCGAGGGGAACTCTCTGTGGGCGTTCACCGAGGGCATATGCTTCATAATGTCAAAGGTCATAGGGATCGCGGCGCTCCTCGTAACCGCCTTCACAATGTCCAAGCCAATATTCGCGATATCGGCGGCATATGTCGTCGTCATCTTCATAATCAGTTATGCGTTCGCAGGAAAAACCCGCTACAACCAGACCGACGACCATCAGGACGAGCGGATGATAGAATACTATGAAAAATTCTCCGAAAACAGCGGGATGGCGAAGGAGACCCGCGTGTTCGAGAACACGGACGAGATAATCGAGCAATGGCGCAAACCATACGATCGCATCCACAAGCGCTGGCTGAAACGCGCGCAGTCGGCGCAACTGCGCGACCTCGTGAGCGGCGCGGGGTTCTATGTGTTCCTGATCGTCACGGTGGGCGTGAGCTTGGGCGGCGTCGCGAGGGGGACGATGACGCCGGACATATTCCTCGTTATATTCACGCTATGCCTGAACCTGTACAACACGATATCCGGCATGGCCATGTACATCGTGCGGCTCGATTTCGGGCTTATATCGCTCGACAAGCAGCGAAGGTTCTTCGAACTCATAAAGCCCGATGGCGCCGCAGGGGCAGCGGATTCCCCGGCAGACGAGAACACGGTGTTCGACGTGGAAAACCTCTCCTTCTCATATTCGGACAAACCCGCGATCAAAGGGATCAGCTTCAAAATAAACAAGGGCGAGGTCGTGGCGCTGGTCGGGGAGAACGGCAGCGGGAAATCGACGCTCGTCAAGCTGCTGCTGGACATGTACAGGCCAAGCGGAGGCACGATCAAAATGTTCGGCAGGGCGTTTAACGAGTACAAGCGCGGTTTCCTACGAAGCAAGATCGGCGTGTTCTTCCAGAACTTCTACATATTCCACTCGCCGCTTCGCGAGAATGTAGGCGTCGGAGCGGCGGAGGACATGGAGGACGAGGGCAAGATACTCGAGGCGATAAGGCGCGGCGGCGCGGAAAAGGTCGCGGCGAACCTGCCCCAAGGCCTCGACACGCTGCTCGGCAAGTTCCAAGACCCGAGCGGGACCGAGCTGTCGGGCGGGGAGAAACAGCGCGTGGCATCGGCGCGTGCGCACATGTCAAACCGAGACGTGCTTGTTTTCGACGAGCCCGCAAGCATGCTCGACCCGATTGCCGAGATGGAGCAGTTCAACGGCATCCGCGAAATGCTCGACGGGCGCACGGCGATACTGATAAGCCACCGCGTCGGCTTTGCCAGGATGGCAGACAAGATCATAATGCTTCACGACGGCGAGATCGCCGAAACGGGAACGCATGACGATTTGATGGCGCTGAACGGCAAGTATGCCCATTTCTTCAACGAGCAGGCGCAGTGGTACGTAACGGCAGACGGAACGGAAGGGGGCGAGATATAAATGGTGATGAGAAAACTGTCCGCTTCCGAAAGCGGGGCGGAAAAGAAGCTTACCGTGGCGGAAAGCGCAAGACTGTTCGGGAAAGCGTTGAAGGTCAGCGTGAAAGCGAGGGGCGCCGCCTCGGTGATAATCAGCCTCGCGGGCTTTGCGATGGCGTTCCTACCCATGCTGATCTCGCTTGCAATCAGGGAGTTTTCCAACGAGGTGCAGACGTTGTTCGGCAACGGCGGGGCGACAATGGCCGCGGCAATCGGTGCGTTCGCGATGCTCTCCGCGCTGTACGTCGCGCAACTGCTCTGGAACTCGCTGCGAAGCTATTTTGAAACGCGCGACTCCTACAAAATCCAGCGGTACATGAGGGAGCGCATCCTGCGCTGCACATGCGACGTCAAGTACAAGTACATCGACAACCACGACAAGTTCAGGGAGCGCATAAGCTTCGTCGGCACTAGCGCCGGCGAGCGCGTGGCGAACAGCATGGGAACGACGATAACATGGCTGCAGAACATCATCACATTCATTAGCATAATCATCGTGCTGTGGGCCGTAGACTTCAGGATCGTCGTGATACTGGTCGCGGCATGCATACCGGCCGTCGTGCTTGCGTACTTCTTCAGCGAGGAGGAATACAACAGCAAGGGGTTCTGGATACTCGAGTACCTTATGACATGCGCCTACTTCTTCGAGGCCACGATGCCCGACTCGCTGAGCGACGTCAGGTTCTTCGGCGCATACCCGTGGCTGAAGCGCAAGTTCAAGGCGATGAACAAGAAATACGTCAAGGTGAAGAACCGCGTTTCCCGCAAGCATGTGCTGTTCAATTCCCTTGCGGACATTTTCCGCAGTTGCGTCTATGTGTTTATTTTGCTGATCGTGGCGAAGCAGATATTCGACAACCCAATTGCCGGGATCGGCGCTTTCATGCTGGTATTCATGATGGCGGGGCAGTTGCAGGAAGTCACCGCGAATATTTTCGGCACGATAGCACAGTTCGTCAGCGACGCGTCCTATATGAGGGACTTCTTCTATCTTGATGAGCTGGATCACGAGAAGCGCACCAAAAACGCCGCGCCCCGAGAGAGGTACGCGGTCGATTTCAGCAAAGTGAGCTTCACTTACCCGAACACGGCGCGCACGGTGCTGCACGATGTCAACGTGCATATCCGCGAGGGCGAGAAGGTCGCCATAGTGGGCGAGAATGGCAGCGGCAAGAGCACATTCGTAGCCCTGCTCTGCGCGCTCTATGAGCCGGACAGGGGCATGATTACAATGGGCGGCGACGACATATACTCGAATCTGTCGGCGACTAGGCGCACGCTATCCGCGGTGTTCCAAGATTTCGCAAAGTACGAGGCGACGATACGCGAGAACATCGTCGTTTCCGACTCAAAGCGCGATGTCGGCGACGACGGGCTGCGCGAGCTTGCCGAGCGGACAGGCGCATGGGAGTTCATCGAGCCGCAGCCCGAGGGCTTCGGCGAAATGGTCGGCACGTTCAGCCAGAGCGGCAACAACCTGTCGGGCGGCCAGTGGCAGAAAGTGGCCCTCGCGCGCTGCGTCTACCGCGAGGACGCGAAGATAATGGTGCTCGACGAGCCGACCGCCGCGCTCGACCCGATTGCGGAGGCGGAGCTATACCGCAACTTCGCGGCGCTCACAGGCGATCGGACGACAATCCTCATATCGCACAGGCTCGGCATAACGCAGCTCGTCGACAGAATCCTCGTGTTCGACGACGGCCGCATCGTCGAGGACGGCGACCACAAAACGCTGCTCGCGGACGGCGGCCTGTACGCAAAAATGTATCAGGCACAGGCGCAGTGGTATGAGTGACGCTGTTCCGAATTTGTGATTGATTTTATCTATCGCATGTGCTAGGATAGCCTTTGCATTAGGTGAGAGGAGACTTGGCCTGAGATGGATGCAAGGGCTGTTGGCGTGTTTGATTCGGGGCTTGGCGGGCTTACTACGGTTAAGAAGCTGGCGGAGCTGTTGCCGGGGGAGAACATAATCTATCTGGGCGATACCGGCAGGGTGCCATATGGTTCGCGGTCGCGGGAGACTATAATCAAATATGCCCGTCAGGATGCGGCCTTTCTTGCGGGGTTTGATATTAAAGCGATGATCGTAGCTTGCAACACCGTCTGTTCGACAGCGTTCGACATTCTCAAGCAAACCTATGATATACCAATTTACGGAGTGGTTGACCCTCCGGCGAGAACAGCGGCGGCGCTCACGAAAAACGGGAAAATAGGCATCGTCGGGACAGCGGCGACAATAAAGAGCGGCGCCTATGAAGCAGCGCTGAAACAAATCGCGCCCGAAGCAAGCGTTTATTCGACACCATGTCCGCTGTTTGTGCCGCTTGTCGAAAACGGCAGGACCCAAAACGACGACATGGCGGCGCTGATTATTGCCGAAGAATATCTCACAGATCTTCGCGAAGCGGGAATCGACACGCTGATACTGGGCTGTACGCATTATCCGCTGCTGCGCGGGGTTATATCGAAAATCATGGGGAGCGGCGTTGCGCTCATAGATTCGGGCGCGGAAACGGCGAAACTCGTTGCAAGCGACTTTCTTGCGGGAAAGGTGAGGGCAGCCGAAGGTGCGGAAGGGGAGATAAGGTTTTTTGTAACCGACAGCATCGAAGGCTTTTCGATTCTTGCGTCCCAATACATGGAATCAGACGTGCAAGGCCAAGTTAATCAAATTTCATTAGAGTAGAAAAGGTATTATATGAAGAAAGTTGCGATTTCAATAAAAGGTGCGCCGTTTATGGCGGACGGCGATGACGACGGTTTTGAGCTTATGACCGACGGGGAATACATACAGGAAAACGGAATCACTACGTTCAGTTATGAAGAAAGCGAGCTGACCGGCATAAACGGGATACTTACGACATTCAACGTAGAGCCGGATCGCGTTATTCTGCGGCGCGGGGAGAGCATGGGCGGGGATATGATATTCTCCGAGGACCTAAAGCATCATTTTATCTATGACACGCCATATGGCTCAATAACGATGGGCATCGATACGCACAGCATCAAGAAGGATATGGGCGACGATGGAGGGAGCCTCGAGATAAGGTATGACATACAGGTCGATAACATAGCTGTCAGCAAGAATTTGTTTAAGATAGACATCAAGGAGCTGGGAGCTGGGAGTTGAAAATTGAAAGTTGAAAATTGAGAGTTGAAAGTTGAAAGTTAAGAGTTGAGAGCTAGGAGTTACAGTGCATAATTATTACGGGGAACGGCTCTTCATTCTTAATTATCAACTATCAACTATCAATTATCAATTATCAATTGCGCTCCGCAGAGCGCTTTGGGGGATGTTGGTGCAATAATGAACATGGTAGAGAATGCAAAGATAGAAATTGATGGGCTTATTATCGCTGCTTGCGAGGCTGCTCGGGCGGCGGGGAAGCTGCCGGGAGGAGCTCGGATCTCGGGGGCGGTTGAGATGCCGCGCGAGGCGGCGCATGGCGACTATGCCGCGAATCACGCAATGGTCGCCGCCAAAGAGATGAAGATGGCGCCGAGGAAGATTGCGGAAGCGGTTGTAGAGCATATTGAGCTTGCCGGGAGCTGCGTTGATTCGGTTTCCATTGCCGGTCCGGGGTTTATTAATTTTGTCCTGTCCGACAAATGGTACTCAGAGGTTTTGAAAACGGTTGAAGCCATGGGGAGCGAGTATGGCGCCGTCGATTTGGGCAAAGGCAAGCGAGTGATGGTCGAGTTCGTGTCGGCAAATCCGACGGGGCCGATGACGATTGGCAACGCGCGCGGCGGCGTGCTCGGCGATGCGCTTGCGTCGGTGCTGGAAAAGGCGGGGTACGACGTGTGGCGAGAGTTCTACGTGAACGACACGGGCAATCAGGTGGAGCTGTTTGGCAGGTCGATAGACGCTCGGTATATGCAGCTTTGTCTCGGGGAGGATAACTACAGTTTTCCCGATGAAGGCTATCACGGCGACGACATAAAAGACCTTGCAGCGCTCATATTCGAGGCGGATGGCGACAAACTCAAGGATTTGCCTGTAAGCGAGCGAATAGAAAGATTCACGGCGTTTGCGCTGCCGCATAATATCGCGCTGATGAAAGAGCATCTCGAGCGGTATCGTATCCGCTTTGACGAATGGTTTCATGACAGCAGCCTATATGAGAATGGTTATGTGGCAAAGACGGTGGAACTGCTGAATAAGGGCGGGCTGACTTATGAGAAGGACGGCGCGCTTTGGCTGCGGAACATGGAACTGGGCGCCGACAAGGACGAGGTGCTGCTCCGCGCAAACGGGTTCTACACGTATTACGCCGTAGATATAGCCTATCATCTTAACAAGCTCGAACGCGGTTTTGACAGGGTCGTGGACGTCTGGGGTGCAGACCACCACGGTCATGCGATACGGATGAAGGCCACGATGATGGCGCCCGCGCTTGGGGTCGATGGAAGCAAGCTTGACTTTCTTATCATGCAGATGGTGCGCCTGACGCGCGACGGAGAAACAGTCAAGGTTTCAAAGCGCACAGGCAAGGCGCTGACGCTAAATGATCTTCTGGACGAGATTTCCGTAGACGCTTGCAGGTTCTTCTTCAATGCGCGTCCCGACGGCCATCTGGAGTTCGATTTGGGGCTCGCTGTCAGGCAGGACAGCGAAAACCCGGTATACTATGTACAATATGCACATTCGCGCATATGCAGCCTGATATCCAAGCTTGCCGCCGAAGGGTTTGGAATGCCGAAGTTCAATGAGATCGATGCGGGTTTATTGTGCGGCGAGACAGAGCGGGAGCTGATAAAACAAATAGCGCTGCTTCCCGAGGAGATAAAGCTTGCTGCGCGCGACTATGATCCGTCACGCATCAACAGATATGTTATTGAGCTCGCGGCCAGATTTCACAGGTTTTACACTGTCTGCCGCATAAAGGGCGAGGAGCAAGGTGTTCTGATGGCGCGGCTGAAGCTTGCCGATTCCACGCGCGCAGTTATAGCGAACTGCCTCAATCTCCTAGGAGTGACAGCGCCAGAAAAAATGTAGTTACTCAAAACCCCTCGTCTTTGCGAGCCGTAGCGAAGCAATCCAGTCCCTTTTGCACCGATTGTTATGTTTCTTTCTGG
>Ga0099364_10006184_pt1 | contig 17508 bp, 13 predicted proteins | sample TergutTh196P3_FD_73070 | JGI IMG/M metagenome (GOLD analysis project Ga0099364, IMG submission 73070) | Microcerotermes parvus P3 segment gut microbial communities from Pointe-Noire, Republic of the Congo - Th196 P3 | ecosystem: Host-associated > Arthropoda: Insects > Digestive system > Gut ...
GAACAAGTTTTATTCATTCCAAAATCATACCCTTCAGGAGAAAAATCATTCTCCTGAGCAAAATGGATTCTTGGAAGACTACGCCCTACTGAGCAAAAACGTAAACTTGACATCATATTAAAAATTCTTATTTATAACTTAATTGAATTAAACTTTCAAGTGCAAAGATATACATAATTTTTCAAAAAACAAATAATTTTTCAGAAATGATATGGATTTTTGTGCACAAAACATGGATTTTTGTGCATAAACATAGTTTTTTTTTACAGAAAAGCATCGGAAGTTTTTTTTATTACAACCTTCTCAAATGAAATCCACCATCTACATTTATCACTTCGCCTGTTGAATACGGGAATGCTCCGTTAGCAAAGGCTGCTACCGCTTTTGCCACATCTTCGGGACTGCCCCAGCGGGCAATTGGGAAAACGCCGTCGGAAATCATACGGTCGTATTTTCCTACTACCGCCTCAGTCATATCTGTTAGGATAATTCCCGGACGAATCTCGTAAACACGTATGCCATGCGCTACAAGCCGGTCGGCAAACAGGGATGTCATCATTCCCATCGCCGCTTTTGACATGCAATACTCCGGACGATTGACCGACGCGGTGAATGCCGAAATAGAAGAAATGTTGATGATAATGCCGTCGTTATGCTCCATCATGTGCCGCGCTACTGCCTGAGACATGAAAAAAGCGCCCTTGATGTTCACGCCAAAGACATAATCGATGCTCTCTTCGGTAGTTTCGAGTATATCGGCGCGCAGCTTCGGAGCAACGCCTGAGTTATTCACTAATACGTCAATTTTTCCGTATTTATCAACTATTTTTTCCGTTGCTGTGCAGCAATCGTTCACATTGGCAATGTTTCCACGAAAATACGTCGTATCGGAACCTGCAGCATTAATCTGCTCAATCTGCTCGCTAACGGCAGATTCCTCTTTTGTTCCAATGATAGCAATGTTAAAACCGTCCGCAGCCAATTGCCGCGATATTCCAAAACCTATTCCTCTTGCGCCGCCCGTTACTATGGCGGTCTTTTTCAAATATTTATCCATTTTTTTACAATTTAAAAATTCTATCCATCAGTTTCCATTTTTCGGATGAGCTTGCTCCCGGCTCGCTCACCTGAAAAATAGCCATGTATTCTTCCCATTCTGCTTGTCGCGGCATTGTTGCCAAGCGGGTAAAAGCCGTGTCCCACTCGAAATCTTCGGCAGTTTCAACAATCATAAATAACCGCGTCCCAATCAGGTATATTTCCATTTCCAATATACCAACGTTGCGTATCCCATCAACTATTTCCGTCCAGCGCTTGCTTTCGCTGTGGCGTTCTACATATTCGGCAATCAACGTCGGGTCGTCTTTCAAATCAAGCGTTTGACAATAACGCTTTGTCGGAAAATCAAACTTTTTTGCAGGATAACCTGTTTTTTTTGTATACATTATATAATAAGATTAACATTCAACAATTCAAATATTTTCCATTCATCTTTTTTATTTCTTCAACCAAAAATTTTTCAATATCGTTATTATCAACTTTATATTTTGGCTGTAGTGTTTCAAAATTTTTATCAACCGTAAAATTTTCACCTTTGGTCAACATAATTAGCATATCGCGGGTCTTCAATCTATGTCGCGAATATTTTCCTGCGCCGGCAATCAGCTCTTCCAATGAAACGCCGTCTATCAATATTGCATAAATATCGTAATAATCGCGGAAAGAAAGACGTCGCAACATAACCTCCAATTTCATAATCCCTATTGAAATTTTGTCAGCCAACCGGATGTTATTATGAAAATTTTGCTGGAGCAGTCCAACTGGGGCTTTGTAGATATTATTGCCATAAAATGAAAGGTTTACTCCTTTCAAATTGAAATTGCACTGGTTATAGTCCAACAGGTTCTTTGTAACAGCGCCTAATTGCGAAAGTTCTTTTTCAATGTCCGACCAATCCACGCTTATTTTTTCGTCTTTCTGCGTCTTCCATCGGCAAAAATCAAGGTCTTCGCTTAACCTGTGGTTCAATTGCATTGCAAGCGCAGTGCCGCCTATCATGCAATATTTCCTGATACAGTCCAATTTGGATATCTCTTCAAATATTTCCGCAGTTTTTGACGCTAAACCCTTCATGCTATTAGTTTTTTTATGTGTATTCTACTTTGCCGTTTAATGTACCGGTCAGGATTCTTGACGTCAAAATATATATATGCAAACAATCGATTCAATCCGTTGTAATATGGTTCGAGCGGACAAAGGCGGGTGCGCCACACCCGCTTAATCCTTGCCTTTGGATAGATGGCAAACAATCGGTTGATATCGTCAATATCCAAGTGAAGCATCACTTTTTCAATTAACATGTCATCGACCATATTATTCAACGAAACAGACGCAGGGTCGTAGCTCCAAAAAGCATTTTCTTTTTGAAGACGCCCGAATAAGATTTTCTTATTTCTATCAACCGAAACCATTTTTTTATTTTTTTTTTACGATTGTTAAAATTTTATTATTTTTGCAAAATTAAATATTTTTTTTGAAAACAATGAAAATAAATTTCAATTCAGGTGTTATTTTGCGATTTTGCGCCCTTCTGTTTGTGCTTTTGCTCGGATGGTATTTTTCCGGCTTGGCGCTATATATCTTCCTTGCCTTTATTTTTTCATTGATAGGCAAGCCAATAGCAAAATTAATCAACCGCGTCAAAATATTCAATTACCGTGTCCCCTACGGTATTTGCGCTTTATTGACTCTGATAGTTTTTGTACTGTTCTTTGTCATGATTTTCATTTTTCTTGTGCCAATGCTTACGCGCGAAACACAGAGATTTGCAAGTATAAACTACGATGAGCTGTCGCGCAACCTTGGCTATCTGCTCAACAATATAGAGAACTTCCTCTACAACAACAATCTAATTAACTACGACGAAACATTAGTGGGGCTTGTAACCGACGAGATTAAGAAATTTGCCAATTTATCGTATTTTTCCAACTTTCTTGGCGGGGTGATGAGCGCTACCGGCTCATTCCTGATGGGCGTCTTTTCCGTATTTTTTCTTGCTTTCTTTTTCATAAAAGACGATATAAACCTCGACGGATTGGCGAAACTATTGTTTGACGAAAAATATTCCGAACGCTTAACCACTGTTTCCGAAAAAATAAACAACCTGCTTTCGCGCTACTATATAGGATTGTTCATAGAAATTGTAACTATGATGATATTGTTGTATGCCGGCATGGCTATTTTTGGAATAAAGGGCGCGTTGTTAATTGCTTTTATTGGCGGCATGCTCAATGCAATACCTTATCTGGGTCCGCTGATAGGAGCCTTATGCGCCTGTCTGTTCGGAGCCGTTGATTGCCTTGCTGCCAACGAATATGAGGCTATTTTTCCCACCGTGTTAAAAATAGCCGGCACGTTCATCGGCGCAAACCTGATTGACAATATAGTGCTGCAGCCGCTAATATACTCAAAAAGTGTAAAAACTCACCCCGTAGAAATATTTTTAGTAATCATCATGGCGGGTTCCTTTGCGGGAATATTGGGAATGTTGTTCGCAATACCCGTTTATACCATGATACGTACTATTGTTATTGAGATTTTTAATTATGTAAATACGAAATAAAAAAAATAAGGATAATGAAAAATTTTAAAAGACATTTAGTAACTACCGCCTTGCCCTATGCCAACGGCGGTATTCACATCGGACACCTTGCGGGCGTATATGTTCCCGCCGATATTTACGTCCGATACCTGCGTTTGCGCAGGCGCGACGTTGTTTTTATCGGAGGCAGCGACGAGCACGGAGTGCCTATTACGCTGAAAGCACGAAAAGAAGGCGTGACGCCGCAAGAGATTGTTGATAAATTTCATGCGCTTATAAAATATTCTTTTGAGCGCTTCGGTATTTCGTTCGACATCTATTCGCGCACTACCTCAAAGGTACATCATCAAACGGCTTCCGATATTTTCAGGAAACTGTATGATACCGGCAAGTTCATTGAAAAAGAATCGGAGCAGTACTACGATGAAGAGGCGCATCAGTTCCTTGCCGACCGCTATATCACCGGCGTTTGCCCCTACTGCGGGAACGACGGCGCTTACGGCGACCAGTGCGAAAAATGCGGAACGTCGCTCAACGCTACCGACCTTATTAATCCGCGCTCGACCCTCAGCGGCTCGGCGCCGGTGATGAGAGCCACAAAACACTGGTACCTGCCGCTCAACGAATACGAGCCTTACCTGAAAGACTGGATACTTGAGGGACACAAGGAATGGAAAAGCAACGTGTACGGACAATGCAAATCGTGGATTGATTTAGGATTGCAGCCGCGAGCCGTGACACGCGACCTGGACTGGGGAATACCCGTCCCAATAGAAGGCGCCGAAGGAAAAGTGCTGTACGTGTGGTTCGACGCGCCAATAGGCTACATCTCTAACACGCGGGAACTGTTGCCCGAAACGTGGACCGACTATTGGAAATCGGACGACTGCAAATTGGTGCATTTCATCGGTAAAGACAACATTGTTTTCCACTGCATAATTTTCCCTATGATGCTCAAGGCTGAGGGGACATATATTTTGCCCGAAAACGTTCCCGCCAACGAATTTCTTAACCTTGAGAACGAAAAAATATCTACTTCGCAAAACTGGGCTGTGTGGCTTCACGAATATTTAGACGATTTTCCCGACAAGGAAGACGTGCTGCGCTACACGCTGACAGCCAACGCGCCCGAAACGAAAGACAATAATTTTACGTGGAAAGATTTTCAAGACCGCAACAATAATGAATTAGTTGCTATCTACGGCAATTTTGTGAACCGCGCGATGGTTCTTTCGCAAAAGTTTTTTGGCGGCATTGTGCCTGAGATAACGGAATTAACGGATTACGACCGTGCAACATTGGCAGAAATAGTCGATATCCGCGCTAATGTAGAACATTCTCTTGAGCATTTCCACTTTCGCGAAGGTTTGAAGGAAACGATGTCTCTTGCGCGACTTGGGAACAAATATTTAGCCGACACTGAGCCTTGGAAGCTTATTAAGTCCGATGAGCAGCGCGTGAAGACGATTTTGAATATTGCGTTGCAGTTAGCCTCCAATATGGCGTTGCTTTCGGAACCTTTCCTGCCGTTCAGTTCTGCACGTCTGAAAGGCATGCTCAAATTGCCTCCTGTCGACTGGGATTGCATCGGCAGCAGCGATTTACTTGCAGCCGGACATCAACTCGGCGAGCCGTTCCTGCTGTTTGAGAAGATTGAAGATGCAGCCATTGAAAAACAGATACAACGTCTGTCAGACACGAAAAAAGCCAAATAATATAGATAATTGAAAAGGAATAAATGAATGAAAAATACGATGGAGGTTTTTAAACCTCCATCGCAAACAAACAAATCAAACAATTTTTTCTTTTACTCAATCACAAGCCTTAGCGCTTTTTCATCTTTGTCGCTTGTGATTATTACTAAATATGTGCCTTTTGGCAGATTACTTACAACGATTCCTTCTTTTGTGTCCGCTGCTCTGATTTGCATCAGTCTGCGTCCGGAAATATCGGTTATCGTGATAGTTTCGCCTCCTTGTAATCCGTTGATGAATACAATGTCGTTAGCAGGGTTTGGATAAACATTCAGTTCGTTCCAACCGAGCTCGGATACATTTGTTAATTGCGTCCATTGGGCATACAGTGTAATATCTGCGGTTACGGTACTATTTGCCGCGAAAGTTGTTCCGCTAGCGTTTTGCGCAGTATTCCATCCAACGAAAGAGAAGCCTTGTCGCGTGGGAACAGGTAAGTCGCCTATGGCTTCGCCTTCTTCTACTTCCCTTGTTGTTGGAGGAGATAAAACGCCTTCGTTGGCGTTGAAGGTCACCGTGAATACAACTTTTTTTGTCCATTGGGCAAATAAGGTCAGATTGTCAAGCAATTCGTACAGTTTTGAGTCGGTATATGTCTCGCCTTCGCCATTGGCTTCCGTATTCCATCCTTCAAAAGTATAACCCGCGCGCGTAGGAGTGGGCAAATCGCCTACTGCTTCGCCGTATGTTACTCCTTTTGTGGGTGGTTCAACAACAACGTCTTCAGCATTGGCATTGAATGTCAATGTGTAATTATTAGTAACCCATTTTGCAACTAAAACAAGGTCGTCCTTATAGCTTGCCACAGGGCTGAATGCTGTTCCATCGGTGAAAACCCAGCCGTCAAAAATATGATTCAAGCGCGTTACTTCGGGAGTGTCAAAAAATGCTCCTGTCATTGTGCGTATGACTCTATTTTCTGTTGGGTCGTTGCTGTCGGTAAAAGTACCTCCATTAGGATTGAAAGTCACGGTAAATACACCTCCTTCCGAACGCGGTACGCCGCTGGTCATGTTGTAGCCAAGGTAGAAACCGGTGTGCGGAGGCTGATTGTAGCCGCCGTGTTGCCAGGCTATTGCCATACGATATGTGGGGTCGTGCATTAGCGTAGGTATTCCCGAAGCGGGAACTGCTCCGGCGTCGGTGTGTACAGTGGCTGTTGATGTGGAATAAATGTGCAATGCTTCATTGTTAGATGAAGCCAGGATTATCTCTTCGCGCCAGTCGCCAAAAATATCTGCTACTAAAACGGCATTATTCTTTGAACCTCCGTGCGTTCTTGAACCGGTAAAGGTTCTGATGGATTGTTGGGCATATGTTCTGTTAGGAGGCGTACCCGAACCAGCTACTTTGGTAACAGTAGGATTTGAGCCTCCGTCAAACAACTCTCTTCCTGTATCTCCATCCCAGTAAACAGCCACGTTCATGCTTCGTCCGCTGGAATTGCCCGAAAGTCTTGTTCCGTCTACGCCTATTGTAGGCATCCCGCCTGAACCCCAAGATTGTGTTCCTGTTTGTAGCGGGTCAACGCTTGCCGTTATACCTCGTCCAATGTCAGAGTTTGCTGCTACGCCCCATATCAGGTCTCCCGTCATAGCGTCGTGCATTTGCATACCCCACGGACGCGGCGATTCGCGTACGCTCATTACTTGTAATCCGGGACGGTTAGGGTCAAATTTGCCTACGTGCATGGCGTCGCCATGATTAAAACCTGTGGAATACATAGGCGTACCGTAAGAACTAACGGTCATTGCTCCGAAGATAATATCGTCTTTGCCATCGCCGTCTACATCGGCAACTGACAATTGGTGGTTGCCTTGTCCTTCGTAGGCTATGAGGTCGGGGTCAAGAACCTCGCCGGGTCTTGTATCGAACACCCAACGCGATGTGAGTTCATTGCCGTCCCAATCCCATGCGGCTATAGCTGTGCGGGCGTACTGTCCGCGCGTCATAATAATAGAGGGACTCTCGCCATCTAAATACGCTACGGCAGTAAGGAAACGGTCTACACGGTTACCGTGAGTGTCGCCCCATGAACTGACGTTGCCGCGGGCAGGAAGGTAAGGTTTGTAATCCATAAGCTTACCGGTAGCGCCTTCAAATATGGCTACATATTCAGGACCGGCAAGAACGCGTCCGTTGGATTGACCATGATACACATTACGCGCCGCCGCATCGCTGCCGTACTCTTCGGCGCCTATAGCCCTGCCTTCCGTATCGGTAGTGCCGTTGGAAGCTCTTACAGCGATTTCCGCTTTTCCATCGCCATCAAAATCATGAACAGAAAGTTGCAAGTAGTGAGCGCCAGCTCTGATGTTGCGCCCCAGGTCAATAAATTTGCCAGCACCCCATAGTTTTGTCCCGTCCAACTTGTATGCGTCAATAAATACCGTGCCTGTTTCGCCTTCGTGAGAGTTATCTCTCAGGTTGTCGGGAGCCCATGCAAATACTATATCATATTGTCCATCGCCGTCCAAATCGGCTACCACGCTACTGTTGATATGATAACTTGTGTATGTCGCTCCGGTGGTGTTCAACCGTCCGACAGGTCTGGTAACGGGTATTTCGAGGCGTTGATTACTCCAAAATATGGACGCCGAAACTTCCTTGCAACGATATATTTCTTCGCCTCCAACCAAGACGGCTACCCTATAACTGGCGTCTTGCGCACCGGAAGTATCCATAAAGTTGGTGCGGTCGGGTCCCAACGGCTCATTATTCAATGGAGTTTCGCTGTTATTTTTATATATGTTGAAGCTGACGTTTTCAGGGTCAGAGCCAAACAACCGCCATGTCAGCAGCACGTTAGTACCGGAGTTAGCAGTTCTCACTGCCACTAATCCACGGTCTATTCGTTCTATCTGACGTTGAGGAAGTGATAAATCGCCTACGGTAATGGTTTTTGTAGCAAAAATATCGGGATTTTCGACTGATGTTACTGTCAGTTCAACCACGCCGTCTGATACGCCTGTTACAATAATGCGACCTTGAGCATCAACAGTTATTGTTGCTTTACTATCATCCGATGATAGAACCGTAACTCTCTTATCCGAAGCGTTTTCCGGCAAAAATCGGGGATAAAGCATTATTTGTCCACCCGAAACGACCTTGTCCAGCCCGTCCAAACTTAGATATTGAACGTAACTGGAAGGCTGGTCAGGATTTAAAATCTGATAGCCGAAATTATCAATAGACGCTCTATAGACAAGGTCGGAGTTGACACGCAATCCGCCTACAAAAAATTGAGCTATTCTTGGCTCCGGCAAATCTACCGGATGCATTGGGACGTCGGTAGCGGTAAAAGCGATGCTTGGCTCGTCTCTGTCGTGGATAGTGAAGGAAAGTATGGCGTCCTGAAAATTGAAAACAATATCCACTGTGTACCACCTGTCGAACCTTTCAATACCTTCAATGGGGGCTCCGGCAAGCGAACTTGCGCTGAGTTCATAATTTCCTATATGATATCGAAAACGAGCGGGTATTTCACCTCCTGCTTCAAAAGGTTGAGGGTCGGGGCAGGTTACAAACGCAATGATAGATGTGCTTGTGCCGCTCGCGACGTCCTGTATGCTCAAAACGCTGGTATTATTAGCGCCTCTTATATCTCCCGCCCACCAGTCGAATCTCATTCTAATTTCGCTGCCGGTTATGTTATTGTTTGCAAACGGAAATCTCACCCATCTGGTACCGCTTTGAGGAGCCGAACCTGTCCAATACTCAATAACATTGGTTTGTTGAAATAATGAGCGTGAAGTATGATTATCTCCTGACTGATTAACTCCGTTTGCGGGGAATGGCGTTTCATTTGTTTCAAAATCATTAAATGCCGTCCACGGATTGGAAGGCGCTACTTCAATATAATAGTATCTTTCCACATCCGAGCCGTCTGTCGCCGTAGCCTTAATTGCTACTGTACCGGCGCTACCGGCAACGATAGAGACTTGTCCGTCTTCGTTTACGGTTGCAATGCTCGCGTTGGTAGACGGCCATTGCAGCGCCTTCATGGAGGCGTCTGCCGGAGTGAAGGACGGAGTTAAGATGAATGGTGTTCCTGTCGGGTCGCTTCCGTAGAAATGTCGTCGAGTTCCGTGCAAATCAATTTCCTCAACAGGCTTAAATTCAACTTCTACGTCGTATGAATCAGATGCTCCACCGCCATCAGCCGCCGTAGCCACAATAGTTGCAGTACCGGCAGTTACGCCCGTTACAACGCCTGTGGAAGGATCAACCGTGGCTATATTTTCATTTTCCGACGACCACACCACATTGGTATTGGATGCGCTTAGCGGCGCAACCGTTGCCAAAAGTTGTATGTCGTGATTTATAGACACTGAATTGGTACCGGATATATTAATGTTTGCCAACTTAACGTCGGCTATGGTAATAACCTTTGTGCCAAGTACTCCTCCTGTAGCAGATGTGGCTGTAACGGTTACATCTCCGAAATCGCCGCCTAAGCCTGTCAGCGTAGCATTCCACGATGGATTGCCGGGGGTTATGGTTGCCAAGTCTGTACGGTCTATTTCCCACGTTATGTGGTGATTCCACACGTCCCATGGCAAAACAGTTGCTGTAAGAGAGGTAGAACCTGTAGTACCAATTTCTTCTTCTTCTGCAACAATATCCACTGCTGTTGCCTCTTGACTGCCCGTCAGGGTTCTTATGCCCATATTGGAAACAGCGCCATGCCAGTAACTGTTAGTGCCAACGCGCTCAGCGCTAAAAACAACATTGTTGATACTCGTTGGATAAGTTGCCGGAAGTTGAAACATTATCTGCCTGTCATTTCCTTCGCCATCCATAATGGTGAAGCATATTCGCCGCTCGGTATAGGCTCCGGTTAAGGGGTATATTTCTACCTTCACGTGGTACCAGCGACCCGGAATAAATGGGATATAACTGCGATGCGCTTCGTTTACTAAGGCTCCTCTTTCCCATCCTCCCGCTGCAACGAGGTTTCCTACAGCAATACCTAATTCGTTATCCCTGCCTCTAACATTGAACAGGGTGAATAAAACCTGATTTGTGAAGTTGTCTGTTCCACTACGAAAAACAAATTGTCCTTCCGCTCCGGCGCCAGTTCCTGTAATATTGTTTGCCGCATAGTCAAACTCTATAACCAGTTTTTCAGTGGCGGTAAAACTAACAGCGGTTCCTATACTCCACCTTCCCGCGCGATTGCCCCCAAAGCCGCCAGTTCCATCAAAAGTCAGATACCCGTTACTATTATTCATCTGATTAGCGCTGGTTCCTCTATCATTGGTTATAGTACCGGAAAAGCCTCCTTGCATGTGGGTACGCGTGTACCCGGTATAGTCATACAGCGTTCCGTTCCACGCCGAAGGAGGCGGGTCGGGCAAAGACGCTGTTTGCGATTTTACGCTAACTATCGCTGTCAGCGTAAATAACATACTAAAAAATAAATACTTTGATTTCATATGAATGATAAATTAATTAATTAATTAATACCTCTTAGTAATTTGCTGATAGAGAATCGTTGCTATAAACTTCTTCTTATCGGAAAAAATTTCTTTGGACGTTTTTTTAGAAACGCCATAACTAACCCGCTCCAAAATCAAAATGTCGGCTTCGTTGCGAAACAAGCGTCTCATCGCCAAATCAAAGGAAATCATACTACACGTTTTCATCAATAGCCTACATTATAGATTATAAAAATTTCCAACGGCAAAGATAATCATATTTTTTCTAAAAACAATTTTTTTTTTCTTTTTTTTCTTTTTTTTTCAAAAAAAAATCTACTTTTGCCCTGTTCGAAATTTAATAGTATGCTGTTTGAGAAGATTGAAGATGCAGCAATTGAAAAACAGATGCAACGTCTGTCAGACACGAAAAAAGCCAAATAATATAGATAAATTGCCTATTTTCTTATCAACGACCCAAAGATTCCTCTTATAAGTTGTTGTCCTTCGCGACTTCCAAGCGTTCTTACAGCGGTTTTGAGAACGGTGTTGCCTACGTTTTGGCTTTTGTTAGCGGTACGCGAAGCCGTTTTGGTTTTCGTAGACGCAGTTGAACGTTGCTGCTGTTGTTGCTGCTGCTGTTGTTGCTGCTGCTGTTGCTGCATCTGTTGTTGTTGCTGCTGTTGCTGCTGTAAAATTTCGAACGCAGATATTCTATCGAAATATTGTTCGTATTTATTGAATATTGGCGATTTTTTGATAATTTCAGCACGTTCATCATCTGTCACCGGTCCTATTTGCGAATGTGGCGGCAATATCTTTGCTCTTTCTACTATCGAAGGACTTCCTGCATCATCCAAGAAAGACACTAATGCTTCGCCAACGCCAAGTTCGGTAATTACCTGTTCGGTATTAATTTCTGGATTTTGGCGGAAGCTTTGTGCCGCGCTCTTTACCGCTTTCTGGTCGCGTGGTGTGAAGGCTCGTAAAGCGTGTTGAATGCGGTTGCCCAATTGTCCGAGAACGTTGTTGGGAATATCCGAAGGACTTTGCGTCACAAAATATACGCCGACCCCTTTTGAGCGTATCAGTCTGACTATCTGTTCTATCTTATCGGTTAAAACCTTTGGAGAATCGTTGAATAGCAGATGCGCTTCGTCGAAAATAAAAACCAATTTCGGTTTAGGCAGGTCTCCCATTTCGGGCAATTTTTCATACAAATCGGACAGTAGCCATAGCAATAGCGTGGAATACAGCGTCGGCGACTGCATCAACTTGTCGGCGGCTAAGATGCTTATTACTCCTTTTCCGCCTTGCGTTCTAATCAAATCGGAAATTTCCAAATCCGGTTCGCCAAAAAATACGTTTCCTCCCTGGTCTTCGAGCGTCAGCAATCCGCGTTGAATCGCTCCTATGCTTGTGCTTGCCACGGTACCGTATGATGTAGTGTATTCTCTTGCATTTTTGCCCACATGGTCGAGCATGGAGCGCAAGTCTTTCATATCAATGAGCAACAGGTTATTGTCGTCAGCGATACGGAACACGAGGTTTAGCGTACCGCTTTGCGTGTCGTTCAATTTGAGTAAACGGGAAAGCAACAGCGGTCCTATTCCTGATATTGTAGCACGCAGAGGGTGCCCCTGCTTGCCAAAAACATCATAAAAGCATACGGGATACGATTGGAAGCTAAAATCTTGCAATCCAAATTCTTCTGTTCGCGCAGAAATGATTTTGTTTATTGTTCCCGGCTTAGCTATTCCCGAAAGGTCGCCCTTTACGTCAGCCATGAATACTGGGACGCCTTCGGAGCTGAAAGCCTCAGCCAAAACCTGAAGCGAAACTGTTTTGCCCGTTCCCGTGGCTCCCGCAATCAAGCCGTGACGGTTTGCCATGCGGGCATTCAAATACAAGGGCGATGCACTATGCGCTAAATATAATAAATTCTCTGACATGATAATTTGACTGTTTATTGTTTATTTATTAAAAATTACCTTAATACTTGGAATAGACGATTGAACCGGAAGCGTATTAATACTCGTAGCTCCTAATTTTGCCAATTCGTAGCGCACTTTTGCCAATGGTTCATCAGTATTTCCGGCGTCAATTTGAACGTTATATACGGTAAATTCTTTACCTACGCTAACGGTCGGCTCGTCGGCAAAAAGATTTTTTTCGCGCAAATAACGGTCAATTTCGTCCACATTCTTATTGGAAACGTTGAACAATACCATCATTTTGTTTTCTGCGTTTAGAGAGCCGTACAGGTTCAACAAAAACATATTCAAAAGCTCATTTTTTTGAGCATCCTTTTTTACTTCAGGATTAATCCAAATACTTGTTTGCGAGTGCATTACCGTATCAATGATTTTTAATCCGTAGTTTTTAATAGCGCTTCCCGACTGTGTTATTTCCAGACCAATATCTGCTCCGCCATTTCTGATTTTGGCTTCGGTTTTGCCCCATGTTTCGTAGATAACAATACCCGATTCTATTTTCGACGGCGTTTTGTATTTTTGAACGGAAAAATTTTCAAACTGTTTCAAAACTCCTATTGCATCTAAGTTTGTGCGCAGCCAGTTCAACGCCATATAGGGCATTTCGGAAACAACCGTGATTAACTTCTTGTGCGAACAAATGTTTTTCAAAAAAACTTCCATCGTATCAAATTCATCACAGTCAACTATTCCGACCAATTTTACGCCTCCGCGGTTCAAGGTCAAAACTCGTTCTAATTTTACCTCTTTTTCATATTCTAATTTCATCTCTAAGATGCGCTCCGTTATCCAGTCATCGCCTGCAATAGCAACGTCTATTTCGTTGATTTCCAATTGAGAACCAAACTCTTGCGGACGTCCGTCCCACCCAAACAAATAATTGACCGAAGTAAATTTTGTTGGACCTCCCTGTGCATATCCCGACAGATTAAATCCGCTGTTAATCAATAAGTTTATTAAATTGCCGCCTCTGTTGGGGTCGGCAAGCGAACCGGCGGGCATTCCTATTTTCAACTTTGTTTCCATTTCTTTATTTTTCTATTATTTCTAATGAATTATCACTGTTAATTTTTCGATAATAGCATGATGTATAAGGTATTCCGTTTTCTTTTTTGGCATGGCAGGCGCCTTTGCCTTGCGGCGTTACCAAATATAATAACGAATTTTGCTCGCAATTGATGCGAATTTCATCTATTTTCAACATATCGCCCGAGGTTAATCCTTTCTTCCACAACTCGTTGCGACTGCGGCTCCAATAAGTAGCATATCCGCTACGGCGCGTTTCGTCGAAAGCCTCTTTGTTGACAAACGCCAAAATCAAAACTTCCTTTGTTACATAATCTTGCGTAACAACGGGTAACAATTTTTGCCCGTCAGCGCCAAAATCAATCAATAACTCAACTGTATATTCCTTGTTCATTTTTTTGATAAAATTTAAAAATACAAAAGTATATGTTTTTGTTTAAATATCAAATATTATCCATCTAATGTGTCCTGCCTTAGCTGTTCAACAAAATTGTGCAGCCTTCGCAGTTGTGTAGGGATATCAATTCTTTGCGGACAAGTTATGTTGCATTGTTTACATCCGGTACAATGGTTGGCTTGTCTGATTTTTTCGACTGTTCTGTCGTAGCTCACTAAAAATGCACGTCGCGTTTTTCGATAATTTTCATCGTTGCGGCTTCTTGGCAGCATCCCATCGTTGATGCATTTGTTGTAGTGCAGCAAAATGCCGGGAATGTCAATACCATACGGGCATGGCATACAATACATGCAATCATTGCAGGGTATTGTTGGATATTGCAGCATCAGTTCAGCCGTCATGTAGAGGAAATCTTTCTGTTCTTCGTTCAGCGGCAATAGCGGCGAGTATGTGCGTATATTGTCTTGCAAGTGTTCTAATTGTGTCATTCCACTCAATACTGTAAGAATATTATCGAACGAGCCTGCAAATCGAAATGCCCATGAAGCTACGCTACCGTCGGGGTTTTGCTCCTTTAGGCGCGAAACAATATGCGTCGGCAAGTTTGCTAAACGACCGCCTAAGAGAGGCTCCATAATAAGCACGGGAATATTACGTTTTGTAAGTTCTTCGTATAAATAATCGGCATTAACATTTCTACCCGCAGCGGCGTTTTTCCAGTCAGAATAGTTCATTTGTATCATTACAAAATCCCAATGTATCTCGTCGTGCAATGCAAGCGCTTGCTGAAATCCTTCGAGAGTACCGTGAAACGACCATCCAAGATGACGTATGCGTCCCTCTTCGCGTTCTTTTAGCAGAAAATCAAGTATTCCGTTGTCAAGAAAACGTCCCTCAAGCCCGCGCTGACCAATAGTGCCTAACATGTGCAAAAAATAGTAGTCAATATAATCTACCTGTAGTTGCACAAAAGAATTTCTATACATTGCAAGCGATGCTTCATATGTAAAATTCGAAAAGTTCGACATTTTTGTTGCAATAAAAAACTTTTCTCGCGGATGACGCTTGAGAGCAATTCCCGTTGCGCGTTCCGATTGTCCCATAACATAGCCCGGCGATGTGTCAAAAAAGTTCACCCCGTGAGCAATAGCATAATCTACCAACTCGTTCACTACTTCCTGATTGACAATCATGCCTTGTCCCTCCGGATTGGGCATTGTGGGCCATCGCATGCAGCCGTAGCCCAATAACGAAACTTTATCGCCCAACGAAGGGAAAGTTCTAAAAGTCATCATATCTGTTGGCACCGGTCCTAAAGCCCCCGAACCGTCTTTATGCGGAGAGCATCCAATCATTGCCGCTGTTGTGCCTGCTGCGGCTGCTCCTGTCATTTGGAGAAATTTCCTGCGATTGATACAATTATTTTTATCCATTATTTCTGTATGATTAAAATTTTAAATGATACTATGAATTTGATGTCCTTCAACGTATATAGCGCTAATAGGGCGCGACGGACACAGATATTCGCACGCTCCGCAACCGATGCAAAGCGCCTCGTTGACTGCCGGAATTTTTAGCGCATTTTCGTCGCCTGGAACCGACGAAACCATAACAATAGCATTAGTCGGACAATGATGCTCACAGTTGTTGCATTGCTGTCCGTCTCTGAGCGGGATGCAACGTTCGCGAACCCAAACAGCGTGACCTATTTGTGTCGATGATTTCTCTTCGATGCAAATCTTATTTATGGCGCCTGAGGGGCAAATCTCCGAACATTTTACACATTCGGGGCGACAATAGCCGCGCTCGAAAGACATGACCGGCTGCATAAATGTTTTCAAAGAACTTGAAGGACGCAAAACATCGTTGGGACAGACCGAAACGCAAAGCTGGCAGGCTGTGCAACGCCGATTCATATTTCGCGCACTTAACGAGCCGGCGGGAGTTAGCGGGGTCAGTCGAGTAGGCGCCTCCTTGTCGAGTATATCAGCTAATCCTCCATCTACTTTTACATCCGTTGCCGGAGGAATAATAATCTGGGCTTCGAGCGCCGACGCTGCAAAAGCCATTGTAGCAAGAAGAAATCCTTTACGACCTTCGTTAATCTCCGACTTTTTATTTTTGATTGACGTCGAAAAAACGGGGTTGGGGATTCCGAACTTGTAGCCAACGGCATCGCGGTTACATTTGTTTATACAGTTCATACACGAAACACAACGGCTATAGTCAATTTCGAACTCTTTGCTGTTGATACATGCTGCCTTGCAATGCCGTTCGCAAATTTTGCAATTATTGCATTTTTGCTCGTCAATTCTGATTTTGAAAAACGAAAAGCGCGACAAAAATCCCAGAACGGTACCTACGGGACAAATCGTATTGCAGTAAGTACGTCCGTTGCGCAACGCCAAAAAACTTACAACAAAAACTGTTGCCACGGCAACAATAAAAGTCAGCAAACTTTTCATCCATACATCCGTGTTGTAGAAGGCGTAACTGCCTGTTCGTTCGGCAATCACGGCAAGGAAATTGTTTCCCCACTGCCATAACGGCAAAAAGAGGTTGTTTGCAATTCGTCCGTAGGCTCCGTATGGGTCGAGCAAAGACACTATAATGCTGACACTAAAAATTATAGCGACAACAACCAAGCCGAGAACGCTATACCTAAGCCACGATTTTGCGGGAGAAAAATTGTAAGGCAACTTTTTCTTCCATTTGCCAATTCGCGCCACAATGTCCTGAAATATCCCCAAAGGACATATAACCGAGCAATAGACCCGCCCCAAAAGCAGGGTCAGCAGAACAAGTAATATGATTATTCCTACATTCAATGCCAAAACAGCAGGCAGGAATTGAATTTTTGCCATCCATCCGAACCACGCATGCAACGTTCCTCTGAAATCAAGGAACAATAACGTGATTAGACCAAAAAAGATAATGGCTAACGTAATTCTTATTTTCTTCAACATGAACTTATTTCATTAATTATTAAAACAGATGCAAAGAAAATATTTTTTTTTTTAACACGAAAAAAAATAGATGCGATTTAAGTTTTTTTAAGATTCAGGCAAAATTAAAAATTAAAAATTAAAGTTAGCTAAAAAAACACAAAAAATAAAAAAACTTTTTTTGTTTTAAAAGTTTTGATTATCTTTGCCGCCGAATTGTAAAACGTAAAATCGAATGGTAAAGCAACGTATAATTGAAGAAGCCTCTGAATTGTTCGGGCTGGCGGGCGTCAAAAGCACAACGATGGACGACCTTGCTCGGCATTTGGGCATCTCGAAACGAACGATTTACGAGAATTTTCAAGACAAGG
>Ga0099364_10006185_pt1 | contig 17507 bp, 14 predicted proteins | sample TergutTh196P3_FD_73070 | JGI IMG/M metagenome (GOLD analysis project Ga0099364, IMG submission 73070) | Microcerotermes parvus P3 segment gut microbial communities from Pointe-Noire, Republic of the Congo - Th196 P3 | ecosystem: Host-associated > Arthropoda: Insects > Digestive system > Gut ...
CCGCGTAGCGGGCTGGATAGTAAAATCAGGATATTTGCTGGATTTAAACATGTTTATAAATTCCATGAACCTACGTTCTATATTAAAAACTTAATTTACCTTTAAATTTACTGTGTAGACACAGATTAAATTATGGTATCATAAAATAAAATATTTTATATAAAAACTTTACGTGGCAAAACACAAAAATTTCTGAATAAACCTATTATGTTTTTTGAGTATAATTTAATTAGACTAACAATACATTTTTCAATAAGTTTAAAACACCTTCACCTTTATTGATTTCAATCTTTATATAATTATCTTGCATATTTAAAGCCATTCTATGTTTATATTTTCCAGATAATTTGCCTACAAATTCACTGGATAGGAAATCTGTATATGCGTCATCTATATAAAGGTATAACTCATTACCTTTTTGAGATATCTCTTTGATTCTATGTTTAATAGCCATATTTTTTGAAAAACTTATATTTAGTAACGCCATTACTTCTTGAGTTGGTTCTCCAAATCTATCAACTAATTCATCAACTAAATTATCATAATCATCTTTAGTTTTTATAAGTGCTATTTTTTTGTATATATTAATCCTATTTGATATATCCGATACATATTTCTCTGGCAAGTATGCACTTGCATTAATATCAATTATACATTGTTCTGATGTTAATGATTCTATTTTATCTCCTTTTTCTTCTACTACTGCTTCAGATAAAAGTTTTAGATACATATCATATCCTACTGAATCTATATGTCCATGTTGCTGAGACCCCAATATATTCCCTGCTCCTCTTATTTCTAAATCCCTCATTGCAATTTTAAACCCAGATCCAAATTTAGTATATTCTTTAATTGCTTCTAATCTTTTACATGAAATTTCGGATAAGTTTTTCCCTTTTCTAAATGTCATATATGCATATGCTCTTTGGTTAGATCTACCTATTCTACCTCTTAATTGGTGAAGTTGAGATAATCCCATTGTATCTGCATTTTCCACAATCAAAGTATTACAAAATTGAACATCTATTCCTGTTTCTATAATAGTAGTACATACCAAAATATCTACCTCATGATCTAAAATTTTTTGCCATATGGCTGTTAATTCATTTTGATTCATTCTACCATGGGCTACAAAAATTCTAGCACCTTTAACTAATTTGGCAATCTTTATAACTACGTCATCTATATTTTCTATTCTGTTATAAAGATAAAATACCATTCCACTTCTTCTCATTTCCTTTATGATTGCAGAAGATATTATATTTTCATCATATTCTAATACATAAGTTTGAATAGGTAATCTATCCTGTGGGTATTCATCTAAAATAGACATATCCTTTAGTCCACTCATTGCCATATTAAGGGTTCTAGGAATAGGGGTCGCTGATAATGTTAAAATATCTACATTATGTTTGATTTTTTTAAATCTTTCTTTATGCAATACTCCAAATCTTTGTTCCTCATCTATAATAATTAATCCTAAATCTTTAAATTCAATATCTTTTTGTAAAATCTTATGAGTACCTACTATTATTTCTATTTCTCCTGTTTTAAGTCTTTGGAGTATATTTTTTTGTTCTTTTGAACCTCTTAACCTAGATAATAATTCTACTTCAATTGGAAAATCTCCTAATCTATTAATTATTGTATTATAATGTTGCCACGCTAAAATAGTTGTAGGTACAAGAATAGCAACTTGTTTTGAATCCATTACAGCTTTAAAAGCCACCCTAACAGCAACTTCAGTTTTACCAACTCCAACATCTCCACATAGCAATCTATCCATAGGATAAGGCTTTTGCATATCATTTTTTATTTCAGCTATGCATCTTAACTGTGCATCTGTTGGTTCATATTCAAATAAATCTTCAAATTGATGTTGCCAATCTGTATCTTGGCTAAATTGATATCCTTTGCTATTGATCCTTTCAGATTGTAGTTTTATCAAATCTTTAGCAATATCTTTAACTGCCGCTTTAACTTGCGATCGTTTTTTTTGCCATTCATTGCTAGATAATTTATTTACACATATTATACCATCTTCTTTATTGCCTATGTATTTTGCAACAAGATCTAACTGAGTTACAGGAACATATAAGACATCTGACCCTTTATATTTTATTTTCAAATAATCTTTTATAACTCCATTAATATTAATTGTATTTATTCCATCAAAAATTCCTATTCCATGATTAACATGAACAAGATAGTCACCTATAGAAATATCCTCTAAATTTGTTATAGCCATTTCTATAGAATTGTGTTTACGTTTCTTTATTTTTTCTTTAATATTATAATTTTTATTAATAGATATAAAAACTAACTTATCGAGTCTAAATTCAAATGCTGACGACAAAAAATAATTAGAAATTATAATTTGTTGATGATTATAATCAAAATCATAAGACCTTGATACATTAAATCCTTTATCTTTAAGATCATCCATTAAATTATTGGTAATTTTTTCAATTCCAGTTAGAACAATTATATTATAATTTTGATCTTTATAAAATTTTAACTCACTTTTTAAAAAATCAATTTTTCCATTCCAAGGAGATAACTCACTAGCATATCCTTTTATTATTTCTTTAGTATCCCCACCACTTACTAATTGATTAAATGGATTAGTAAATATAACCATTTTTTTTGATAATTCATTTTCAATATGATTCCAGGTAAAAATATACTCTCCAAAGTTTTTATTAATAATCTCTTCTTCAATGAGTAGTTCAATATCTTGAGAATACTGCCACCATATCGATTTTATAGATTCAATAATTCCATTAATATCCATGATAAATATAGGTGCATCGGGTAGATAATCTAATATGGTTGTTTTTTCTTTATATATTATAGTAAGGTACTTATCAATATTATCAGGTAGTATTTGCGTATTTATTTTTAAAATGTCTTCTTGGATTTGTTTTGCTATTTTTTTATTTGTTATTTTTTTTAATAAATTGTTTAATTCATCTATAATATCATTTGGATTTTCAATTAATACTTCTTTGACCTGAGATATAAATATACTATCTATCTTTTCTTCTTTTCTTCTTTGAGATACCACATCAAAAAGAAACATATTATCTATTTCATTATCCCAAAAATCAATCCTAACTGGATAATCTGAGTTAGGTGGATATATATCAAATATCTCACCTCTTATAGAAAATTGTCCTACCCCATCTACTTGGCAACTTTTTGTATATCCAATATTAATAAGTTTTTGTGCAATATCATTGATATCTTCTCTTTGACCAATTGATAATTTAAACGTTAATTTTTTAAATAGACCCACTGGCATTACACTACTGATAAGCGCATCTGCTGGAACAATAAGCACTTTAAAATCACTTTTTATGCTAGATACATCTAAAATTTTACATATAGTTGATAACCTAAGATGTTCATATTCGTTTGAGCTAACTTCTATATTTCTCAAAACCATTTCTCTTGATTTAAATATGGTAACAATATCTTCTTTTCCCAATATTGCATTCAAATCATTTAATAAAATATTTCCTTCTATTTCATTTTTTGTAACTATAATTATATTTTGGTTATTATTTTTACACGCCAAAACAGCCATGATTGCACCTTGAATATCCCCTATATCACTTAATAATATGGGGGAATTCTTAGTTTTCATAGCTTCTTGTAGTTTATACTGTATTTTTGTTCTCGATAATATTTTGGCAATATCAGTCATATTAAAACTTTGCTGTTCCTGTAGTTCTTGGGAATGGCAATACATCCCTAATATTTAAAATTCCCGTTATATACATAATAAATCTTTCAAAACCTAATCCGAACCCTGCATGCTTGGTACCACCATATTTTCTAAGATTAATATACCAAGAATAATTTTCACAATCTAAATTCATTTCTTTCATTCTTGCTTCTAATACATCTGCTCGATCTTCACGTTGACTACCACCTATAATCTCACCTATCCCTGGGACTAAAAGATCCATTGCAGCTACCGTTTCATCATCATCATTTAATTTCATGTAAAATGCTTTTATTTTTTTAGGATAATTCGTTACAAATACTGGTTTATTAAAAATTTTCTCTGTAATATACCTTTCATGTTCCGTTTGAAGGTCATAACCCCAATGTACTGGATATTCAAACTTATCTTCATTCTCTTTTAATAATTCAATTGCCTTTGTATATGTAATATGCTCAAATTCAGAATTAACAATTGAATTTAATTTGTTAATAAGACCATTTTCATAAAAGTTATCAAAAAACTGCATCTCATCTGGACATTTTTCCATAATATATTTAATTACAAATTTTATCATGTCTTCTGCTAAATCCATATCATCATTCAGATCTGCAAAAGCTATTTCAGGTTCTATCATCCAAAACTCTGCTGCATGCCTTGCGGTATTTGAATTTTCTGCTCTAAAAGTAGGACCAAATGTATATATTTTACCAAATGCTAATGCCATACATTCGCCCTCAAGCTGCCCGGATACTGTCAAGCTTGTTAACTTGCCAAAGAAATCTTTACTGTAATCAACTGTACCATCTTTATTAAGAGGTGGGTTCTTATCATCTAAAGTTGTAACTCTAAACATTTCTCCAGCACCTTCACAATCACTACCAGTAATTATAGGAGTGTGTGCATATATAAATCCTCTTTCATTAAAGAATGTATGAATAGCATATGATGCAACAGATCTAATCCTATATAATGCATTAAAAGTATTAGTTCTAGGCCTAAGGTATGCTATTGTTCTTAAGTATTCTAATGAATGCTTTTTCTTTTGTAGCGGATAATCTGGTGAAGACTCTCCCTCTACAACAATCTTTTCTGCATTAATTTCAAAAGGTTGTTGAGCTTCTGGTGTTTCTACTACTTTACCCGATATCACCAAGGCCGCTCCAACATTTTGGTTAATAATTTCTTTATAATTAGGCACTTTATCCACTAAAATAATAACCTGAATATTTTTTAATGTACTACCATCATTTAATTCAATAAACCCTATAGATTTATTATCTCGTATAGTCCTAATCCATCCACATACAGTTATAGTTTTATCTGTATATTCTTTATACTTTGTTATTAATTCTTTACACTCTATCCTTTTTATAACTATTTCCTCCTTTAAAACATAGCTTCATAAAATCTATATACCCATGTTTAAATGTGGCACTCATCCTAATTTTACGTACGTTAAATATTATTATATACCGTTTTTTAAGATGATTATTTATTCATGAACCTATATTATACTATCTAGACAAAGCTTCTACAACCATTTTATTCAAAATAGAGGGATTCCCTTTGCCTTTTGATAATTTCATACATTGCCCTACAGCAAATCCTACGATATTAGTTTTTCCTCTATCAAACATTTCCTTTACCTGTGGATTTTCTTTTAATACTTTTTTTACTATTTCCTCTAATTCAAGTTCATCATTAACTTGTCTTAATTCATATTTGTCAACTACTATTTCTACATCTATATCATTCAGCATAATTTCTTCTATTACTAACTTTGCAGATGTATTAGAAATTTGTTGATCATTTATTAATTTTATTATTTGAATAAATTTCTTAGAAGTAATGTTCGTTTCCTTTAATGTTATTCTTTTTTCATTTAAAATTCTTGAAATATCTCCTAATATCCAATTTGAAAATATTTTAAAATCATTTTTATCATATATACTTACAGTTTGTTCAAAAAAATCTGCCTTTTCTTTATCATTCACTAAAGTTATAGCATCAATAATAGGAATTTTGTAATTAGATATAAATCTTCTAATCCTATCATTAGGTAACTCAGGCATATTACTTCTTATCTCTGCTAAAAATTCATCACTAACACAAATTGCAGGTAAATCAGGTTCTGGGAAATATCTATAGATGTGAGTAGATTCTTTAGGTCTTAAAAATACATTTTCAACTGCTTCATCATCCCAACGTCTAGTCTCCGACCTTACTATTCCACCACTTTGTAATATGGTTTTGTGTCTGTTTAATTCATAGTCGATGGCTTTAACTACACCAGTAAATGTATTAATATTTTTCATTTCACATTTTGTTCCTAATATACTCGAACCTTTTGGTTTTACCGAAACATTCACATCACATCTTATAGACCCTTCTTGCATTTTTACATCTGAAACTCCTATAGATTGTAAAATAGATTTAAGGGTTTCTAAATATATTTTAGCTTCTTCTGGACTGGATATATCAGGTTCAGAAACTATTTCTATTAATGGTACTCCCGATCTATTCAAGTCAAGAAACGAAACTTTACCTTCATTGTCATGTATCAGTTTTGCCGTATCTTCTTCAATATGACTTTGTGTAATTCTAACCCTTTTAGTTTCTCCGTCGGCTCCAACAATAATATCTAAATAACCATCATAACAAATAGGATAATCATTCTGAGATATTTGATATCCTTTTGGTAAATCAGGATAAAAATAATTTTTTCTATCTTGTTTGGATTTTTTATTAATTTTGCAATTCATAGCTATCCCTGCTTTAATTGCATATTCAACAACCTTTTTATTTAGTGTTGGCAAAGTCCCTGGTAAACCAGTGCAAATAGGGCAAATATTAGAATTAACTGGAGCTCCAAAAGAATTTTTACACCCACAGTACATCTTGCTACATGTAGCTAACTCTACATGTACTTCTAATCCAACCATTAATTCATATTTCAAATTTATATCATCTCTCTTATTCTACTACTCCTATAGAAATTTTAAATAGCATATTAGTTTTACTCTTCATAAATAAATGTTGTCTTTAAAGCCAACTATAAAATTATTTTAAATTAATATTATTTAATCTCATTGTATGCCTTGTTTGAATCTCAGATTGTTCTTGTCTCCATTTTTTTATATTTTCATGATGGCCAGACAACAATACATCTGGGACTGACCTATTTTTCCATACCTCAGGCCTAGTATAATGTGGATATTCAATTAATCCATTATAATGACTTTCCTCTTTGAAACATTCTTGATCTGACAAAACACCTGGCAAAACCCTGCAAACTGCATCTGTTAATATCATTGCAGGTAATTCACCACCTGTTACTACATAGTTACCTATTGATATTTCTTCATCAACTATCTCATCTATTAACCTTTGATCTACACCTTCATAGTGTCCACATATTAAAATCATATGATTTTTTATTGCTACTTCTTTTATCTTATTCTGTGTAAGAGTTTGGCCTTTAGGAGACATATATATTATAAAAGGTTTTAAATCTAAATAAAGTATAATATTTTGTATACATCTATATATGGGCTCCGCCTGCATTACCATGCCTTTTCCCCCACCATATGGATAATCATCTACTCTCTTATGTTTATCATCAGAATAATCTCGTATATTATGAATTCTAATATCTACTAATTTTGATTTTCTAGCTCTTCCTATAATGCTCTCATTCAATACAATATCACACATATCTGGAAACAGCGTCACTATATCTATTCTCATTAAAACACCAATTATAAAAAAATTAAAAATTAATCAAACAAACCTTCTAACGGCCTAATTAACATTTTATTATTTTTTAAATCAACTTCTTTTATTACATCCCCTATAGCCGGTATCAATCTTTCTCTTCCATTTGAGTCTTTAATATAATATACATCTTTAAATCCTGCTCGAGATATATTAATTATTGACCCATAATCTTGATTACTATCTATATCTATGACATTCATACCCAACAAATCTTGTTGAAAATATTCTCCATCATCTAAATTTATTGAATCTCTATTTATATATAATACTTTATTTATCATTTTCTGTGCTTCATCTATGCTATCTATACCATCAATTTTTAATATTAAGAAATTTTTATGAAGACGAGAATTTTTTATATTCAAAAAACTTTTCCCTTTATTATCTAAAAAAAAATATTCTACTTCTTTTAAAAAACTAGGGTCATCACACCAATAGAGCATTTTTAATTCCCCTTTTAGTGCATGAGTATTGGTTATTTTTCCTATCTCTAAGTATTGATTCATAATGTGTTCTTTTTTCTCCCAAGCTACCAATTGTAAAAACATTGTTATATGTTTTCTTTACAATACATTTATTATTAAACTATATATAGAAACTAAAAATTTCTTAATTTAATATCTCAACCACTGAATACCCAGATGATTCAATATAACAGGAGAGTAGGTTAAAATTAAAAAAGTAATTTAGAGATATGTTCATTTACTATTTTTATAAAAATTCCAAGAATCTTTACACATATCTTTAAGATTTTTTTCAGCCTTCCAATCAAGTTCAAAACGAGCCTTCGATGGGTCAGCATAGCAACTGGATATATCTCCTGGCCTACGTTCAGTTATTTCATAATTAATTTTTATACCTGTTTCTTCTTTAAAAGTTTTAATAATATCTAAAACACTATATCCAATTCCCGTACCTAAATTATATATACTAAGACGCTTTTTTTCAAGTAATCTATTAATAGACTTAATATGCCCTTTTACTAAATCAACAACATGAATATAGTCCCTCACACCAGTGCCATCTGGCGTATTATAATTGTCTCCAAATACATATAACTTTGGGAATATTCCCTTTGCCACTTGACATATGTACGGCATAAGATTATTGGGAATTCCTACTGAGTTTTCACCAATCAAACCACTTTCATGAGCACCAACAGGATTAAAGTATCTCAGTATTACAATATTCCAATTCTCATCTGATAACGATATATCTTTAAGTATATTTTCTATCATTAATTTACTATTGCCATATGGATTTACCGCATTCAAATTTGCATCCTCTTTAATTGGAAGTTCTTTAGGTACTCCATATACAGTAGCTGATGAACTAAATATTAAATTCTTAACATTATATTTATTCATTATATCAAATAATGTTATAGACGACGCAACATTGTTGTAATAATACTTAATAGGATTTTCAACTGATTCTCCTACAGCTTTTAATCCTGCAAAATGAATTACTACTTCAATATTTTCTTTTCTAAATATCTCTTTTAATGCAGCTTTATCTATTAAATTTATTTTGTAGAAGGTCACACTACTTTTTTTAGATATCTTCTCTATCTTATCTTTAATATATTGAGATGAATTTGATAGGTTATCTATTATAATTAATCTATGATTTTCTTTTAGAAGTTCTACACAAGTATGGCTTCCGATATATCCCATTCCCCCTGTAACTAAAACAACCATATTATATCCCTCCTAAAAAGTATTATAACAAAATATTACTATATAACTTGATTTTTGTCAATGCAATATTTTTCTTTAAAAATTAAATAATAAATTGAAAAATATTCCAAATTATGATAAAATAGTTATAATAAAATTATGAAAAGAGGTTTTAATATTAATATGGATCTTTTGGAAGGGTTAAATTTAAATAATACATTTATAACTAATATCGGTGAGAAAATATATCCTATAGAGAAATATTTGCAAATTTGCAATGAACAATTTTCTCAAAAAATACATAATAAACAACTTCCTTTATTTTATGAAAATCCAATATGTGCACAATTAGAACTTACTAATAAATGCAATCAATTTTGCAAACATTGTTATAATCAATCAGGTGATTCAACTAAAAAACAAGATTTAACGGTTGAAGAATGGAAACAAATTGCTCATCAAATTGGCAAATTAGGTGTATATGAATGTGTAATATCTGGCGGAGAACCTACTTTAATGGGTGACTCTTTATTTGAAATAATGGATATTCTGCATTCATATGATATAAATTTTGTTTTCATAACAAATGGAATGCTATTAAATCAAGATGTATTAAATAAACTCAAAAAATATAGATATAATTGGTTACAAGTAAGTATAGATGGTTCAAGACCTTATTTACATAATTATGTTAGGGGCGTGGATTCTTTTGAAAGAGTCATTACCGCTGCAAACTTAGTTAAACTAAATGGATTTCCATTGGTTATAGCACATGCAGTGGTTAAAAAAAATTTAGAATATGTAGAAGAAATGATAGATACGGCTTATTTATTGGGAGCTGTTAGAATTGTTGCTGGTGCATTTAATTTTACCGGAAGAGCTATCGTAAATAGTGAGGAATTAGACCTTATGGATGAAGAAAGAAAACAACTATATAAAATAATTCATAAAAAAGCTAAGGAGTATGCGGGTTCAATGCAAATTTCAATAGCATTAGAAGATGTTACATCACTCAGGATTAACTTAATAGCACCTAATTCTGTAATATTAATTAGACCAAATGGTGATATCAAAACAGACTGTATTTCTCCTTTTAAAATTGGGAATGTTAAAGATCAAGATTTAAAATCTATATGGGATTCATTGGGTAAATATGTGAATTGTCATCCTAAAGTCTTAGAATATGTAAGCAAAATAAAAAGTTGTAAAGATATGTTAAGTGTATTTCCAAGAGTTAATGTAGATGAAAATGAGTTATTACCACCTATTAGGGAGGAAGATATATTTGGACCAATTAATTTACGAAATTACAGGAACCCGAATACCGTTAAGGAAGTCTGTTAAACTACGAAAAGACGGAACACTTTATCTTGCAAGCACTATTAATGAAATAGGTGCTGTTGTTTCTATCAATCATACTACAAAAACTATTTTAGATCTTTGTAATGGAATAAATACAATAAAAGATATATATGTTAAAATAATTTCTATGTATATTGACGTAGATTCAACCGATCTTGAAAATATAAAATATGATGTATATAAGAACATTAGGCAATTAGAATCATTAAATTACATATCTGTTAATATAAACTGAAAGGAATTTGTTTATATGCAGAACATACTTACTATTTCAAATCTATCGCAAATATACAAAAATAATAAATCACAAATAAAAGCTTTAAATTGCATAAATTTAAATATAGTGAATCCTGGAATATATGGTTTAATAGGACATAATGGTGCTGGTAAAAGTACACTTTTGAAATGTATTATGGGGTTAATACTTCCACATTTTGGGACAATTCAAATATTTGGAAATAGCAACTTAAAAGCTCTAGATATGTTAGGTTATATGCCAGAAAACTTTGAAATACATGAATTTATGACTGGGCGTGAATTTATAGAATTTGTTGCAGCTTTACGAAATATTCAGAAAAATAATTTAGAAATTGCAATAAATAAATTAGATAAAATTTTATCTTTGCCTAACCTTAACCAAATGATACATACATATTCTAAAGGAAACAAAGAAAAATTATTATTTTTAGTATCTTTAATGCACTATCCTAAAGTATTAATACTAGATGAGCCGTTTACAGGATTAGATCCTCAAACTATATATAGTTGCAAAAAATTTATCTTAAATTATGCATCTCTTGGAAATACAATTATATTATCAACTCACATTTTAGAAATGGTAAAAGATCTATGTACTCGTGTAATAATCATCAACAAAGGAGAAATAAAAAAACATATTAATATTTTAAAAGAGAACAATTTAGAGCAAATTTATCTAGATGTTGTTGGTGATAAAAAATGAATGTTTTTGTTATGATCAAAATTGTTACAAAAATATTGATTAATAAAATAAATATTCGTAATACAATTTCAACTATAGTTACCTTATTGGTATTACTAATAAGCATTTATAGTTTTAATTTTGATTTTATTACTATACCTAAAATCTTTACTTTTAATCTTGCATCTAATTTTTTAATTTTTTCTTTTCTTGTTACATTTTTTATTTACTCATCTACACTTTTGAATGTTCCCGATTACATTGTAAAAGGAGTAATTTTAGCTCCCCTTAGTGAAAAAACTTGTTATAAATTATATATAATTCATTCTATTATATCGAATATATTTTCTTTAGCACCACTATATTGTGTAGTATCGATTAAAAATATATTAAGTTTTGGCATTATAAATTTTATTTATAAGTTAATAATTTTTATATTATTTTTAATCTTCGCCTCAATAGCTAATAAACTTAGAAAATTAATTATGAACAAAAAAATATATTCTAATAAAAATATATTTTTTTGTATTAAAATATTAATTTTTATTCTAATTATCATAACAGCTTATTTAATGTGTTGTACTACAAATAATAAACAAGTAATTTTTTATAGTTTGTTACAAAAAATTATTGAAGATTGTTTATTTATTATATCTGGAGGTATCATTGAAACATCCATGTTTTACTTAACTGCATTAAAGATATTTTCATTGATTATAGCAGAGATATTAATAATAAATATCATATTAGTTAAAACAAATTTAAGTGCAAGTATATTTTATCAAAATAGGCAAGAGGATATTAATCTAAGAGAACATAATTTAAGTTATTGTTGGTGGAATAAAGTATTAAGTAAGCTATTACTAATTTTAAAAATACACCCTGTACATAAAATCTTTTTGCTAAAAGAAATAAAACAAATATTAAGAGAAAAAAGAGTATTAATAAAAACTTTAAGTTTTTCCTCATTCATGATTATAATATTAATTATCTGCGTAAATAAAATGAATAATAGTTCTCGTTTAGATGGACTTTCAACCATATTTATTATTATTTGTAATTATTTTAGCTTAATCACTTCTATATTTGCGTTTGCTAGAGAAAAGAAAGGTTGGTGGCTTATTAAAATTACCAACTATAATACAAGCAGAATATTTTATATTAAATTTATTGTATATTTTTTATTATCAATAATAATAGGTATTGTATCATATTTAATATTAAATATAATATTTTTTATTTTATATAATAAATATTTATTTATAGACTCTATTTATAGATGCCTTATAACACTGTTTATTTTTATACCAGTAAATATTAATTTAGGATTCCTTTTAGGCTCTATTATTTCTTTTAACTACAACCCATTTGATAGCACTGCAGAGTCTAGTTTTGCATCATTAAACAGCACTATGTTGTGTTGTGCAGTATTAACCAGTTTCCCAAATATTATTGTATGTTTATCAGATCCACATAGTTTTTTTACAGTAATAAAATATTTAGCATCATTAGGATATTTACTTATCATATCAATAATTACCAAAAATGTATTTAACACAAAATTAAAATATTTAGTATAAAAAACTTAGTACCTATGTTCATAAATTTAAAAAGAGGATGTGATAGTTATGAAAATTAAAGATTATGAAAAACCAACAATAACATATACAAGTGCTCAAATAAGTGAACAGTACCCAGTCGCAGTAGGAAATGCAGTTGCACTTGCTAGTGCTGCTGTTGGTGCAGCTTTATATGCCAGTGCCAATGCTCAAAAAAAATAGCAGCTAATTAATAAATAGGTATGTACAAAAAATAATAATGTCTAAAATTAATGAATCAAAAATATGCACCTCAATGGAACACTTTAGCAACCTCTATCCATTAAAGTGCATGTTTTTTTATTCTATTTATTGTAATGGCAATTTAAAAATTTATTGATTACTACACCACTTTTATAAATAAGCACAATTTGATCAAGGATAAGCATAAATGCATATACTGAGAAAGAAACATATTATAAAAAAGGAAGTGATCTTAAATATGAATAAAGGTTACCTTACTATTCGCTTAACAACTGCCAACTCTGCTTTACCGGTATCTGGAGCAAAAGTTGAAATTTTTGACATGAATGATCAATTACTTGGTACATTATCTACAGATGACAACGGTATATCTCCGCAGATTGAATTGCCATGCCCTCCCGAGGAAACGCAATTTGATTCCAATTTGACTGTCAAGCCATATAGTATATACAAAACAAAAATTACAGCAACAGGATATACTGATGTTATCATAAACGGTGTTCAAATATATGATAAAGCACCCTCATATTTACCAATCGATATGGAACTTTATAATCCTGAAGAACCATCCCATGTAAATATATATAACATTGGAGATAATGCACTCGTTCAGCAAGCTTTAATGCCTCAAAAAAATCTACCTTCAAGAAATTTACCTCAAGAGGATTCCCAAATAATAACTCCAAGAATACACAGAGAAGTATTTATCCCAACTCATATTAGAGTTCATTTAGGAGTACCTACCGCAAACGCTCGAAATATTATCGTACCATTTATTGATTATATTAAGAATGTTGCATCATCTGAGATATTTCCTGATTGGCCTTATCATTCACTTAGAGCAAATATACATGCTCAAATTTCCATCGCACTAAACCGTGTATTCACCGAATGGTATCGAAGTAAGGGATTAAATTTTGACATTACCAACTCTACACAATTTGATCAATATTTTGTAGAAGGACGTAATATTTATCAAAGTGTTAGTGTTATCGCAGATGAAATATTTAATACCTATATTAACCGCCCACCTGGAATCGAGCCACTTTTTGCAGAATATTGTAATGGCACAACTGTTACATGTGCAGGCCTAAAACAATGGGGAACTGTAACCCTTGCAAATCAAGGGAGAAATTATTTAGATATTTTACGTTATTATTATGGTCCTAATACATCTGTAAGAACTACAAATAATATTCAAGCACCATTTGAGTCTTTCCGTTCTACTCTAACTATCGGATCTTCTGGAAATGATGTAACACGTATTCAATCTCAACTTGCTAGAATACGTCGAAATTACCCAAGAATACCCGCTATACCCATTGATGGAATATATGGTTCACAAACTGCTGCTGCAGTTCGAGAATTTCAAACTATATTCGGTTTACCAGCAACTGGAACAGTAGACCGTAGTACATGGTTCAAAATAAATCTCACTTATCTTGCGGTAGCAAAGCTTGCTGAACTTGGAAGTGAAGGACATATTCCTCCAACAATTTCGCCTCCATCTGGATACTTTAATTACACCGTTGTATCAGGCGACTCTATATGGTCCCTTGCACAAAGATTCGGAACAACTGTTGATGCAATTATGAGCTTAAATGGTCTAACATCATCAAGTTTAAGCATTGGGCAAGTGTTAAGAATCCCATCCAGCACAGTCACAACTCCACCACCATCTGGATTCTTTAATTATACCGTTGTATCAGGCGATTCTCTATGGGCTCTTGCACAAAGATTCGGAACAACTGTTGATGCAATTATGAGCTTAAATGGTCTAACATCATCAAGTTTAAGCATTGGGCAAGTGTTAAGAATCCCATCCAGCACAGGCACAACTCCACCACCATCTGGATTCTTTAATTATACAGTTGTATCAGGCGACTCTCTATGGGCTCTTGCACAAAGATTCGGAACAACTGTTGATGCAATTATGAGCTTAAATGGTCTAACATCATCAAGTTTAAGAATTGGGCAGGTATTAAGAATCCCAACATAATCATTTTATTTTGATAAATCTCTTTTGCATTGTATGTAAGAATAATAGATGTTATAAAACTACATCGAAGCTTTATAAATTTTTAGAAAATTTCTTAATTTACTATTTCAACAACTTATGCAACTGGATATCCAATGCAGCATAATTTTAAGTTATATCTACTGCCGCCTTTGTTAATAGAAGATATAATGATATAATTTTTCCCGCTACATTAGTTAAAGCATCTAATGCAGCGGGAAAATAAATTAAGATTTTAAAGTTGATTTCATGACAGTTTTTTTAAATTATTATAACAATTTACATATTACAATTATGCCAAACATTATTTACATCATCATTATCTTCCAGTAAATCCAACAACTTATTTAATTTCAACTTTACTTCTTCATCACTTATTTCTATGTAAGTTGCTGGTATTTTATTTATAGATGATTCAAGAGATTTATATCCTAAAGATTCTAATTTATCCTTTATTTCTATCATTTTATCTGATATAGTATATATTTCTATATATTCATCATCATTTTTAATATCTTCTATCCCATCTATATTCAAACAGTCATCTAGAAATTTATCATAATTTTCAATATTATTAAATAAAAAAGAAATGATTCCTTTGGCTAAAAATAAAAATGAAACACAACCTGTTTGTCCTAAATTTCCTCCAAATTTATCAAAATAATGTCTTAAGTCTCCTGCAGTTCTATTTCTATTATCAGTTAATGCTTCTATTATTATTGCCACTCCATTAGGTCCATAGCCTTCATAAATGATTCTTTCATAATTATTTTTATCATTATTCCCACTTGCTTTTTTAATAATACGTTCTATATTATCATTTGGCAAATTATTCATTTTTGCCTTTAATATTAATTCTTTTAATTTTGAATTAATATTAAAATCTGTACCATATTCTTTAACCGCTACTGATATTTCTTTGGAAATTTTCATAAATATTTTTGCTTTCTGTGCATCTGTTTTTTCTTTTTTCCTTCTAATGTTATTCCATTTAGAATGACCTGCCATTAAAAATTAGCTCCTCTTATATATTCACAACTTAAAATATTTACGATATTCTCAACCACGTTCTAAATTAAAAATTTCTTGATTTACTTCCTTTTCCCCCTTAGAAGATTAAGGAAACAAATTAAGGCTTTAATTTTGTATATTATATTAATTATTTCTATTAATATTAAAATCCTCTACTAAATACCTTGCATATAAATTCATAGACATTTTTATATATGGCAAAACAAAAAATATCGGAATTATAAATACACATGATAATATCCATCCTAAAAAGGATAATAAAAAAATTAAATAATTAAATTTTTTCCCTTTCATTATTTTTGTTGACACTTTAACTGCATTCCTAACTTTAGTGCACTCACCTGATATCATAAGATATCGTATTAAAGAATATCTTTTAAAAAATATCATACATGTAATAATACTAATCACAGCAAGACATATACATAATATATATCCAAAAGACATTAATACCTTATACTGACTTATATCAGTATAAATTAAATATGTAGACAATGTTCCAATAATTACAGATGGTAAAAAAATTATAATTGCCCAAAATAACTTCCTAAAAAATATTTGAATGGATATATTCCAACTTAATAAAATTAGCTTTAATTTTGAATAATAATAAAATAAATCAAAAAAGTCATTATCCTTTTTAGCTATTACACTATAATTCCAAAGAACATCACCCATATACAATATTGAAAATATGGCATAATAAATTATATATACAGAAAATGGTATTAACATAAATTTACTAATCTCTATGAACGATGATAATGATATATCAGTTAACTGATATAGTTGATGAGGATGAAGAAATATGCTCAAAATATTTATATTTAACTGAAAATTTAAATTAATTATAATATCTAAAATACAAAAAGCTAAGACAATTATTCCCCATGTAAAAGTTATTCCTATAGTTTTCATCCAATTATTCTTAAGTGCTAAAACTGCATCTAATTTAATAGCTTTACTTAAACTCATGTTTTTATGTCTCCTTGATATAAATCATTATATTCAATATCATTCTTAATATATAAAATGCTTAAAATTTTTCTATTTCTAATTATCTCATATATATTATGCATTTAGAACATATGTTCATGGAATTTATAAACATGTTTAAATCCAGCAAATATCCTGATTTTACTATCCAGCCCGCTACGCGGGCTGG
>Ga0099364_10006186_pt1 | contig 17507 bp, 12 predicted proteins | sample TergutTh196P3_FD_73070 | JGI IMG/M metagenome (GOLD analysis project Ga0099364, IMG submission 73070) | Microcerotermes parvus P3 segment gut microbial communities from Pointe-Noire, Republic of the Congo - Th196 P3 | ecosystem: Host-associated > Arthropoda: Insects > Digestive system > Gut ...
TAGCAGTGCCATGTGAAACGCCTACAAAAGGCAAACGCTCCCGCAACGTCGTCCGTTGGGGGCTTTTAATGAGACCGGCTGTCGGTTAACATAGACGTAGGCGTAGCCTTTTCGGTCGTAGTAGGGCAGTTTTTTCTTGGGCATGTGTGGTTCCTTTCGAGGATTATAGGGTGGATTATGCAGTTAATCTTAACTACGATTTGGAAACACATGACCGAAAATTATAAACCGTGAAAGTTTGTAAACCTTTGTAGGGTTTGACGTTACACCGTTGAACGAAAAGGCGGGCTAACCCGTAGGCGTGTGGTCACAGGAATGACGGGAGGCTTTTTACGGCACAAGTACACAAACAGCGCAATTCCAGCGATACCAAAGAGAATACTCACGTTCTGCGAAACAGTCAAACCGGTGCCGAGAAAAGAGTCCTCATCAGTGCGGACGATTTCAATCATAAACCTTCCTACCGAGTACAAAATCATAAACGAAGCCAACACCAGCCCTTCACGGTGCCGATAAAAATGCAGCCGACCTAAAATCAACAACGTTACGCAGAGCAAAAAAGCGAGGAATGAACTGTAAATCTGCGTCGGATGTACCGGCAACACCTGCGAAGTACCGGGATCAAGCCGATACGACACGACTTCGGACGGCGACAAATCGGTAAAAAAATCAAACTGAATCTGCTCGCCGGGCTGTTCCTTCTGTATGTGAAAAAACAATTCCACCGCATCCTGACGAGTATGCGGCGTTCCTACCATTGGCTGTCCCTTTTTTTGAAAGAATAGATTCCGCAGTGCCATATTCGGTTTTACTCCGAGCGTCTCGGCTTCGCTGTCCGGCTGGACTTCCGCAACGGTAAGGACTTTTTGTCTGCCGATGGTTTTTTCGTCAAATTTCAAGCCGTAGAAAAAAGTATCGTTGTGTATAACCTGATGCACATGGGCTGGGCTGCCCTGCGGAAATACAATCGCCCATGAAAGGTCGGTAACACCGCCGAAACAGCAGCCATTGAGAAGACAACCGATTCGCCCGATGGCGATACCGAGTGCGGCGGCGGGTGCCATGACATCGAATGTCCGCAACATCGGCATTTTGTTGTAGAACATAAAAATCATGGCTGCCAATATACCGCCGATGATCGAGCCGAAAACGACCAATCCGCCCTGAGCAAAATTGAGAACGTTGAGCGATGCCTCGCGAAAAGGCAGTAGTTGTCCCGACGGTTCGCAGAGCATTTCCTGCCAGTATTCGGTCACGTAAAAGAGTCGTGCGCCGATGATACCGACAATGACTGTCCAAAAGCAGAGGGAAACGATTTTATCGGCGGGAATGTTTTGCCGTCTTGCTAGGTGAAGAACGAGGAAAAAGGCGGCGAAGATGGCAACGACGAGACAGGTGCCGTAACCGCGGATGGGAACACCGTGTCCCGGCTCTATAAGGTTTGGTACGACGAAGAGCAGAATGACTCCGCCGATACCGAGCAGGGCGAGTGAACTGCCGATGTCGCTGATTTTCCGATGTTTTACGTATTGGTAGATGTGTGAAAGAATAAGGGCGATGGCGAGTATTCCTAGTCCCAGTCCCCAGCCGAAGACGGGCAGACCGAAGAGCGTTTCGGGAATGTAAAGCAATGTTGGCCGCATGGAGAGGAGTTAGGAGATGAAGATGTGGATTAAAAATTGGAAGTCGGATTGGTTTCAAACAGTTTGCGAGTCGCCGAACCTGCTTGGCGCACTCGCTTGCGATGCCTTTCACGCGGTCTGCGGGGCTTTTTGGGAGACGACCAGATTGATTTCGGTCAATTTATCGACTCGGCTGAATTGCTTGGCAACTTCGGGAGCATGTGTTACTAAAATCAAGGCGACACCTTCCGCTTGGCAAGTGTTCCGTAACATGTCGATGACCTGTTGCTGATTGCCCACGTCGACGTTTGCCGTCGGTTCGTCCGCCAATACCAATTTCGGTTTGTTCGCTAACGCTCTCGCCACCGAAACCCGCTGTTGCTCACCCACCGAAAGTTGTGCCGGCTTATGGTGCAAGCGATGTCCCAGTCCGACTTTGTCCAAGAGGTCTTTCGCTCGGTTTTTATCGCTCCGCGAGCTGGCGAAAGTCATTCCGATCATCACGTTTTCCAATGCGGTAAAGCCTTGCAAGAGGTTAAACGTTTGAAAGACGTAACCGATTCGTCTTGCTCGAAACTGATCCCGCTCCGCTTCGGTCAGGATGGGGGTGTCCCAGCCGTCGATGAGGACGTGCCCCGATGTCGGACGTAAAATCCCGGCAATGATGTGGAGCAATGTCGTTTTTCCGCAGCCGCTTGCTCCGACGACGACGACTTGCTCGCCAGCATTGACTGTCCATTTCGGAATGTCCAGGATCGGTAAATCTTCGCCGTCGGGGGGAGAGTATGATTTTTTCAGGTTTTTGATTTCGAGCATGATAATCAACACTAGGGCGGTCAAGCACGGTGTATAGGATACTCTGCCGGAAACGATTTGTCAAGACTCCATTTTGTGCGTCTGCTAATAAGTTTTTCTAAGGCGAGACACTACCGTTGTACTGCCGCCTCGACCAATGCCGAAAATAAAGGATGCACCTTTGTCGGTTGCGACTTGAATTCAGGATAATACTGTACCGCCACAAACCAAGGGTGCTCCGGCAACTCCACCGCTTGAACCAACTGACCGTCGGGACTCTCCGCCGAAATTTTTAGTCCGCACTCCTTCCACTGTTCCCGATAACGGTTGTTAAATTCGTAACGATGCCGAAAACGCTCCGCCGACAAAGGACGATTGCCATACACTGCCGCAATCCGGCTACCCGGCTTGAGCACTGTCGTGTTTGCCCCGACCTTAATTCTGTCCGTCCGCCGGGCAAATGAACGCCGGTCTTCCAGCAGGCAAACTACCGGATAAGGCGTGTTCTGGTCATATTCCGTTGAGTTTGCTCCTTCCCAATGTAAGACGTTCCGGGCATACTCAATCACTGCACACTGCATACCGAGTCCGATACCGAGGAAGGGAATGTTATTCTCCCTCGCAATTTGTACGGTCAAGAGTTTTCCTTCCCATTCTGCTTCGCCGAATCCGCCGGACAGAATAACCGCATCCGTTTCCAGCAAAGTTTGCCGAACGTCATTCTGTAAAACGTCCTGACTGGCAATCCGCAACATTTGAAGTTTTGCCCGATGTTTGATGCCCGCATGATTCAGTGCTTCATACGTCGATTTATAAGCGTCCCAGTGTTGACTGGCATATTCCCCCACGACGGCGATGGTCAGTTCATGCTCTGGATTTCTCAAGCGGTCGATCAATCCTTGCCAATCGGTCAGATCGAGCGGCTGGGCATGGTCGATTTTCAACTTTTTGACGATGATTTGGTCGAGTTTATTTTCATGCAGGCGCATCGGCACTTCGTAGATCGACAAATCTTTGTCCCGCTCTTCGATGACGGCATCGGCGGAGATGTTGCAAAAGAGTCCTATTTTTGTCCGCTCTTCTGCCGAGAGGGAAACTTCCGTTCGGCAAACCAAGATGTCGGGCTGGATTCCGATTTGCCGTAGTTGCCCAACGCTGTGCTGTGTCGGCTTCGTTTTCAATTCTTTGGCTGCCTTCAAATAAGGAATCAGTGTCAGATGGACGAACAGGCAGTTTTCTTTACCGATGTCGAGCGAAAATTGCCGGATCGCTTCCAAATGCGGCAGACTTTCAATATCGCCGACGGTGCCGCCGATTTCCACGATGACGACATCGACGTTGGATTCGCCGATTCGGGAAAGGCACCATTTGATTTCGTTGGTAATGTGCGGGATGACCTGTACGGCATTCCCTTGGTATTCACCGTGCCGTTCCTTCTCGAAGACGCGTTGGTAAATCTGCCCGGTCGTCCAACTGCTCTGCCAAGTCAGCGTCGAATTGGTAAAGCGTTCGTAGTGTCCGAGATCGAGGTCGGTGGTGCTGCCGTCGTCGAGGACGTAAACTTCTCCTCGTTGAGCGGGGGAGAAGAGACCGGGATCGACATTGATATAGGGATCGAGTTTTTGGAATCGGATATTGAGTCCCCGGTGTTCGAGGAGCATTCCGATGGAGGCGCAGGTCAACCCTTTTCCGAGCGAACTGACGACTCCGCCGGTTACGAAAATGTATTTTGGCATGGAGAGTTTATTCTAGTGAAAAAAAATTGTTTGCCAACAGTAGAGGACGAGGGCTTTGCCCATTGGGTCAGTCCGTCGACCTGCACCCGTACCTTGTTTTTGCGTTTCCGCATGGTACACTGGAATCGTCAGTAAAAAAAATGTCAAATTTTCGCGGCGGCAAGTCCCTATGCCTCACAATTCCTCGATATTTACTCCAGAGATCATCGACCAACTCGTGAAAGAGACAATGCCGCTCGGATACATAGTCTGGGACACAGAAGGGCACGGAATCGATTGCAGTGTCAGTGTAGCGGAAATGTTCGGACTCAAAACCGCCCAAGAAGTCTTTGACAACTGGGAAAATCTCTCTCCGTCCATGCAGCCGTCGGGACTCCCCTCAGGAATTTATTTTCGGGAAGTTGTAGCCCTCGCCAATGTCAAGGGGAAAATCGTCTTTGAATGGGATCACAAAACGATTGACGACAAACCGTTGCCTACTGAAGTTACTGTGCTCCGACACAACATCAATGACAAAGGCTATCTCATTGCCTATCTCCACGACCTGCGGGCACTGAAAAAGTCCCGGCATGAAGAAAATATCGGAGAATACTGGTTTACCAGTATTCTCCGATCCTGTCCGATCTGTTTTGCCGTACTGTCGGCTGATCGGTTCACTTTCGTAACCCCCTTTATGCACAATTTTCTCGGTGTCAGCGTTGGCGATACATTCAGTTCACTTGCGACCGATCCGGGGGCGGCAGAGATGTTAAATTATGAACTCCAGGAAAATGAAATAGTCTCTTGGATTCCCATAACGGTTCGTACCCAGTATGGCGAAATCAAAGAGATGTTGGCTTACATGCTTTGCTTTGACGGATTCGCCGAAGACCAGGAAGTCATCGTCTGGTTGATCGACGTAACACAAAGCCGGCGATTAGAACGCGAGTTGCAGACTGCCAAGGACACCGCTGAAGCCAACACGAGAGCGAAAAGCGAATTTCTCGCCAATATGAGCCACGAGATTCGGACACCGATGAATGCAATCATCGGACTGACCCATCTTGCCCTTCGGACTTCCCTAACAGAGCAACAAACAGAATATATCGACACTGTTCAGCAGTCGGCACACATTCTCCTGCGGCTGATCAACGATATTCTTGACTTTTCCAAGATAGAGGCGGGACGAATGATCTTGGAATACCAGGAATTTTCCATCGAGTCCATCATTTCCGAACTCACCGCCGTCGTTTCGCCGCTGATTCAGAAAAAAAAGTTGGACTTTCAGGTCAATGCGGACAAATCATTGCCGCCGACCATCATGGGGGATTTTGTCCGACTGCATCAAGTCGTCTTAAATTTGTTGACGAACGCCATCAAATTCACCGAACAAGGGACCATTCGATTGGACATCAAAGTCGTCGAATTGGATGTGCTGTCCATCACAGTGCGTTTTTCCGTAACGGATTCCGGCATCGGTATGACCCCCACTCAAATGAGCGGGTTGTTTCAGCCCTTTTCCCAAGCCACCGCTTCGACAACGCGTCTATTCGGCGGAACAGGTCTCGGTTTAGCCATCGCCAAACAAATTGTCGAGTTAATGCATGGAGACATCCAGTGCCAAAGCAATCGAGGGGAAGGCACAACGTTTACGTTCACTGCTCGGTTCGGCATACCGCTGGAAGGAGAAATTGTAAGCGTTGACGAATCGACCGAAGTGCGAATCAATGCCCTATTGGTCGGCGATTGCCCGCAAGATCAGGCGGCGATGAGGCACTATATCGAATTATTAAGTGCGGCAGTCCATCAAATCGGTGCGGAATTAACAGAGTTCAAGGCAACCCTTGACACAAGGAAGATCGAACGTATCGACTTTATCATTTTTGACTTTTCGGACTTAGAGAAAGATTTCGTTCCGATCTATAGGGCAATGCAGGAGAGGCAATTAAACCCGATGCCCATGTGTATTGTAACAGAACACCCGGACTTGAATTCGGTACTGGACAAATTAGGCATCAACGATTCGGTGATTATCCTTAAAAAGCCGGTTGATGCGGAGGATCTATTCAATATCATTGCAAGGGTAAATGCATACAAGGAGGAACTACGGTTCAAGAAAAAGAGAGCGGACGAGCAGTCTTCGCCGCACGGGAAAGAGAACATTGGTATTCCCCATTCGATTCGCGGAGCAAAAATTCTGTTGGTGGAAGACAATAAAATCAATCAGATGGTTGCCCAAGAGTTGCTCAAAGTCGAAGGATTTGAAACAACAGTTGCGGAGAACGGCAGGATCGCCCTTGAGATTCTGGAGACACAGAAATTTGATTTAGTGTTAATGGACGTTCAGATGCCTGTGATGGACGGTTTTGAGGCGACCAAGGCGATTCGTGAAGACGAGCGGTTCAGAAACATTCCGGTATTAGCGATGACAGCAAACGCAATGGCAGGTGCCCGGGAGTTAAGTTTAGAGTCGGGCATGAACGATCACATTGCGAAACCGATAGAGCCCAAAGTTCTTTACAGTGCGCTGGCGAAATGGATTCGGAAATGACCATGCAGAAAGCGTGTCAAAAAAATTGACGGGATGTTTTTCGCCGAAAGCCATACTGTTCCGCTCCTTCTTGCAAAATGAGCCGCCATCCGCTACAATCAAAGCACTTCGTTTTTTTGTCAGGAACTGTCATGAAGAATTCAGTTGTTCTCTCAATCTGTTTCGCATCTCTTTTGTCTGCCGGTCAACTTTTTGCGGCGGAAGACCGCAAGCCCGTCGTGGCAGTGCTGGTCTGTGAAGAAGGGGACGAAGAAATCTATCTCGCCTACAAGAATGTGCCGACACTCATCACCGAACTCGGCACAGCCAACAACTGGGAAGTCGTCGTGCTGACAAGCAAAAAGTTTGCCGAGTTTCCCAGCGTGGAAGTTCTTGACCGAACCGATGTGTTGGTGGTCTACGTCCGGCGCATCGGCTTGCCGACGGAACAAATGCAACGGGTCAAAAAGTACGTGAAGGAATCGGGCAAAGGACTCGTTGCCCTCCGCACGAGCAGTCATGGCTTTGCCCCGCGAAGTCTTCCCGACGGATGCGCAGATTGGCAAGAATTTGATCAGGAAGTTCTCGGCGGAAATTACACGGGGCACGGACACAACGACATCGGTTCCGAAATATGGAACGTCCGAGAACAAGAGCGGTCGCCGATTTTGAAAGATGTCCGCCCCTCGGTGTGGCACAGTGCCGGTTCGGTCTATTACACGATACCGATAATTGATGATGCAACAGTCTATCAGTATGCCGCTTCGTCCGAAAGAGGCAGAATGCCGCTGACGTGGACTCGAATGTACGGCAAAACCCGAGTGGCTTACACGGCACTGGGACACAAAACCGACTTTGAAGTGCCTGCATTCAAATCCTTGATTCGGAATCTCGTCCACTGGGCGGCAGAGTCCGATAATCCCTAACCTTTTAACAACCCTCCTAACATTATGAAACGACGAGACTTTGTCAAAACAGGAATCGCCTCGACGCTCGGCGTTGGTGCCGGTCTGACGATTCTGAACAATCCTGCCTCCGTTCGAGGTGCGGTGGCAAACGAAAAGATCAACATGGCACTGATCGGTTGCGGCGGTCGTGGTGCCCAGTTGCTGCACGGATTCGACTATCCGAACAACGCCCGAATGACCGGCTTTCGAGAGTTCGACGAAGTGAGCATACTGTACTGTTGCGACCCGCAAAAGGGACGCGGAGAACAAGCCGCCGAACGCGCCCAGGCGAAGTATGCCGCCGATATGCGCACCGTCCTCGACGACAAGAACGTCGATGCGGTGATCTGTTCCTTGCCCGACCATTGGCACGCGCTGGCGGTCATCCTCGCCTGTCAAGCCGGCAAGGATGTTTTCACCGAAAAGCCCGCCTCGCATTCCGCTTGGGAAGGGCAAAAGATGGTCGAAGCCGCCCGAAAGTACGAACGAATCGTCCAGCACGGTACACAGTGCCGCAGTGCTCCGTACTGTATGGAGGCGAGAAAGTTTATCGAAGAAGACAAACTGGGCACGATTCATCTCTGCCGCGTTTTCAATCAAAAGCGGCAGATGAATTCCTTCAAGATTGCCGCCGGCGAACCAGTGCCGGAAGGACTCAACTGGGATGCTTGGCTCGGTCCAGCGGCGATGCGCCCCTATTCTTCGACGATTATCAGCCGCAACTGGCAAGAATTATGGGACTTCTCTTCGGGCGATCTGATCAATGACGGTATTCACCAACTCGACTTGGCACGGTGGCTGATCGGCAAAGAATTTCCGAAGTCGGCTTATGCAGCCGGAGGACGTTTCACTGATCCGAACAGCGATGCCGAAACCTCCGATACGTTGATCGCAACCTATGAGTTCGACGATATGGTGATGACTGCCGAAGAAACGCTCTACACCGATTACATCCTCAAAATTGATCCTACCGTCCGGCAGACGGATATGTTCCCCTATTGGATGCAGTGTTCCACCCGGATCGAACTTTACGGCACCAAGGGAATGATGATGGTCGCTCGGCACGGCGGCGGTTGGCAGGTGTTTGTTCGTCCGAGAGATCGGCAACCGGTGGTTTCTGCGTCGTTGCATGGGCGGTTTCCCGATGTGGAGCATCGCCGGAACTTTTTGGACTGCATCAAGTCTCGGAAACTTCCCAATGCGGATATCGAAATTGGACACCGCAGTACATTGTTGGTTCACTACGCCATTATGTCGTACCGAGCGGGAAGCGAAAAGTTGAACATCGACCCAACGGACGGTACGCTTTTGGGTAATCCTGTTGCAGCCAAGTTTTGGAAGAGGGACTACCGCGCACCCTATGTTGTCCCGGAAAATGTTTGACCCGGATTATATTTTCGCTGGGAATTGCGCGACGGACTTGTACGTCGCTGGCGTTTTAGCCGCAAAGCGCGATACAAAGAGGGCTTCGCTTCGATTTTCGCGGGCAGTACACCGAACTGTCCCGGCAACACGTTACGCCCTTTTGTGGTAGAATACCGGACGGTAGAAACGTAAGTCAATCGTCCCATGTCTCAAAAGGAAAGCAGCCAAAACGTATTTAGCCAATGCCCCTGTGTAGGAGCAACGTTGGATAAACTCGTCCAACCGGCAATTTTGGCGATTCTCACTAAAGGACCGTTGCACGGTTATGAATTGACCCAGAAAATCGGCGATATCCCCAATTTCCTCGACGAAGCTCCGGACATCTCTGGAGTCTATCGGATGCTCAAGATATTGGAAAAACGCGGAATGGTAACATCGGATTGGACCCTGATCCAGGGAGAGCGTCCCAGACGGGTGTTCACGATTACCGACAACGGCAAGCAATGCCTTGAACATTGGAGCATGACTTTGAAAAACTATCACAGGGCAGTCGGCTCGCTCCTCAAAACAACACAACAGGCAGTACGTTAGGGCATATTTGCACTCACATTGACTCAAATTTCATAACAGTTCTCTTTCGTAATGGAATGGACGAATGACATCATTGAAAGCATCCACCATTTGTTTTGTGCACATCCCAACGACTTCCTCACGCAGACAAAGATGCCGCCGGTTTTCGGTTGTCCTCGCCGTCCTACTGACATCGGCAATCCATTCCTTCGCCGACACGCCTACTCTGCTGTCCGACTCCCGATACGCCGATCCAATCTCCTGTGCTGAATGTCACCAAAAAGCATGCGGCGATTGGGAAAAAAGCGATCACCGCCAATCAATGGGTCACGCCAACGATAAAACCGTTTTGGGAAACTTTGAGAATATCCGATTCGTTCACATCGGCTTCGATGATTTGCTCCATTTCGATGACGATACATTAAAAAAACTCATCGACGATATCTATCGTTCTCCCCCGCCGCCGTGGGAGATGCGGGAGTACATCATCAAAGAGCCGGGGACGCAGCGCAGCGCAGTCCCCGAATACAACACACCGGGATACAAATTCAAACCGCCGCTGAAACCGCGATTCGAGGACTTTGCTCTCGCTTGCTTCGATACTCTTCCCGAAGTTGCCGAAAAACTGCGGCGCGTGATGAGCGAAAAACAACGCAAAGAATTCGACGAAGAAACCGAATACCGAACATTGCTCAAAGTCAATCGTCCCGGCGAAATTGCGACCGCACAGTCGAGAATCGTCAGCCGGTTGCAAAATATGATTGTGGAAAACAAAATAGATACGAAAGCCGGAAGCGCAACGAAGTGGAGCGGCCGGATCGACCCGCAAGACAATCCGGTCGCTGCGCTATGCTACGCTCCCGGCTTTCATGGCGCAACCTTCCGTTTCTACCGCGACGGCGAAAAATTCATGGTCGAAACCGACATCGGAACTTCGGAAATCCTTTTCACGCTGGGCTTCCGACCGCTTCAACAATATTTGGTCGAAACCGAAGGAGGACGACTCCAATGTTTGCCCGTCGCCTGGGATTCCATCGACCACCGCTGGTTCCATCTTTATCCCAAGGAGCAGATTCCGAAGGAAGACCCGCTGCACTGGACGAAGCCGCTCCAAAATTGGAACTTCATGTGCGCCGACTGCCACACGACCAACTTCGAAAAAAAGTTCGACGACAAAACGTTGACCTACCGCTCGACGTTCACGGAAATGAACGTCGGTTGCCAATCCTGTCATGGTCCCTGCGGCGAACACGTCGAAACGGCACGGAAACACAATTTAACGGCAAAATGGCAAACCGGCATCGCATTAGGCACCGACATCCTTACCGGTATCGATGGCTCGCAAAACGTCGATAGTTGCGCCGCTTGCCACACACGGCGGCGGGTACTGCAAGAAGGCACCAAACCGCCGTTGGAACCATTGCTCAATTTTTTTATTCCCGAAATGCAAGATCGACCGATTTATTATCCAGACGGTCAACTTTTGGACGAAGCCTTTGAAGTGGGTTCTTTCCTGCAATCGAGAATGTATTCTCAGGGGGTCGGTTGCACGAATTGCCATGAACCTCATTCCTTGCAACTCAAGTTTTCGGGGAACCGGCTCTGTGCGCAGTGTCATTCGCCGGCAATTTACGATACGGTACAGCACCATTTTCATCCCGATGCGTCGAAGCCCGGTACGCAGTGTGTTGAATGTCATTTTCCGCAATCGATTTACATGGTTGCCGATCCCCGCCGCGACCACAGTATCCGCAAACCGAGTCCCGAACTCACGATGCTGACCGGCGTGCCGAATGCGTGTACGCAGTGTCATCAGGACCGAACGAAAGGGGAAACGCTCCAATGGGCGCACGAACACATTGAACTTTGGTACGGCAACGTGCGCACCACCCGGGTCGGGTACATTCAAACAGGTCCGGTGTCAGAACATTATGCTCGGGCAATCGCGGCGGGTCGGCAGAGGGATATGAAGGCGTTACCGCTCTTAACGGCGGTCGTCAAAAACAAGACGCAGCGAGACCATCGGGACATCATCCGCGCCTCGGCACTGACTCTTTATGGTCAAATAAAGAGCCAGGGACAGAGCGCAGCGCAGTCCCCGGACATGGCACTGGTTTTCGAGTCGCTGGACGATCACTCTCCATTGGTTCGATTGGCAGCGGTTGAAGCATTGTATCAACAGCCGGTCGAGATCAAGTTGCGATACCTGCCCGATAAATTGAATGATCCGCTTTTGGCGATCCGGCTTGAATCGGCGCGGGTATTAGCCGAAGTGTCTGACCGCTTGAAGGATGAATCGAAGCAAGCATTCGAATCGGCGGCTCGGGAATATACCGCTTCCCACCGGACAGTGAACGATCAGGCGGCATCGTATTTGAATCTTGCGGTCTTTGAGCATGACCGGGAGTCTTCCCGACGGCAACAGGTAGAACGTTGGTTCGACGCAACGGTTCAGGATTTACAGCGGCAAGGGGGCACGGACATGCAGGCATCACTTGCCGAGGCGTTGCGTACCCGAAATGATTATCTTCGTCGTTTGACGGTCAAGCCGTTGGAACTTTATCGTCAATCGCTTCGGGTTGACCATGAGTTTATTCCATCGCGGATCAATTTAGCGATGCTGCACAATGAGCGTGGGGAGTTTTTGGAATCCGAGGAGCAGTTTCGAGAGGTGTTGCGGATTGATCCTGAGCAGGGAGATGCGGCGTATTCGTTGGGACTGTTGCTTGCCGAGTTGAATCGTTTGAATGAAGCCGCGGCGCAGTTAAGGCGGGCGGCGGAGTTGCGCCCGGAGAATGTCCGAATCCGCTACAATCTCGCCTTGCTCTTGATGCAACAGGAAAAGCGTGCGGAGGCTCGACAGGAACTCGAAACCGCTTTGAAAATTGAGCCGGACAATGTTTCGTTTCTATATGCTTTGGCGATTTTACATTTACAGATGAACAATCGAGTGGAAGCAAACAGGATTATTGATCGGTTGATTCAGTTGGAACCGAATAACCCGCAGTGGCGGACGTTGCGTCAGCGTGCGGTGCCGTGAACGCCGGCAGATCTGAAATCGTTAGATTGCGAGTTAGCCGGTACTCCGGTTCACCAACACTGCCGATCCGGGGCAACCGACTCCTATCGTCGGCAGTGCCACCATCGACTCGCCGTCTATCGCTTTTTTGGATCATGCCAAAATTCCATTGTCTGGTTGGTTTTCATTGCCGTGATCTATTACATCATCCGCAGGGATGTCTTTGAATTTGTGGACACGCTAACAGAGTCCTAACATGCGACCGCTTGCCGTTTTTGGATCGACTCCATCTGCTTCAGAGCGATCACCAACGCATCGCGGGCAAGACCGCCGCCGAGGATGGGAGAAACCTCTCCTCGACTGACCGAATCGGTCGCCTCTTTCATTTCGTTCGCAAAAATGTCCACATCTCCAATGCCGGGCAACTCGGCGGGCAACGACTTGCCATCCTCCGTCAGGATCGTCGTGCCGGAACCGTCCAGCACAATCGTCGCCTTTTCAAAATGGACTTCGCTCCGTGCCATAAAGGGACGACCCTGCTGAAAAATACAGCCGCTCGTTGCTGTAACGACCAAATTCGGATCGTTGAAAGCGAACTGTGTACTGAAATACTCCGGCACCTCCCCTCGCAATCGACCGATGCTCTGAACCTGCTTCGGCATCCCGAAAAGCAAACGGATAAAGTGGGCATCGTGAATATGAAGGTCAAGCAACGGTCCGCCGGTAGTGGACATGTTGTAAAAATCTTTGAGCCAGACCGGATCGGAAATCACGCGGTCAAAATGTCCGCCGATCAACTTGCCGTACTTGTTTGTTCGTACCGACTCATAGACGAAGGCGTAAGCGGGGAAGAAGGGGAGAACATGTCCGACCATGAAGAGTTTATTGTTCGCTTTGGCGGCTGCAGTCATTGCGTCGGCATCGGACAGCGACAGGGCAATCGGCTTTTCGCAGAATACGTGCTTGCCGGCATTGAGGGCGGCAATTGCCATTTCGGCGTGCAGACTAGGCGGAAGGCACACGTCTACCAGATCGATGTCGGGATCGGCAAAGAGTTCCCCTGCTTCGGCGTAGGTCTTTACGCTGGTGAGGTCCATCTGGGTTCCTTGCGGACCGAAATTGCCTTTGATGGCGGTCCAATCTCCTTTCCGCCGTTCCGGCAACGATTCGCAGATTGCTGTTACTTGCACACCGCTCAACTTTTGGTAGGCGAGATAGTGCATCATTCCCATGAAACCGAGTCCGTGAATACCTATGCGTAACATTGAAAATCAAAGGGGTTAAGAATGTCATTGAAACATGGAGGAGTCTAACATGGATTTTCCGTTACGTCAAGCGAGGCAGATATTTGCGATTTGCGCCCGTTTCTCCTGATGCTTTGTCAGTCCATTGGCGATGATTACAAAACGGTTTTGCATGGTTTGGTCGCCTCGACGAAATTCCCATTGGAGCCGCAATCGTAAGTTTGCGTTTGTGTCCACTACGGCGTAGCAATCAAATTTTCCTTACACCCCTTTGCTGTAACTCCTGCCGCTTCACATAGTTGCAGCAAGTGTGCAAAGAGAGCAGTCTGCGCAACGTCATGCGGCAAACGCCAAGAACCGCCGCGAAAGTCAAGCGGACGATTTCCCGCTAAATGTTCATAAACCCGACGAAGTTGTTGCATCAACAACGGCAATCTACCCACACGCGGATTGATAATCTTGAGCGGCGAATAAACAACCTTTCTGATTTTATGTTGCTTGCAAAACGACACCAGATTTTGCAAATCGTCATGCGATTGAATGTCAAACAAATCAAAATCGCTCATCGTCTTTCCCATCGGCAAGGGATTGCGTGGAAAGAGAGGATCAATTCGCAGTGCAATCGGCACACCTGCATGTTGCAACTGTGCAACTGATTCGAGTCTGCTTGCCACGCTCGGTGCGCCCGGCTCTAACAATTCACGCGACTTGTCATTCCAAAAGGCAAGCGAGACCTCCAACCAAAGCGGACGCAAGTCATTGTCTTGAAAATACTTGTAATGCGGATGCGAAGGATGCAATCTGCACAGTGCAAGCAAAATATTCAGATAATCAGAGCGAAGCAACGTTGCCGGATTCTTTGTCAGTATCGTAACGGTGGAAAAACGATGTCGGTATTCCAAAAGTTTTTCGAGTACGAAGAGCGAATTCTGAAATTGATTTTCGATGGCACCAAAGGCATCCGTACTGTTGGACAGATGAGCAGGCGTGCATGGAGCATCGTATTTTTCAATGTCGGCAAGGTCTTTGAGCAACTGTTGCCGAAAATTATCTTTGCATTTTGCCATGCCGTCGGGCGTTTTCGCAGTGGAATAACCTTGCACATAACAATACTGACAGGCGTGTTCACAACCGCTATAAACATTGATACTGTAACGCACCCCGGAGGGAAAGGCAGATTGATTGGCAAAGGGACAATACCATTTGATAATGCGGGGACGAGTTACGGTGATTATTTCTTTCGCCGAAGTATGTGGCAAAAAATAGAGTGCCGCCTTGTGTTGTTCTTTTTCTGCAAGCCGTTCAAAGGCGGGAGCATACTTGGGATCGAGACGGGCGAGTAACGATGCAGCAAGGGATGTGTCAGCGGTGTCAAAAAGTGTTTTACTCATTGTCAATACAAAACCAAAGAGACGTAGGTGTAGCGTAGCGTAACCTACGGGTGCACCCGCAAGTTTCACTTCGTTACACTTGCGGGTTTTGATGTGTCATCACTTTCCGGCTCACTTGAAAAAGGGAATGCACAGCGGATATTTCCAAGCAACGCCATCGTTGGCTTTAACCGCTCCGATAATGGGAAAGACTATCGTAAGCACCAACAGCACTGGCACGAGAAGGAAACCGATTAAAACAACGCAAAGCACGGCAGTGATTATCCAATAAATGAAACAACTGATGATCCAGTTCAGAGCTATCTTGCCGTGCTGATCGATCTGTACATTTTTGTCTTTGCCGATAGCCCACATGACTATCGGAGCGATTATCCCGCATGGGGGAACACAACAGTTTAGCAGTTGGGACAGGTGAAGCAACATACAATATGTATTGGGCTGCATTCCCAAAACTTCTGTTGTCCCGTTGGACGTGCTTGGAATGCTTGTTTCCGGTGTGTTCGTTTCAGACATGTTATTGCTTTTGATGCCAGTGTGTCAACGTTTCCGATTATAATGGAAAGATTCGCCTTTGTCAAATGATTCGTTTGGCACGGAGACTGCGCTTCGTCCCCGGCTCTTTGGGGGCAAACAGGTTGCCGAGGCGAGAAGTATTATAGCAATAGGCGGTGTGATTCGCAATCGTCAGAGTGTTGCTGTGCGACCGAGGTGTTTTTTCGCGTGAATCATTGTAGAATATGTTTTGCCTAATCAAACGTCCTGGAACTGAAAATATGGCAAAACACACCAAAAACACGCTTTACACCAACGACAACCTGTACGTTCTATCGGGACTCAACAGCGGGTTGGTCGATTTGATTTACCTTGATCCGCCGTTCAACTCGAAGCGGATGTACTCCGCCCCCGTCGGCAGTAAAGCCGCCGGAGCAAGTTTCAAAGATATGTGGACATGGAAAGATGTCGATGAATATTATCTTGAAACACTTGCCGACAATTTTCCGGCGTTGGCAGACTATATCCTCAGCGTTGGTGCTGTTCACAGCAAAGCAATGATGGCATATCTAACGTATATGGCACAGCGGATTGTCGAAATGCACCGAATCCTTAAAGACACTGGTTCGCTCTATCTGCACTGTGATCCGACGGCGAGTCATTACTTGAAACTCTTACTTGACTGTGTTTTCAGCAAACATGGTTTTCGCAACGAAATTTCTTGGTGTTATTCAGGACCAAGTGGAGCAAAGAGAAACTTCCCCGCAAAACATGATGTGATTTTAAGATATTCAAAAACGGCAGATTTTGTTTTTAACACAAATGAAATCAGAATACCCTATGATAGATCAACATTGAAGCGAAGAACGTATGCAGAAACAAAAAAGAAGGGAATACCGTTTCAAGGTAAAGAATATGAAACCTACTTACTAGGTAGAGTTCCTTTCGATTGGTGGAACGATATTCCCTCTGGAGGACAAATTTCTCGCCAAGAACGCACTGGCTATCCTACTCAGAAACCATTGAAGTTACTGAAGCGTATCATTCTTGCATCGTCCAACGAAGGCGACCTCGTCATGGATCCATTTTGCGGTTGTGCGACAACATGTGTTGCTGCGCAGCAACTTGGTCGAAGATGGATCGGCATCGATATTGAACATCCGGTGGTCAATGTTTTAGTAGATCGTTTGAGCGACGATGCCGGACTCTTCAAGGATTTCACCGCAACACATCAAGTTCCGCAACGAACGGATGTGCAACGTGTTCAACCGACGGAACCGGTCAAGCAACGGCTTTACAAAGAGCAAAAAGGAAAATGTAATGCTTGCAGCAAAGATTTCGACATCTACAATCTTGAAATCGACCATATCGTACCGAAGTCGAAAGGCGGCGGTGATTATTACGAAAACTATCAGTTGCTTTGCGGTAACTGCAATCGTATCAAGGGCAATCGACCGATGGAATTCCTGCGAGTGAAACTCGAAACCATAGAGCGTATGACAAAAACAAAGATCTTTTTCGGAGAATGATGCGACGTAAACACCGATGGTGGTGCCGTCGGCGTTTTTTTTGTCAACCTTATTCTCTACAAAACAATGGCAACTCTCACGATAAACAAGAGCGGCAAGACTGCCGGATATAATGTCCAATGGTGCGACGATAAAAAGCGGCGTACCATTTACTTGAGCGGCAAGCAGTATAGCAAAAAGACTGCTGTGCAATTCAAAGATATAATAGAGACGTTGCTCTATAATAAGCGCAATAATGTTGCGGTTCCTGATAAAACTACCGCACACTGGCTGCGCTCCGCCCATGAG
>Ga0099364_10006187_pt1 | contig 17506 bp, 12 predicted proteins | sample TergutTh196P3_FD_73070 | JGI IMG/M metagenome (GOLD analysis project Ga0099364, IMG submission 73070) | Microcerotermes parvus P3 segment gut microbial communities from Pointe-Noire, Republic of the Congo - Th196 P3 | ecosystem: Host-associated > Arthropoda: Insects > Digestive system > Gut ...
CAGACCTCCCCGCCTTGCGAGGCTGATGTCTAAAAATTTCTTCAAAAAAATATGCGAAAACGAAAATATTTTTTGGCAGTGTAAAAAACAATACCTATCTTTGCCGCTCAATTCGTGGACAACTTACTCGGAAGCCCACAAGTTGAAAAAACATAATGAAATAGCGAATTTTGCTATGCCCGAACAACAAAACATAGAGTACAAATCCTCGTGGCACGATGATTATCTGAAATGGATATGTGGTTTTGCCAACGCGCAGGGCGGACGAATTTACATCGGCAGGAACGATGCTGGAAAAGTCGTTGGCGTTGAGGATTTCAGGGATTTGATGACGGAAGTTCCCAACAAAATCAAAAATCTTATGGGAATTACCGCCGAAGTCAATCTATTGGAGGAAGACAGCAAATATTTCATAGAAATAATAGTTTTGCCCTATTCCGTTCCTATTTCGTTGCGTGGCAGGTACTATTACCGCAGCGGAAGCGTTAAACAGGAATTGACTGGCGCGGCTCTGAACGAGTTTTTGCTAAAACGCGCCGGACAGACGTGGGATGATGTGATTGACGTTCGCGCCACGTCTGATGATATTGACGAAGGTACGATTAAGAAATACGAACGCTTGACCATAAATTTTTGATACGCAATATTTCGTTTGAAGGAATGAACCGCATCGAAACGCTTGAATATCCGATTATTGCGCTTCGCGAAATGCTTCTGAACGCGCTTATACATCGCAACTATATGGGTGCGCCTACGCAAATTCGGGTGTATGACAAGAAACTGTTCGTTTGGAACGATGGCAATTTGCCCGAAACGATTACCTTACAACAACTTACACAGTCCCATTCCTCACATCCGCGCAATCCGGTAATTGCAGAAGCCTGTTTTAAAGGCGGTTATATTGATTCGTGGGGTAGCGGTATTATGAAGATTATAGGCTCGTGCAAATCGGCAGGACTGCCAACGCCTGATATGAATGAAAAAGAGGGCGGTTTTATCGTTACGCTTTTTAAAGATAAGTTTGTGGAAGAATTTTTGCAAAGGATAAGCCTCAACGACCGACAAATTAAGGCAGTGCTGCACGTTAAGGAGAAAGGACGGATTACGAATAGTGAATATCAAGATATTAACAATGTATCCAAAAGGACTGCAACAAATGATTTGTCGGAATTGGTAGAAGAACATAAATTATTCAAACAACTTGGTGCAAGTGTAAGCACCTATTATGAAATCGCATAAGCGGGCAAAATGCGTGCATTGCGGGCAAAATGCAACTGATTCGCTTCGCATCTGAAAATCCACTCCCCAAAAAAAAACTTTTTTTTCTACTTTTTTTTGCAAACTAAAAAAACAATGCCTATCTTTGCCGCTCAATTTGTGGACAACTTCCTCGGAAGCCCACAAGTTGAGAAAACATAATGAAATAGCGAATTTTGCTATGTTCTTGTTTCCGAAATCTAGGAAATTTCAAAATGTAACAAGAATGAGTAAAAATGCCGCAGGTGTGCGGATTTTACTTGTTAGTTGCATGGGTCATCCTAGAACCTCGGAAGCGGATAATGTGAATCCGCGTTTTTCGTTTGTATTAGTTAGTAAATTTTAAATTTTATATATAAACAATAACATAATAGTAAAAATGAATAAAGTATCTTTTTTTAACGCTTTTAGCGCAATGTGCGATGCCGTGAGGGGCAAAATGCGCGCTAGTAGTAGAGACGTGGCGAGGCGGGTCTCTGCGATGGCTACCAAAAAATTTGCAGCGCTTTGTGTTGCTGCAATGTGTTTTTCAGGGACAGTGTGGGCAAATACTGCTGCAGAAATTGCCGCTATCATCAATGGCAAGGCGTCCCCAAACATAACTGCCTCTGTAACAGGCAACACCGTAAGGATAATTGACGGATTGCCGGGAGGGTTGACTGCTGTACCTGTGCAAAACGAAAACTTCCTTTCGTTCAGCATCAACGCGGGTGTAACAGTGAGATGGGAGGCAACACTTGCAGGTCAACCTTCTAATGAATTCGCTCTGATTTACATCAGTGGCGGCACAGGTACATTTTCAATGCAGAGCGGAAGTATCAGAAATACAGGCTCCGGCAGGGTAATTCTCAATAACTCCAGCGGAACAATAAATATTTCAGGAGGTACAGTAGAAACAGGGAGTGGGACCGCAATAGTAAATGTTTCAAGTGGTAATATTAATATTTCTGGTAACGCTGCGCTTAACACTACAGGTGGCACAGCAATTTATAATTTCTCATCTGGTACAATACAAGTTTCAGGAGGCACTGTGAACGCTCTAATAAGTCATTTTAATACAAATGCAATCCGTAACGAATCTACTGGAACAATAAGAGTTTCGGGAGGAACGGTCAGTATGACGGCTGGTACAAGTTACGTACAGAATGCACTGCACACTATCAATAATAATTCCTCTGGCGTTGTCGAAGTTACAGGAGGGGAAGTTAGCGTTATTGAAGGAAGCGCAATTTATAACAATTCATCAGGAAGAATAAATATATCAGGAGGCACGATAAGAACTATAACAAATACGCGGCAGAACACCGCAATATATAATGCAAACAACAGCGGTACAATAAGCATTTCGGGAAATGCTATAATCACTTCTGCAAATAATCATCCGACAATTTTAATGGATAGAGGAACGATTGATATTAACGGAGGTACAGTGGAAAATACAGGAGATGGACAAGCAATCAGAATACGTGATTTTTGGACTTGGGGAGCTAATTTCTCTATAACAGTTAATATTAGAAACGGTTCTGTTAGAGCGACAAACGGAAATGCAATAGTAGATGCAAGTGAAAGCAGAGACATAGTAACAATAAACATAATGGGAGGCGCTATATCTGCTGGTGGAAATGCAATACAAAGCGGAAAAAACTTAAATATTTCGGGCGGCACTGTTTCTGTTAGTGGTGAATATGCTGCCGTTTACGTGTCGGATGGTGCGGTAAAAATTACAGGAGGAACAATTTCTGGGGTAAGTTATGCTGTATACAACGAAAGTCCCGTCATGCTTGACTTTGGCGGCAATCCAACCATAAATGGAAGAATATATACTTCATCCCAAAGATTTCGAGTGCTACGCGATGGCGCTGACCGATTTAATCCCGGTACAAAAGTTTTTACTCTTGATTTCCCTGCTACTCAATATGCAACCAGTACACTTGCAGTAATGAACGGAGGCCTTGTCAATGGTACGGATTTCTTAAACAATTTTAGGCTATTCAATACAGATTATATTTTGACAATGCAAGGCGCAAATCTTGGGATGAGAGAAACAGACCCTGTCGTTACGGTTGGCGCTCAAAACAACGCTTTGGCGGCTGGCACACAAGGAACTGTTACATTTCCCATAACTACTGTTAAAATTGCTAACGGCACCTATACGGCAACAGTGGCAAACCTCCCGTCAGGCGTATCTGTACAGGGACAAGTGACAATTAACAACAACGTTGGTACGCTCACATTGTCAGGCAATGCTTCAACAATAGCGAATGTCTACAATACATTACGTCTAACAATTAATGGCGTACAGTCTAACCCATTTACATTAACAATAATAAGCGCCAATGTTGGTGCACAATCAAACCCGATTTCTGCTGGATTATTTGGCAACGCTACATTCCCTGTAACAACGTCATATATTGCCAACGGGCAACGAGGTACTGTGCAATGGTTTTCAAACGCTGCAGGAACAGCGCCGTCTTCTGCGCCTACAGGCGTTTCTGCATCTGTAAGCAATGTATCTAACAACTCATCAACTGTTTCAATTAGCACTCAAATGACGGCTACGGCTGGTGTGTACTATTTTCGTTTTTCATATGAAGGCGCCCAATCTAATGTGGCAACTCTAACAATAAAAAGCGTAACCATCGGCGCTCAAAACGGTACTATTTGTGGAGGAACGGATGGGTCTGCAATGTTTTCGGTAACAACCGCTCAAATTGCTACCGGACAGTCAGGCACGGTGCAATGGACTTCAAATACGCCCACTGGAGTCACTGCTACAGTAACTAACGTTGCGGGCAACGGCTCTGCAACTGTAACCATGAACACAACTGCAGAAGCAATAGCGGGAACATACAATTTTCGTGTTATCATTGACGGAGTGCAATCTGTGGGAACAAGCTTTACTGTAAGTGCAAAGTCCGTAACGGTTGGCGCACAGAATGGAGCAATTAACGCCGGCATAGCAAGTTCAGCAACATATACTATAACAACCGCTTGTATTTCAAACAACGCAACCGGCTCGATATCATGGTTTTCAAATGCAGCAGGCACAACTCCTGCATCGGCTCCGACCGGTATTACATCATCAATAAGCAACGTATCCAACAATTCTTCTAATCTAACATTAGATGCCGCAACAACGGCTGTTGCAGGGACATACTGGTTTAGGGTAACCATCGATGATGTTCAATCAAACGTAGGAACTTATACAGTAAAGCGTGTATCTGTAGCCGAGCAAAACGGGATAATATATGCAGGCACTGCAGGCTCGGCAACATTTGCTGTCACGACTGGCAATATTACCAACTTGTGGCAGCAGCCGGTAACTGTGCAATGGTTTTCAAACGCAGAGGGTACAACATCTGTATCTGCTCCGTCAGGCATAAGTCATACGGTAACCTACGTGCTTAACAACTCGGCAACTGTTACGATGACTGCAACAACCGCTACTGCAAATTGGCAACAATCGCAACGGATTCGCTATTTCAGAGTAACTATTGATGGCGTGCAATCTGCGGTAGCAACGCTAACTATATCCGCTCCTAAAACAGTATCCGTAGCAAGACAAGAAGGTATTGTCTACGAAGGCACAGTTGGTTCAGCAACTTATGCAATTACAACAACAAGTATCGCTAATGGACGCGCTGGCTCTGTGCGATGGTTTTCAAACCCTGCTGGAACAACAGCTACAACGCCTCCTACCGGTATTAGCGCATCGATAAGCAGCGTATCAAACAATGCTGCAACAGTTACTATAAATGCAACAACAACAGCCGCGCAAGGGACGCGCTGGTTCAAGGTAACTATTGACGGCGTTGAGTCGGCAGTGGCAACGCTTATAGTATCACCATTCGTTGCCGTAACCAACATTACTGCCTTACCAACAGCAGCCACAGTAGGCATACCTCTAACGCTTACCGGCTCAGTTGTTCCTTCCAATGCAACAAATAAAAATATTGTTTGGAGCGTACAATCAGCGGGTACTACCGGCGCTACCATTGTTAATGGCAACATTTTGAACACAACGGCAACTGGAACAGTAAACGTAAGAGCAACCATATCAAACGGCGTAAGGGAAGGCGTTAATTACACGCAGTATTTCATCATTGTTGTGAACAGTGGTAGCGGTAGCGGTAGCGGCAATAACCTTACTACCGCCACCCCCGAACTCAACACTAGCACCCCCCTTCGCGCATGGACACATGATGGATTCCTCCATGTTTCCGGCTTGGAAGTTGGCGAGGTTTGGAGTGTGTACACGGTTTCGGGTGCGTTGATATATCGCGAGACAGCAAGCAACAACGAGGCAAAAATAGCGATTGTCGCGCAGGGCGTGTATATTATTCAATCGGGCGAGCGAACGGTTAGGGTAGTTGTTAGTTGTTAGTTGTTAGTTGTTAGCAAGTTTTATCGAACTTGGAATAATTTATTCCGAGTTCGATTTTTTTTACATTGGCAAAATAAAATTTTTCATTATTTTTCAAACAAATCGTCCATCATAATCTCCGACTGTATATTTCCCCAGTATTCATTTCGAAAAACGCCGTAAGTGGTTATCATTGTGAGATGTACTGCTCTGTTTGTCTTTGTTTCGCGTTTGAACGTTGCTCTTTTGTTGCGCAGGTTTTCGTCTTGTTTTTTGTCTATAACAAATTGTTCTTGAGCGTATTTCATTTCGCAAAGATTTATAACCTTGTCGTTTCGTTCTATCAATAAATCTATTTGAGCGCCATTACCCGGCTGGCTGCTACGCCACGAAGTAGTGTTTGTCAGTACTCCGGCAATGCTCAATTTGCGTTTTATCTGCGGCAGATGCGCCAGACAAACCTGCTCGAACGCATAGCCCGACCATGCGCGATGACGCGCGTTTTCGATGAAATTTGTCCAGTAATGCTCGTCTTTTAACTTGCTGTCGCTCATAAAGTTGAAGTAGAATAGGGTAAAAAAGTCGCATAGTTGGAATATGCTTGTCCGCTCTTTTTTTCCGAACGCTCTGTATTTGCGTATAAACCCGCATAACTCCAATTCTTCGAGGGTTTTGCTAATTCCTCCCCCGTTGGGCAATTTAGCGGTTTCTATGATTTCTTCGCGCGACATGCCTTTGGATTTTTTACTCAAAATTTCCACTATTTTTACGTGATTTTCGTAGTTCCTGAACAACGAGGCGTAAAGGCTTTCAAATTCCGTGCGTAGCATCCCCTTTTCTGCAAAACACATATTATCAACATTTTGAGCCATGCTTAAGTTTTTTTCCATAAGCGACAAATAATGTGGTATTCCTCCGAAAATCATGTAACTTTCTACTATTTGATGCCGGTTGAAAACGATGTTATGTTTTTCGAAAAACTCCTCACACTCGCCCAGATTGAACGGGCGCAGGTAAATTTGTCTCGTTATGCGATTGTGCAGTCCGCCATGATTTTTTATCAATTTGTTTAATATCCACGATGAAGCCGAGCCGCAGACTATCAGCAAAATATCTTTTTGCGCCGATGCCCACGAGTTCCAAAAATATTCCAACCCCTGTATGAAACCCGACCGAGGACTGTCCATCCATGGCATTTCGTCTATGAAAACAACTTTTTTTCCTTTTTGTTTCTTCATAGACAACAACTGTGTAAGTTGATTAAACGCTTCTAACCATGTAGAAACTTGCGGGAACACAGTTTTTCCGTATTTTTGCAGCGACAGGTTAAAGCTCTGCAACTGCGTTTCTTTGCCTGAATTAGCCATTCCTGTGTGATAAAAACTAAATTTGCCATCGAAAAATTCGCGTATCAAAAACGTTTTGCCTACTCTTCGACGACCAAAAACTACCACAAATTCAGATTTTTCGGAATTTAACAAACGGGTTAAATCTTCCTTTTCATTCTGTCTACCAATCATATAACTAATTTTTATGTGAATTATATCGCGCTGCAAATATATAAAAAATATTAGTTATAGCGAAATAAAAAAGTATTAAGTCGCTATAACTCGATTTATTTTCGACTTATAGCGAGGTAAAAAATATTAGCGCGCTATAAGTCTATTTTTTTATTACTTATAGCGCGCTATACACTATACTAAAATATTTGTTTTTCGCTAATCCATAAGCAGTTAGCATCAACAAATGTACAACTCTCGTACGCAACGCGCCACATCGACCAAAGGAAACCTGAAAACTATGAAACTATGAAACTAAAAAAAAGACCTCGCGGGTTTGAAAACTTGCGAAACTTTTTTCTCTTCGTTTTTAACTCCCCTGATTGGGATTAATTCTAATGAATCGTCTGCTTTTATGCACTTTAGAAGTCCATATTCGGTTGGCGTAATAGACTGACAGTTCAATATACGCCGTTCTATTTGTGGACGAGCAGAGTTGCCATTTTGTATGAGCGTGTATGTTTCGGGACACTCGTACAGCGAATATACTGTATTACCTTCATGGTGGTATTTTATGATAAAAGCTGCAATTTCTTCTCTTTTTGCTACCTGAAAATCGGAAACGCTGCCGGGTACTATTATTGTTGGCGTATTCAGAATAAAAAAAAGCCCTACATCTTCTGTAAGGCTTTGATTTTCTGGGTGGGAGCAGAGGGATTTGAACCCCCGGCCCCCTGCTTGTAAGGCAGGTGCTCTGAACCAACTGAGCTATGCTCCCGATTTATTAATGTATAAAATTAGATAAATAATTTCACGCCGCAAAGGTAAGGACTTTTTTTATTTCTGCAAAATTTTTTTCAAAAAATTTAAAAAAAATGCATTTTTTTTTGGGATTTATTAAAAATTGTGCAATCTTTGCAGCGTTTTTTTGAAATGAATTATTTAATAATTTTTGACAGTTGGGATAATATTTTTGCAGGGTTGTTTGCTGTTACAATTCTGATACAATTGATATATTATCTTTTTGTTTATCTGCGAGTTGCAATTAGAAAGGATAAACAAGATTTTTCGTTGGATAACGAAACTCAGCCGGTTTCGGTGATAATTTGTGCGCGCAATGAAGACGGGAATCTTGCCGAAAACCTTGCTGTGATTCTTGAACAGGACTATCCGTTGTTTGAGGTCATCGTTGTAAACGATTGTTCTGAAGACAGTACAGAGCAGATGCTGGCAGAATTCAAAAAAAAATACCCACACCTGCGAAGTACCATCATAAAAAAAGACGGCTCGTTTCTCAATTTCAGGAAATTTGCTACAACCGTTGGCATCAAGGCTGCCAAATACGAGTGGCTGCTGTTCACTTATGCCGACTGCCGTCCGGAAAGCAAAAATTGGATTTCGTCGATGAGCAAGTACTTCGTCGAAAATAAGGATATAGTGTTAGGATACTGCGGCTATCAAGCAAATACAGGTTTTTTTAACAAATTTATGCACTATGACGCATTTTTTTCTGCATTTCAACATTTAAGTTTTGCAATCATCGGAAAACCTTACTCGGGCAACGGTCGTAACTTAGCCTACCGCAAATCTTTGTTCTTTGCGCATAGCGGATTTGCTCTACACGCTCATGTTGTATCCGACGACGATGGATTGTTTGTAAACAAAGCGGCAAAAAAACGAAAAGTAGCAATAGTAACTGACGATGAGTCGCTTACACGTGCAAATGTTAACAGAACTTTTAAAGAATGGATGTGGCAGAAAAGCAAACAAATAGCCTCTGCGGGCTTTTATAGCGCCGGTCAGTCTATTATTTTGACCCTCGAGCCAGCGTCACGAATATTTATGTGGCTGTTGTTCGTCTTATTAACGGTAGTAAGCCCCATTTGGTGCTATGCACTGGCATTGTTAGCGCTAAGGCAAATTGTTTTCGTAACAATTATTCGCGCTGCTTGCAAAAAATTCAAAGAGAGAGGAATACTGTCGTGTTCAGTTCTTTTCGATTTTATTATGCCATTTGTGCATCTGTACTTATTTCTCTTGAACAAGATTTCTAAAAAATATAGCAAATGGAACTAAAAGAAGAATCATTATCGCCTAAGGCGCAATTGGATATAGAGCTTGTGAAACGAGCCATTGATGGCGACCAAAAAGCCTATGCAGAGCTTATGGAACGTTACAGAGACGCTATATATTATATGTTGATAAAGATGGTAAATAATGCCTCTGATGCTGAAGACTTGACTATTGTTGCGTTTAGCAAGGCATTCACAAATATCAGACAATATACTACCAACTTTGCCTTCAGCACGTGGCTTTTTAAAATTGCCTCCAACAATGCAATAGACTTCATGCGAAAGAAAAAACTCACTAATCTCACTATTGGCGAGAGCATGAACGATACTGATTCAACTCCCTTGATGAATCTAAGATCGGAAATGCCAACGCCCGAAGAGCGCATGATTTCTGAGCAACGTATAACAATGTTGCGTTCATTGGTTGCGAAACTAAAACCAAGATACAGAAAATTAGTCGAATTGCGTTATTTTAAGGAATACACATACGAGGAAATTAGCGATGAGATGGATTTACCTATTGGCACCGTGAAGGCGCAACTGTTTCGTGCGCGCGAATTATTGCAAAACCTCGTGAAGGAAAGCGACTTCAAGCCATAAAAACGGCTTAGTACGAGGTAAATAACATATAAAAATAATTGGAGAAACTATTAGATTACTTTCCTCAACTTGACGCCTGCCAGAAAGGACAGTTTGAAAGCATGGGCGAGTTGTATGGTTTTTGGAACAGACAAATCAATGTCATTTCGCGTAAAGATATTGACTATCTGTATGAACGCCACATTTTGCACTCGCTTGCAATAGCCAAAGTTGTCTCTTTTGTTGATGGGGCAAGTGTACTTGACGTAGGCACCGGAGGCGGATTCCCCGGACTGCCGCTGGCTATTGTCTTCCCGAAAGTAAAATTTCTATTGATAGATTCGATTGGCAAAAAATTGAAGGTAGTAGATGCAATTGCAGAAGCCTTGCAGTTACAAAATATTACCACACAGCATATTCGTGCAGAAGATTTAAGCTGCAAAGTCGATTTTGCAGTCAGCCGTGCCGTAACTTCACTTCCCGTATTTTTGTCATGGATGAAAAATAAATTTCTGAAACGCAACCGGCACAGTTTGCCAAATGGAACATTGTTCTTAAAAGGCGGCGACATAACAGATGAACTTCAGTCATATCGCAACCGCGCTTCAATTTTTGAAATCAGTCAATATTTTTCGGAAATATTTTTCGAGGAAAAAAAAATAGTACATGTTTCTGCATATTGAAAAAAAATCTTAACTTTGCGTCAAATAAAATAATCTCAGAATATGCGTAAATTATTAATGTCAAGCGTCGTTTTTCTTTTTTCTCTTTTGGTTGCAGCCCATTCAGGCAAAGCGCGTTTTCATGTTATTATCGACTCCGATGGCGCTGCCGACGATTTGCGGGCTATTTGCATGTTGCTTGCCAACAGCGAAGTACAAACGCTTGCAATAACTGCTACCGAGAGCGCATTGACGCCTGAAGCTGCGGCAATAAAAATTCAGGCATTGCTAAACCGTTTTAATCATCAGGGAATTCCGGTGGGCGTTGGGCGAAAGCTTGATATCACGCCTCCAATGTGGCGACGACAGTCAGAACAAATTATCTGGGGAGATTGTGAAAATTTGCAAATGCCTAAACTGTCGGCTAAAGAGTTGATTATTCAAGAAATTGAATCCGAAGAAAACAAAATTTTAATATTATGTTTTGGTTCGCTTACCAACATAAGCGATGTTATTGACGCACGACCGGACTTAAAAGAACGAATAGACAGGATTATATGGTACAACAGCGCGGCAAGTCCATTGCGAGGGGCTAATTATTCTGCAGACAGGGCTTCGGCGTACAAAGTATTGGAAAGCGGTATCAAAATTGACATCGTCTCTGGCAGCTTAGGACACGAAGTTGCTATAGATGAGATATATCTGAATAATATTGAAAAAATAGAAAATAACAGATACGCAGAAAAAATTGTTGAAACACACAGAAGCAACGTTTTACAGCCGGTTGTTGAATCAGGACATTTGAAAATGTGGGACGATTTAGCAGTCATTTATCTGTTTATGCCACAGTTGTTTACATCGCAGGAAATAAATTCTTCTGTATCTATTCATTCTCTTGCAAGCGCCGAAATGGCGTCATTTGCTTCAATGATAGCTGTTAATATTTTGGAAGGCAATATTAGCGCCGAAAGTCGCGTTTTTTTCAGTTTCCCTGAAGACCCCGCTCTTTTTGCTGCCGACGTGTCGCCTGCAGTTGACAGAATCATTTCCTTACACGGTCGCAGCGAGTGGCGCGCCGGCGTATTAACTAACGAACTGCATGGGCATCTTGGCATTTATGCCATCATTGGCGTTAAAATGGGCATTCGCGCCCGCGAGTTTTTCAACATAGGGGTAGACAACATACAGGTAGTTTCATATGCCGGCTTACGTCCGCCGGTAAGCTGCATAAACGATGGTTTGCAAGTTAGCACCGGCGCTACGCTCGGACACGGACTGATTAGCATCTCCAACGACGACAATATACGCCCTGAAGCTACGTTTACGTTTAAGAACACTACCCTTAGATTAAAATTAAAGCCTGAATATGTACAACTAATTCGTGAAGATATCCGGCAAGCTATCAGTCTGTACGGAAATCTCACTGAGCCATATTGGGAACGAGTGCGATATTTGGCGATAAAATACTGGGAAGAATTTGACCGCAACGAAATATTTGAAATGAATTGGTAGTTTAGAAATCTAAAATGATATGACATTAAATGAATTAGAAATAGGAAAGAGCGGGCGAGTTGTAAGTGTTGGCGGTGAAAAAGCTCTAAGGCGACGGCTGCTCGATATGGGAATAACGCCACGAACAGAAATAACGGTAAAAAAGGCTGCGCCAATGGGCGACCCCGTCGAACTTTTACTGCGAGGATATGTATTAACACTGCGTTTAGAAGACGCTCAAAAAATTACAATAGAGGAGATAAAACCATGATAATCGCATTAGCAGGAAATCAAAACAGCGGGAAAACTACGCTGTTTAATCAACTTACAGGCTCAAACAGACGCGTTGGAAATTTTCCCGGCGTTACCGTAGAGCAAAAAATGGGAGCAATCATTGAATATAAAGACACAACATTAGTCGATTTGCCGGGGATTTATTCATTGTCGCCTTACACAAAAGAGGAGATTATCACCCGCGATTATCTATTGCACAACAAGCCCGATGCAATAATCAACATCATAGACGCCACAAATATTGAGCGAAACCTGTATTTATCCTTACAACTTGTTGAACTTCAAATCCCCACCGTTATTGCTCTAAACATGATGGACGAAGTGATGGCTAACGGCGGAAGTATAGACTTATTTCAAATTAGCGAATTGCTTGGCGTTCCGGTTGTGCCAATTACTGCGATAAAAAAACAGGGATTGTCCGAACTTGCCGAACAGGCAATAGAAACTGCGCGTAACAAGACAAAGCCGCGTCGTTATGATTTTTGTCCACGTTCAATGGAGCCCACCGGAGCGGTACACCGTACAATTCACGCCGTTTCACATCTTATAGAACATCACGCTGTAAAACATGATATTCCGGTCAGGTTTGCAGCCTCAAAATTAGTTGAAGGAGACGAACTTATGCTCAAACATTTGCAACTTTCTGAAAAAGAGACGCATATTATTGAACATGCTGTAGAAGAAATGGAATTAGAGTTGCAAACAGACCGCGACGCCGCAATCGCTGATATGCGATATTTCTTTATTGAAGACGTTTGCAGGAAATGCGTGGTAAAACCGAAAGAAAGTCGTGAATACCTGCGCAGCGTAAGCCTCGATTTTATATTGACTCACAAAATATTAGCTTTTCCAGCCTTTTTGGGAATAATGTTTACGGTTTTTTGGCTCACATTCGGAGTTGTGGGAATGCCGTTAAGCGAATTGCTTGAAGGAGTTATAGGTATATTCGGCAAAACGGTTGAAAACGCTTTAGAAAACTACGGACTAAATCCTGTACTGCTTTCGCTCATCGTCGATGGAATATTTACCGGAGTTGGCGTGGTTTTGAGCTTTGTTCCTATAATTGTTACATTGTTCTTTTTCTTGTCATTGCTCGAAGACAGCGGTTATATGGCGCGAGTTGCATTTGTTATGGATAAACCTTTGCGAAAAATCGGACTTACCGGACGCAGTTTTGTGCCAATGCTTATGGGCTTTGGATGCACAGTTCCGGCTATAATGGCAACAAGAACGTTATCAAGCGAACGCGATAAAAAATTAACGATTTTTCTCACGCCATTTATGAGTTGCAGCGCTAAACTTCCGATATACGTCCTGTTTACAGCCGCATTTTTTCCCGAAAATAGAACGCTTGTGATGATATCATTGTATCTGCTGGGGATTATTCTGGGGATTATTTCCGGATTGATAGTTAAAAAGACTGTATATAAGGGAGTTCCTGTGCCATTTGTTATGGAACTTCCAAACTATCGTTTCCCGTCTTTTAAAACTGTGTTTTTGTTACTGTGGGACAAGGCTAAAGATTTTATACACAGAGCGTTTACAATAATTTTCTTTGCAACAATTGCCATTTGGTTTTTAAATTCGTTTGATATCCGTTTCAATCAGGTAGTTGACAGCGCTGACAGCATGTTGGCGGCAATAGGACAATCTATCAGCTTCATATTTTCTCCAATGGGATTTTCGGATTGGCGTATTTCAACCGGACTGATAACCGGTTTTATTGCAAAAGAAGCAGTCGTCAGCACATTAGCCGTATTAACCGGCACAAGCGGCGTTGAACTCGGTCACGCAATGCACTCAATATTTTCGCCGCTTTCGGCATTTAGCTTTTTAGTCTTCACGCTATTATACACGCCCTGCGTTGCGGCAGTTGCTACCGTGAGGCGGGAACTCGGAAGTCTGAAAGGCACTTTTTTTATTGTACTTTATCAAACAGCTTTTGCGTGGTTGATGGCATATATAGTATTTCAAGCAGGTAGAATGTTTATTTGAAAATCATCTAACGAATTTCAATTCAATCACAACCACTTCCGAGTAACCGGCTGTTCTAACCGGTGGTCCCCATGTTCCTACTCCGCACGAAATATAAAAGTTTGTTTTGCCTTTTTGAAGATAACCCCAGTCTTTTTCAAATATCCAGCTTGTTATGTAGTTTACGGGCCACATCTGACCGTTATGCGTGTGTCCGGAAAGTTGTAAATCGACGCCAGCTTCTTCTGCCTCGGAAAGTAAAAATGGTTGATGGTCGAGCAAAATTATCGGCAGATTTTTGTTAACTCTCTGAAGCAGTTCGGCTATAGATTTTCTTGATGAAGCAGTAAGGTCGTTGCGCCCAACCAAGTAAAAACTGTTGTCTATCAAAACAACCTCATCAACGAGCGTTCTTACTCCATTTTGCAACAAATAATCCAATCCTGCCTGTTTATCTTCGCGATTTTCACGAGCGCCTATGTATTCATGATTACCCAAAGCGAGGAAAACGCCGTATTTTGCCTGTAATCTGCTAAATTCTACCCCCATATCCTGTTCTATCACGGGTTTTGGAGAAGCATCGAAGATGTCGCCCGCCATAAGTACAATGTCTGGATTTTGTGCGTTAATAGCATCAACGATTCGAGCCAAGTCATTTTTTCGGTATATATGACCAAGGTGAATATCGCTTATCATAACAATGCGCAGTTCGGATAAACGACCTGCATTTTTGTAGACCGGAATTGTTAAATGCGTAGGTTTAGGATTTTTTGCATTGTTGTAGCCAAAAATCAAAATGATGGTGACAGCAACGCAAAACAAGCCAAAAACAACGCCCTTTATCATGAGGTAATTAGTATATTTTATGTCTAATCTGAAGTTACTAATCCACAGTACGAACCTTATAATGTCAACGGAAAACGCTGTGATAAAGCCATATAGCATAACAGCTACCCAAAAAGAACCGACAATAAAGGCAACATCGAACAATGCACCCGACATACCGGTTATTCGCAACAACTGAGTAGCTACAAACGACAACGCTAATGTCCAAAAAATCAGCGAATACAGCCAACGGCGCGTACCCAAAAACTCAAGCAACTGATGTCCACGAACGTAAATGTAAACGTTGCCTATAAAATATACGCTCAGAACTATTGATGCAAAAACGATAAAAGCTACTTTCATTGCATTAACCCCTGAAAGAAAAGTAGTCCGTTCACGTTGCCCAAGTCAGGGTCAACAGCTCTTTCAATGCATGCCATTATTCCGAAAATATTGCCCTCTGCATTACAAATACCTGCAATATTATCTATTGAGCCATCGGGATTCGAATCTGTCGTAATTTCGCCATCGTCTCTGCAATAGCGCAACATTATTTGCCCGTTCTTGTGCATTTCACGAAGCGTTTCCTTGTCTGCTTCAAATCTCCCGAAGGAATGAGCGACAGGCAGTTGCAATACCTGCTCTTTTCTAATTAGTTGCGTAAGCGATGCGCTTGTTTTGTCAGGTTTTACAAAAATATTTTTTCCGAGAAACGTCCCTGTCCGGTTTGGGGTAAACTTACCCTTTAACATGCCGGCTTGACATAAAATTTGAAAACCGTTGCCAATACCCAAAACTATGCCTTTCTTGATTTTATTTTCGGCAAAGGCTTTTATTGAAGTCATTATAGGCGACTTGGCAGCTATCGCTCCGGGACACGGCAAATCGCCAAAAGATGCGCCCGAAGGCAACACAACGACATCAACGCCTCTCAGCTCGGCGCTGTCGTGCCACAACTCAACAACCTCAAGCTCAAGGATATAATGTAACGCATATAAGGTATCAGAATACCCAACGCTTCCGGGAAAATTTACTATACCAAATTTCATTTTAATTATTTTTTTGCAAAGATAATTATTTTTTTTTACACCAGCAAGTTTTTTTGTTTTTTTTAGTTCGTAAACTAAAAAATATTTTGCAGTTTTATAAAATATTCGTAATTTTGCGATTTTGATAAGCAACAAAAAGCGAAAACAAATAACCAATATGCACATAGCCAATCCTATATACGACGTGGTTTTCAAGTATTTGCTCGAAGACAATAAAGTTGCAAAGCTTCTGCTTTCGGCTATTATTGGCGAGGAAATTACTGATTTAGAGTTCAGCGCACAGGAACATACCGTTGAAATTCAGCAGCCTGCAAAAGAAAGCGCACCGCTGACAGTTTGCCGTTTTGATTTTGCAGCTAAAATCAGAACAGAAACAGGATTCAAAACGATTAGCATAGAACTGCAAAAGGCAAAATTTTTATCTGACCTGATGCGCTTCAGGCGTTATTTGGGACTTCAGTATCAAAATCCCTGCAACACGTACTCGTTAGCTGTTCAGAACAAAACAAATCAGGAAAATGAAGAAACACAGAAAAAACCGCGTCAAATATACTGCATATATTTTCTTGCCTACGGGATGGATTTACCTGCGCGTCCGGTATTAAAGGTTGGTTACAAAGTAGAAGACGCCTACGATGGCGAAGAATTTCCTAATACCGGCGAATTTGTGTCAGGGTTACATCACCCTTCGTGGATAGTGCAGATAAATCAACTAAAAGAGCATCGCCGAAACAACCTTGAAAAAATTCTGTCTGTGTTCGACCAAAGTTCTATCACTGCTCTTAGGTATATTTTGGATATTGATGACGAATCGTTTCCTGAAAAGTATAGAGAAATAATCCGTCGTTTACGAAAAGCCATGGAAGACCCGAATAAAAGGCGAGAAATGGAATTAGAAGACGAAATAATTAACGAAATTAAAGAAAAAGAGCGACAGGTAGAAGAGGCAAAAAAAACAATTGCAGAGCAAGGCAATACGATTGCAGAACAAGGCAATACAATTGCAAATCTTCAAAGCGACAATGAAGAAAAAGCAAAAAGAATTGCAGAATTAGAACAAAAATTAGGTTTATGAATTAAAAGATTTTGCGGTGAAAAAGATGTATTTTCACCGCAAATTTTGCGGTGAAAATGTATATACACGAAAAAGAAAATTGGACAGACTGGCGTTGGAATATTGAAAAAATACTGCCAACATTGACTTCTGTACGGCATCTACAAGGTAGATTGCTCGGACAAATGGAGCGTTTAGGTTTTGATTTGGCAGAAAAAGCAACGTTAGAATCGTTGATTTTAGATGTTGTTGACAGTTCAAAAATCGAGGGCGAGTTCCTTAATCCTGAACTTGTTCGTTCCTCTATTGCCCGAAAATTAGGTATTGAGGGGATAGAACTGCAGACGACGCCCCGAAATATTGACGGAATCGTTGATGTACTTCTCG
>Ga0099364_10006188_pt1 | contig 17505 bp, 16 predicted proteins | sample TergutTh196P3_FD_73070 | JGI IMG/M metagenome (GOLD analysis project Ga0099364, IMG submission 73070) | Microcerotermes parvus P3 segment gut microbial communities from Pointe-Noire, Republic of the Congo - Th196 P3 | ecosystem: Host-associated > Arthropoda: Insects > Digestive system > Gut ...
GCCCCACAACCCAGACGCCGCGCGCTACGCCGAAATTCGCTTTACGGCGGAAATGAATTCCGCCTGCGAATTTTCGTCTTCGCACCGGCGCACCGCGCTTCGCGCGGTGTTAGTAACTGACGGACAATATAACTTGTTTTTTGTTTGCGTTGTGAATCCGTCAGTTACTAAAAAAAGCCCGCCATTGGAGATGGGCTGCTGTGCCGCAGTGCGCGGATGCACTCGGGCAGCTTTGCGCTGATTATGTCGATCTCTTTTTCGGTATTATAGGCCGACAGGGTGATTCTTAATGAGCTGACAGCCGTATCGTCGTCGAGACCAACAGCCTTGAGAACATGCGGGGATTCCTTCGACGACGCGGAGCAGGCGGAACCGGAGCTTGCGCAGATTCCCGCATCGCTGAGCATGTTTATAAGATACACGCTATGCCCGATGCCCTCGAAAACGAACGAAGCATGTCCCGGCAAACGGTGTTGAGGGTCGCCGGTCAAGCTTGCCCCCGGTATTTCCAAGGTATGCTCAATCAGCCTGTCACGGAGCCTTGTGATATAAACCATGCTCTCCTGTAGGCCTGAGACATTTTCGCGCAGCGCCGCCGTCATGCCGGCAATGCCGGGGATGTTTTCGGTACCCGAACGAACCCCGCGCTCCTGTCCCCCTCCGGTTATGTATGGCGCCGGTATGCGCGGAATCCTAGAAAACAGTGCGCCGACGCCCTTTGGCCCGTGAAACTTATGCGCCGAAAGGGAAAGCATATCAACGCCCAGCTCACGAACGTTAACGGGAATATGCCCCACCGCCTGAACGGCGTCGGTATGAAACAAAACGCGGCGCTTGCGGGCAATGTCGCACAGTTCTTTGATTTTTAATACAGAGCCGATAACATTATTTGCCATCATTATGCTGACTAAAACCGTATCGCTTCTGATAGCCGAATCAAGCTGCTGCGGAGCTATCTGCCCATGCATATCGGGCTTGAGCAACGTGATTTCATATCCGAGCGCCTGAAGCTTCTCCAGCGTTTTCAAGACGGCGTTATGCTCAATTTCGGTTGAAATGATGTGCTTCCCTTTGCTCGAAGTTTGCTGACACGCGCTGTGAATCGCCCAATTGACGCTTTCCGTCCCTCCTGATGTGAAATAGATTTCGGTGCTACGCGCGCCGATTGAACTCGCCACAGCGACACGGCTGTCTTCCAAAACCTTTTTTGCTTCCTGTCCATAACTGTATATGGCGGACGGATTGCCGAAGTTTTCGGTAAAACACGGAATCATCGCCTTGAGCGCAGATTCAGAAACCTTGGTAGTCGCGGCATTATCAACATATATCCTGTCACTCATGTCTAATCCCCTCCCGCGTCTGTTTCCCACTAACGCGCTCTGCTGAGCGCAATTGATAATTGATAGTTGATAATTGAGAATGAAGAGCCGTTCCCGGTCCTAATTATGCATTATGAATTATGCATTATAACTTAGCGACCAAGCACAACCTGTTTTTTGTGTGCACTAACAGTCGCTAAGTTACGAATCCCCCGCAATTTTAAGCCTTGTAAGCTTATCGCCCGAGAGCTTGACTTTGTAGTAAACAAGGCACATCAGAAGCGACGCGAGAGTTGCCGCAGGCGTGCCGATACCTACATGGAACAGCGTCGCGCCCGGAATCAGGCTGAGCAGCCATGAAACCGGAATTCGTACCGCGAACGCCGCGACTAGCTCATGCACAGCTACGAAGGTCGTGATTCCGCAGCCGTTGAAGAAGCCGTTCAGGCAAAACACAAAGCTAACGAACAGGAAGTCCCATGAAAACGGGATAAGGAACTCCGCGCTGGCTCTGACAACATCCGGATGGGGCGACATCAGCGATACGATTGCGGTGGGGAAAAAGCTTGCCGCCAATGTTGCGGGTATCGCAATCACCAGCGAAAACACCACGCCAATCTTTGTTGCTTCGAGTGCGCGCTCGGGATTCCCCGCGCCTAGATTCTGTGCGCTGATCGCGCTGAGCGCAGAGCCCAACGCAAACGGTATGATCATAAACAGATTCACGACAGTGTTGACGACTCCATTCGCCGACGAAGCATAAAGCCCCATGTTGTTGATTATTGATGCTATTGCAATAAAAGATATCGTGTTAAGCACTGTTTGAAGCGAAATTGGTATTCCCAGCCGCAGTATCGTCTTAACCGTCGCCCAAACGAATCGGATGCTGCTGAGCGGAAACGCGAAAGGAAGCTTTTTTCGCAACAGATATGCAACGGAGATGCCAAAGCTGAATGCTTGGGCGATTATCGTGGCAAGTGCCGCGCCGGACGCTCCCATGCCAAGCGGGCCAATGAACAGCAAATCGAGCAATATGTTAATCGAACATGATATCGCAATAAAAACCATCGGGGTTTTGGAGTTCCCTAGCGCTCTGAGTATTGAACTGATAGTGTTGTAGCCTGCCTGAAAAATCAGACCAAATGACAGTATCCGCATGTAATTCCACGCTTCGGCGGCCGCGGTCAACCCTTTTTCGTCTATTTCGGTCGGAACATTAGTAATGGTTATGAATAGTCTGCCGACCGCGAGGATTAGAAGCATCCCGATAATGGATGTAGCCGCTTGGAGTATTATGATATTCCCGACAGTCTTCGCGGAGCTATCGTCTTGCTTTGCGCCATAATACTGCCCGAGAAGAATCATGCCGCCTGTGGAAAAGCCGAAGAACAGGCTCATAATTGACATGGCTAAATTAGCGCCGTTTCCCGCGCCCGCAAGAGAAGCAGGTGACGCAAACCAGCCAAGAATAATAACATCCACCATGCTGTATGCCATTTGTATAATGCTAGAGAGCAATAACGGCAAAGAAAACCTGACAAGCAGATTGCTGATTTTGCCCTCCGTCAGCGATAATTGCATATTTAATACCACACCTTTTTACACATTATTGATTCCGGAGACAAACAAAACCCCGCTCCCTCGTCTCCTGACCCCTGATCCCTGTCCCCTATTCTTTGTCCCCTATCGTAGTCTATATTGCTGACGCGCATATGTCAAAGCATTTCTGTGGAGACATTTATCGTGTCATTGTCTTGATTTTTTGAGAAACTGTGATATGATATAGGAAAAAAAGGAGAGACTATCAATGGATTTACGTGATTTTAATACATATGGTCAAGGTGCTATTGCACAGTACGACATGCCTCAGAACTATGAACTGATTGGCCGCAAGTTCGAGTTTGCGATGGACGATGGTATCGACTATACGCTCAACTTCGTTGACAAGACGACGCTTAAATGGAACTTTGAAAACGAAAAGCCGCAAAAAGCGACGAACTATCTGTGCCAAAAAGCGGACGATACAACATATCTTGTCAGCTTTGAACTATCAGGCGTCGAGAAGCGCACGAACCACACATGGGTAATCGACCTTGAGAACTGGCTTGTCACGCGCGTGTGCGCCGTCATCGGGGACCATCCGAAATTTGAGTATCTCATCAGGCCAAAGTACGAGTTCGGCGCAATTAAGCGCGAGGACGCTGAGATGAAGCTATATCCGAGGCACGGTTATACGGACGACCTCGTCGGTAACATCGTCCAGTGGTTCTATAGCAGTGACATGACGACAGTGCATGTGTATCACTGCACGGATTACTACCGCATCACCTATCCGCCCGAAAAAGCGGCGTCGCGCGTCTTCAACGAAACGCTGGCAAAGCTTCCGTCGTCCGACGAACCGACGGCATACATCAAGATCAAGGAAGGGATGTACCTGTTTTCCCTCACCGAGTCAAACGCCGAAAAGATAATCGGCGACACAGGCGCGTTTCCGTTCCGCAGCAACAGCATGGCGTTTCTGCAAAACTACAAGCGCGTGTATCTCGTAGGCAGAGCGTTTGGAACCACGATGTTTGACGGTGTTATAAATCCTTTGCACATATCCTTTAGCGCGTTTGGAAAGATATTGCAGCCGACGGAAGAATACATCCTGAAACTGCTTACCGATCCGAACCCCTACATCGTATAAGGCTGGAGGATTGGGTGTGAGTGAAAAACGAGGCACTCTTGATCTGACACAAGGAAAGATCAACACTGTGCTATTGAAATTCGCCCTGCCATTCGTGGCGTCGGGCATGGTTCTCGCGCTGCACGGCGTTATCAGTATGCTCGTCGTGGGCCGATTTACCGATTCGCAAACTATTTCAGGCGTCGCCACTGGCACGCAGATGATGTTCCCGCCAATGGCATTCATGATGGGGCTGGGAACGAGCGGAACTGTTCTCATAGGAAAATGCATAGGAAAACGGGACATGGAGGCAGGGACAAAGGCGCTCGGCAGCTTCGCTATTGTCTCCATTGCCCTCGTCACATTCTTGACGCTTTTCATATTGTTTCTCAGAGAACCTCTGATTTCAATACTCAGAACCCCCGAGGATGCGATACCAAGCGCTAGGAGATTCGTGCTTCTGAGTACCATAGGTGTCCCGTTCAACACGGCCTACGGTATGATAAGCGCTGTCGCCCGCGGCATGGGCAACTCGAAAACTCCGAGTATCGCGGCTGGAGTCAGTTGCGCTGTTAATATCGCGCTTTCGCTCATTTTAGTGGGCGTTTTCGGCATGGCGGAGGCAGGCGTGGCGATAGCCTCGTCTATTGCTCAGTTCGTCAGCTTTGTGCATATGGCAATCTGGATATGCAAAATCAAACTCCCGTTCCCCTTTGCCGCAAAGGATTTGAGGGCGGATAAGGAGTCTATGAAGTTCTTATTTGTCGTCGGAATACCGCTGATTTTGCAGGAATTGCTAATATCGATCTCGTTTATGATAAACACGAACCGTGTCAACAATCTTGGTGTCGAGGCATCGGCTTCGGTTGGGGTCGTTTCAAGGGTGTTCAACGTAGCAGGAATCATACCGCAGTCGATCGGATCCGCCATTTCCGCTATTACCGCGCAAAACATTGGCGCTGGCAAGCCGGAGCGCGCAATCTCGTCCCTGCGATGGGGCATACTCTATGCGGCGGCAATCAACGCTGTCATACTTGTACTTTCCCAGTTGTGGCCCGAGTCGATAACCTCAGTATTCGCAAAGGATCAGGCAATAATTGTCGGCGCCGCCAGTTACTTGCGGTCATTTTCCATAGAGGCGCTTCTCATCGCGTTTACGTTTTGCATGAATGCCTATCTCAGCGGAGTAGGGAAGTCGCATGTGTCGATGTGGCACATTCTGGCGACATCATTCCTCGTGCGCGTACCGCTCAGTATATGGATTGCCGGAATCGAGGGTATTAACCTAAACGACAAGCTGTTTTACCTCGGACTGGCCTCTCCTCTTGCAACCATCATATCGCTGTTCGTGGGTCTCCTGTACATAATCTGGTACCTAAAAAAGCAAAAAGAAGAAACGGTCTTGTGAGTTGAAAAGTTAGGAGTTCCCTCGCAACCGCATAAAATCTTCTACTTGGCCTAAATTCGGCATTGCGTTCATGGCTCCTTTTTGGGCTACTACCAAGGACGCGACTGCGTGGGAACGTTCGAGCATGGCGTATATCTGTTTGTCGCCAAGCGCCGGAATGTCCGTTGCTCCAATCTCAAGCAGCGACGCGATAAAAGAGCCTACAAATGAATCGCCTGCGCCGGTCGTATCCACGGCCGGCGTGTCGTATCCCGCATGGAAAACGCGGCGCTCTCGCGTATATAGCGCCGCGCCATTTTTACCGTATGTTACAAGCAATGCGGGAACATGCTCAAGCATGAGCGCGACGCCCTCGTCATGCGATGCCCCGGTCAGGAACTCAAGCTCGTCGCCACCCGCTTTCAGCAGATGGACTCCGGGCAGAAACTCCATTACATAATCGCGCAAAGCCCGCACATCGGGCCATAGCGGAAAACGAAGGTTTACATCGAATGATATAATCATGCCTCGGCTCAGAGCCAGTTCGATGGCGCGCCTGTGTGTACGGCGCATCGGTTCGCCGGCCAGCGCGACGCTGCAAAAATGCAGTACATCGCCCGTGGAGAACCACGCATCGTCAATGGAATCAGGCTCAAGCAGCAAATCGGCGGCAGGGGAGCGATAGAAAAGAAACTCCCGCTCGCCGTCCGCTTTGAGACTCACAAACGCAAGGCTGGTGGGCGCTGCATCTGTTCTCAGCACCGCAGACACATCCACACCTGCGGCGCTCATAGACTGCTCAAGATAATCCCCGAAACCGTCATTCCCAAGCTGTGTAATGACCATAGCCTTTGCGCCAAGCATGGCGGCACACGCCGCCACATTCGCGGGCGCCCCGCCGGGCGCTTTTTCAAATGCGGTCACATCGGCGAGGAAAACACCCGTTTCGCGCGGCATAAAGTCGATGAGCGCTTCGCCCAGCGCAATGAGCTTGCCCGACGCCATTTCACACCGTCCTCGGTTGGGACGCCGATATCCTAGGGTCGGTATATATGTCCATGTCGTCGCGGCTCTTTGTCGAGAATTCCGAGACTATGGCGCCCTGCGGGCCGCTTTGGAACCAATGCAGCGTATCCGGCTGCAAAGTATACTGATCTCCCGGCCGCAGGACTATCTCATGTGTACAGGTGAAATACTCTTCATACCCCGCAGGTATTTTCCCATTTGGCTCCGCACAGCGCTCGCCGGGCACATATAAATACACCTCGCCTTGGCGGCAGCGGAACGTCTCCTCCTTGCCCGGTTCGCCGCCCACCGGCGGATGCCTGTGCTCCGGACAGGTCTGGCCGGGGAACAATACAAGTTCCTTCGCGCAGCAACGGTCAGTGTTGACATAGACGACAAGCTCAAGACCGATATTGTCCAAATCGCCCAAATTATACTCCGCGACCTGAACGGACGCTCTTTCATCTTCGCTTATAGCAATGCCCGCCTCGTCAAGATACCCCAACGCGCGCAAACAAGCCTTCTCATAAACATCCTTGGTCAACATAACAAAAATAACTCCTAATGCGGACAAGCCGCAGATTCAAGTAGCAGGGGTCAGATAACAAGTAACAGGTAACTCCTAACTCCTAACTCCTAACTCCTAACTCTCAACTCTCAACGCCCAACTTCCGTTCCCTTTCCGCATTAGTTATCAAAGTACATATCATACTCGACGGGTTGGGGCAGTTGGTTGTAGCGCGCCGCGTCGGCTCGCTTGTTCTTTATCCAAAGCTCGATTAAGCGCTGCGGGAACACGCCTCCCTCGACGAGAAAAGCATGATCCTTTTCCAGTTCGTCAAGAGCTTCATCCAAGCTTTTTGGAAGCGACTTTATTTTGGCTTTCTCGGCATCGCTCAGCGTGTACAAGTTGAAATCAAACGGACCGTAGCCTTCTTTTGCGGGGTCTATCTTGTTCTTCACCCCGTCGATGCCCGCCATAAGTATTGCCGCGTATGCGTAATACGGATTGCACGTGCCGTCAGGGCTTCTTAGCTCGAAGCGCCTTTGATTCGGACCTTTCGCATACGCGGGAATCCTGATGACGGCGCTCCTGTTTGATGTGGCATAGCCGACCGTAACAGGCGCCTCATACCCCGGGGTGAGTCTTTTATACGAGTTCGTGCTTGGGTTAGTAAGCGCGCACAGCGCAGAGACATGCTTTAACAGCCCGCCTATGAAATAAAGCGCGGTATCGCTGAGCTGGGAATAGCCGTGCTCATCATAAAACACCGGATTGCCGCCTTTGAACAAATGCATATGCACATGCATCCCGTTCCCGGCCTCTCCGTATATGGGCTTTGGCATGAAAGTGGCTGTTTTCCCCTCGGAAACCGCGGCGTTTTTTATAATGTATTTTGTCATCATGGTTTTGTCGGCCATCTCAAGCAATCCGCCGAACTCCACTTCAATCTCGACCTGGCCCGGCCCGCCCACCTCATGGTGATGATATTTTACCGCGATACCGTGATCTTCCATAATCAAGGCTACCCTGCTCCGAAAACCGCTCAGCGTGTCCAAAGGCGGCGTCATGTGATATCCGCCCTTGTGCGGCATCTTATACCCCAAATTCCCTGAGTCCAGCCCTGTGTTCCACTCCGCCTGAGACGTGTCGATGCGGAAGCCTGCGGACTCGGGTCTCACGCTGTAGCTCACATGGTCAAACACATGGAACTCATATTCGGGACCCAATCGCATTTCGTCGGCAATGCCCGTTGAGCGCAGATATTCCTCCGCTTGCAGCGCGACATTTCGCGGATACTGGTCAAAACGTGTGTTTTCATTGGCGCCTATGACAAACACATCGCCAATCATTGTCAGGGTCGGAACCTCGGCGAACGTGTCTAAATAAGCGGTTTTCAAATCCGGCACAAAAACCATGTCGCTCTTTTCCACCGGCGCGAAGCCGTAGTTGGATCCGTCGAACCCGACGCCGTCTTTGAGAGTGTCTTCCGTGAACCTGTCAATCGGCATCGTCAAATGACGCCATCGCCCGTTGATATCGACCATCATAAAGTCCGCCATTTTCACGGAGTTCTCTTTGCAAAATACTTTTGCTTCGTTCAAATTAGTAAACATTAATTCCCTGCTTTCGGATTATTTCCCTGCATTTTTCACGATTTCCAGTATCTCGGCAACTGTCTTGCCTTCTTTTGCGATAAACTCTTGCAACGCTTTAACTTCCGTTGCTTTTTTCTCTTCCCTAAGCGCCTTTTTCTCAGCTTTAAGCTTTGAAAGCACTTCCGACTGCTTGACAATCATCTCATCGATTTTTGCTATTTCTGCATCATAATCTACTGTTTTCTTCACACCACGCGGCATAGTTGGACCCTCCTTAATTTTTGTTTAGTTGAAGTTCCTTGCCCTAGGAACCTTGGACATTAATGTAACATAATAAGCAGAAGATGTAAAGAGGCATAAATCTTAAATGCATACGAAAGATAGTAAACATTCACCTGAGCAGACGTACATCAAGCACTGCGGGTTTGCCGTTTCGGATAGCGGCTAGGGCTTCCTTCAGCGCCGGCAGCACATCCTCGGATTTTGCGACCGTGCGGCCGAAAGCGCCGGCACCCTGCGCTATCAGGGCATAGTCGAGCGAGAACTCAACTGCCGACTCCGCGATGAACTGCTCCGAGGGATGAGCATTGCCCAGCATTTCCAATTGCACGTCGCGAATCGCGCCATAGCCCCTATTGTTGCAAATCACGGCGAGGAACGGGAAGCGGTAGTTCGCGGAAGTCCACAAAGCGGACGTGGGGCATCCCCAGACAAAACCGCCGTCTGTCATAATCGCCACAACCATCGCCCCTTTCGATGCGGACGCCGCGCCAAGAGCCGCGCCCGGTGCCCAGCCTATCGCTCCTGAGGGGCAGCCGAACCAAGTTGCGGGCTTGGTACGAACTATTTGCTCGGTGACGGAAGCGCAGTGAGAAAGCGTATGATTGACTACTATCGTATCCTCGTCGATAACCTGATTTATGCAGTAACAAAGATAATCTGCGGAAACGGGTTCTGCGCTTGACTGTTCCCGTGCCGCCGCATACCAGCCTTTACGAGTCTCCTCGTTTCGGGTGGCAATCCTCCTGAAGCGCTCGTCGATCTGCGCTCTTTTATCCGATGTAATCCTGTCCTTGAGCAATCCTTCCATAGCAGGGATGGCCTCACGGGAATCGGCCTTCATGAAAATGTCGGCGCCTCGCCCCCAGAGCAAGCGGCCCTGCGTCAGCGGATCGACGTCAATGTGCAGTATCTTGGTTTCCTGTTTGGGCGGCGGCGTACTGCCAACATAGGGCATGGCGTAGTCGATGGCAAGGATTACGTCCGCGTCGTCATACCCCGCGTCTTTTTTGCAGCTGCCACCAATCTGCTCAATGCCGACGCATAAAGGATGATTGCTTGGAAAGTTCATCCAACTGTATCCTGTAAGCACCGAGGCGCCGAGGGTTTCAGCTAGACTTATGAGTGCCGCTACGTTTTGCGGATAGCGCCCCGCGTTGCCGCTTACCAAGAGGGGATTTTTCGCTTCAATAAGGATATCCGCCATTTGCCCCAGTACACCCATATCCAAAGCGGGAAGGGACGCGGTTTCCTCTGGCGCGGGCGGCTTTTCGGGTTTCTCGATTTCGCCGTATAAATACCGCATCGGGAAACACAGATAGACCGGTCCTGCAGGTTCCGTGCAAGCTATGCGGAATGCCTCAGTCAAAACTTCGTGAAGGTCTTCGTCGCCGTTTAGGCGGCGATCGTATTTTACGCTGTTGCGCACGATGCTCCCTTGGTCGTAGGGCAGTCCGTTCCAAAGGGTGCGCTGTATATCGACGTCTTGGTACGCGGCCAATATCAAAGCCGGCACCCTTCCCCATTGCAGATTTTGCAAGTTTCCGCCCAACTGCAGGCTGCCCAGCTCGGAATGTACCATAATCACCTGCGGCTTTCCTGTGACCATATAGTTTCCGTAAGCCGCCGATGCGGTCACCGACTCATCCAAACATAGCACCAACTGCGGGGACTCTCCGCCGCCCACGCGCGCCGCCGCCACATTTGACAGTATGTCGATAAACTCAAACCCGGGGTTGAGAAATATTTTATCAACCCCATGCGCATTCAACACCCCGATTAAGGCCTCACCGCTCTTATAATTAGCCATATAAAAAACTCCCTCAATGCGGACAAACCGCAGTTTCAAGATTAAGAAGTAACAAGTAACAGGGGTCAGGGGTCAGGGGAAAGGTAACTCCTGACTCCTGACTCTCAACTTTCAACTCTCAACTTTCAGCTTTCAATTCCTCTCCCTCCATATTGTTTTGCCGTCCCAGTTTTGGGCGGCGTCAATCATGCCGGAGAAGAAATTTTCTTCGGTTTCTTTGATTTCTACACATTCGTAATAGCATACGCCTGTTTCGTTTCGCAGGTTTTTAAGCCCCTCTTCGCTCTTCGGGCCGATGTAACGGATTCTCACGCCGCCGGGGAGTGTGTCGGTGAAAATGTCTTCAAACCCAAGGCTGTAGTAATGGTCGAGCGTTTCATCGTAATCCTCCGTCGCGATTGCGAGCCCGTAGTGATGGAGACCGTAGCCATGCCTGTCGATGAACTCTTTGTAGACCGACGGCGTGTCGTCATGCTGTTGGATAACCTCGATAAAAAGGCGGCCGGAATAGGCATGGGCTATAGTAAGCTCCGGCATGTCGGAACCCCCCCGATACCAGCCATCCGGCGCTCTGAAGCCGCGCGAACACGTAAACGGGCCGATTCGCAGCGCCTCGGCATAAAAGCGCATGGACTCGTCAACATCCGGGACGACAAACCCCAACTGAAAAATCTGCCCACCGGCGACCCCGCCAAAAGAAAAAGTCCTAGCCATACATTATCACCTCATCACAACTGTTTTGCGGTATTGAATCATTAAATCTTTATCAACATTATAACGTGGAATCACAAAAATGCAAGGGAAGAACTCCACTTTTCATATGCCGTTGCTGCAGAGCCATTTCCGCTACATAAAAACGCGTAAAAAACGCTTGCAAATGCGATTTGCATGTGCTATTATTACTATTCACGACAAAACGCACCGAGTTCACGGCTTGTTGCCTGTTACTTATTTTGAAGGGATTGAAAATTAACATGAAAACCGCAGTCGTCATAGTCCACCTTATAATTTGCATAGCGATTGTAGCTATCGTCGTCCTCCAATCAGGGAAAACCTCCGGGCTTTCGGGAGCGCTCAGCGGCAGTTCCGATACGTTCCTGTCGAAGAACAAATCGAAAACGCTCGACGCAAGGCTCGCGCGCGCCACAAAATGGTTTGCCGGCATATTCGTAATACTAACAATAGCGCTGAACTTAATATAAGTTACGCGTTATAAAACATTATAAAAAAGGGCTGCTGCTCACGGTTTCAAAAATCGTTTTGCATCAGCCCGTTTTTTGGTTTTTTCAACTCTCAACTATCAATTTTCAACTACTACTTAAGTATCTCCCCCATGGGTTTTTCGCCGAAAATTGCGGCGGCGTTTATTTCGTCGTAGTCCACATGCATGTATGTCGCGTACTCGCGATGGACGCGCGCCACCACTTCGTCGAAAACCAACGCCCTTTCGCCCTCTACCTTAACCTTGATTATCTGCTTGTCCACAAGCCCGAACTTCTCGGCATCCTCGGGGGTGAGGTGGACATGGCGCTTTGCTATGATAACGCCCTCGCTTATCTCAACCTCTCCGCGCGGCCCGACTAGCTTGCACCCCGGGCTTCCAGCTACATCGCCGCTTTCGCGGATTGGCGGGTTGAATCCGAGAGCGCGCGCATCGGTAAACGACAACTCGATCTGATCGGCCTTGCGGCAGGGACCTATTATTGATATGTCCGCCGACCCTCGCGAGCCTACGATCGTCACCTTATGCGGAGTCGCGAACTGCCCCGGCTGCGTAAGCCATTTCTTGACCTCCAGATCAAATCCATCTCCATAAAGTTTGTCGAGAGTTTCGCGCGTTACGTGGCAATGCTTGCCTGACCCTTCGATTTCGACCATGATACCCGACATTATTTCGACCTTCCTTTCATTGGTAAATCTCACGGGTATTAGACTAGCACTTTTTGAAGCAAAATGCAAGGCTCTATATAAATATAAATATGCACTAGGAACAGGGCGGTTACAGGTCAGCCATACAGGGAAAAGTCGTGTTTGTGTTTCCCGGCAAGCGTAGGCATGGAAGAACGGAGCCCGACCGCCGCCAGTGGCGGAAGAAGGGAGGGCGACGTTACACTGAGCGCGAGACGCGCGCAAACGAAGTGCAGCGCAAGTCCGCAGCGAAGTGAGATAGCGCGCGAGTGGGCGCATGGATGCGCCCTCGCAGCGAAAAGGGAAACAGAAATACTACTTTTCCCTTGCACCATACTGCCGTACAGATACCCCGTGACTATTAATTATAACTGCTTCTTCATCAGAATATACATTACTGCTTTTTGTGCGTGCAGGCGGTTTTCGGCTTCGTCGAAGATTTCCTGCGCATGTTCTTCGAACACTTTTTCCGTAATCTCTTCGCCCTTGTGCGCGGGAAGGCAGTGCTGGATCATGCAGCCCGGATTGCTAAGAGCCATTATGCTGTCATCCACCTGATAACCTTTGAATGCCTTTTGGCGCTTCTCCGACTCGCCCTCCTGACCCATCGAAGCCCAAACATCGGTGAAAATGACATCCGCTCCTTTGGCGGCCGCTTCCGGCGAATCCGTCAACTCGAACTTACAGTCCGTGACAGACGCGGCGAAATCGAGAACCTGTTTGTCAGGCCTATATCCTTCGGGACAAGCGATAGAAACATCCATTCCGCATTTGAGACATCCTACAATCATTGAGTTAGCGACATTGTTGCCGTCGCCGATGAAACATGCCTTTAGTCCCTCGAGCCGTCCCTTATGTTCGCGTATCGTCATTAAATCGCCGAGAATTTGGCATGGATGGGCAAAGTCGGTGAGCCCGTTAATGACAGGAACTGTAGAAAATCGCGCAAGCTCCTCGACCTCTTCCTGATCAAAGGTGCGAATCATGATGCAGTCGCAATATCTGCTGAGTACTCGGGCGGTGTCCCTAATGGGCTCGCCGCGCCCTAACTGGCTGTCGGTGCTCGAGAGGAAAATCCCCTGACCACCGAGCTGGAAAATACCGGTCTCGAAGGAAACTCGCGTACGCGTTGAATTCTTTGCGAAAATCATCGCAAGTGTTTTGCCTGCGGGGAAATCATGCTTAATCCCCGCCTTCTGCTGTGCCTTGAGAACATCGGCGGTGTCGAGGATAAAAAGAATATCCTCCCGCGTCAAATCGAGCAGTTTTAATAAATCCTTGTCCATTATAACACTTCCAATACATTTTTTAATATTTTTAAGCCTTTGTCGATCTCGCCGCGCGAAATGGTGAGCGGGGGAAGCATCCTGAGCGCGTCGGCGCCCGCCGTGAGGATAAGGAGACCCTCCTCGATGCATTTTGAAGCGACATCTCTGTGGGTTGTTCCGTTTAGCGAAATGCCTATCATGAGACCCCTGCCGCGAATCTCGCCGACGACCGGCAGATTCCACCCCTTAACAGTCTCTCTGATGTACTCGCCTTTCTCCATGACCTCGAGCAGCGCCGAGTCGTCAAGCTGACTGAGCACTTCCAGCGCGCCCGCTGCCGAGACAGGATTGCCGCCGAAGGTTGTCGCATGAGTGCCGGGCGTCAGGACGGCGGAGCATTTTTCGTTTGCCATTATTCCGCCCATCGGAAGTCCGCCCGCTATCCCCTTCGCGAAACTCACGACATCTGGCGAAATCCCATACTGCTGGAATGCGAACAGCGTCCCCGTCCTTCCAACGCCTGTCTGCACCTCGTCAATCAGCAGCAGCATGTCGCGCTCGGCGCAAAGCTTCGCGACTGCATTCACATAACCCTCGTCAAGCGGCAGAACTCCGCCCTCGCCCTGTACAAGTTCCAGAAGCACGGCGCAAACACCGTCGCCAGGATCGCGGGGCTGTAGCTTCAGCGCTGACGTGCCATCAACGCTCTTTGCGACTGCCGCGCGCGCATCGAGTTCCATTTCCAGCGCTTTAATATCGTTCGCCGGAACATGCTTAAACCCCTCCGTAAACGGGAAAAAGTAGTTATGGAAAGCCTCCTGCCCCGTAGCCGCAAGCGTCGTAATCGTCCTGCCGTGAAAGCTCTGCACGAGACTGATTATCGTGCTCCTGCCTTTTCCATATTTGTCAAATGAATACTTCCGCGCGAGCTTGATCATCCCCTCGTTTGCTTCGCCCCCCGCGTTTGAGAAAAAGACATTTTTCATCCCCGTGCGCGCCGTTAGCTCCTTTGCGAGCTTTGCATATGGCTCGGTGTAGTACAGGTTAGAAACATGCTGGAGCTTCAATGCCTGCGCATATACCGCATCTGCCCAGCGCTTGTTGCCATACCCGATGGAGTTTACGCCGATCCCGCTTGTGAAATCGATATACTCCTTCCCCTCGGGGCTATACAGCGTCGCGCCCTCGCCCCTCTCAATAGCGACATCAAACCGCCCATAAGTCTGCATAACACATTGGGCATCCAACTCCTTAATATCTATGCTATTCAAAATAATACCCCCTCCTATGTAATTAACGATTTACGTAACTGTTTAACTCCCCGTCTTTGCGAGCCGCAGCGAAGCAATCCAGTTCTTTCTGCGCCGATTGTCATATTTCTTTCTGGATTGCCGCGTCGCGTCGCTCCTCGCAACGACGAAACTGTGAGATTTGCGATATCACCTGAACAGTTACCGATTAACGATGAACTGTTACTTGTTACTTGTTAATTTATCAATATATCATCGTCCCTGCGCCTTCGTTTGTCAGCATTTCTATTAGAATCGAGTGCGGGATTCTGCCGTCTAGGATGTGCGTTCGTCGGACTCCTCCTGAGATTGCATCGGAACAGCACTCGATTTTCGGTATCATGCCTCCTGCTATGATATTATCGGCCATAAGCGCGCCTATTTCATCCGGCCTGATGACCTTGATGAGCGTTTCCTCATCGTCCTTAACGCGCAGGACCCCGCGCGTGTTCGTGAGCAATATCAGCTTTTCGGCGCCGAGCGCGACGGCGAGCTTTGCCGCTGCGGTGTCGGCATTGACGTTATATGCGGTGTCGTCGTCGATTCCGAATGCAACAGTCGCCACGACCGGGATGTGGTTGTCTTTTATCGCCTGCGAAACGACGCCTGGGTTGACGCCCGTTACATCGCCGACATAGCCGTAGTCCTCCCCCGCCATCCGCCGTGCCTCAAACAGCTTCCCATCAAGCCCGCACATGCCGACGGCGCTGCCGCCCTTTCGCACTATCGTTGCCACAAGGTCTTTGTTGACCTTGCCGCACAGCACGCTTTGCACGACATCCATTGTCTCCCTGTCGGTGTATCGCAGCCCGTTTACGAAACGCGACTCCATGCCCAGCCTGTCGAGCATATCGTTGATTTCAGGCCCGCCCCCGTGGACGAGCACGACATGTATCCCGACAAGCTGCAAAAGTATTATGTCTTCCATAACCGCGTCGAATAGCTCCGGGCTAATCATCGCGTTGCCGCCGTATTTTATAACAACGACCTTTCCTGTAAACTTCTGAATGTATGGCAGCGCTTCGACAAGCGTCTGTGCCCGCATTGCATTATTATTCACGACCTATAATCCCCATTTATCTTAATATAGTCATATGTGATATCGCAGCCCCAACAGGTGCATTCCGCGCCGCCCGCGCTCATTGCAATATCGATTGTAATGTCATGCTCCGTCAGGATCTCCTTTGCCAAAGTCTCGTCAAACGGAAGCCCTCGCCCTTTTTCGCAGACGATGATCCGTCCCGCGTTTGACTCAAAGGCAATATCTACGCTGTATTGGTCGAAGTCTACGCCGGAATAGCCCATCGCGCACAATGCACGGCCAAAGTTTGCATCCGCGCCGAAAATCATGGCTTTCGTGAGAGTGGATGAAATGACTGACTTTGACAGCGTTTCGGCATCAAGCTCGCTTTTCGCGCCGCGTACGTGGCAGGTGATAAGATGCGTCGCGCCCTCGCCGTCGGCGGCCATCTTTTTCGCAAGCTCCACGCAAAGCGAGTTCAGCGCCTCCGTGAAAGCGTCATAATCCGCGCCCGGGCCGGTGATTTCCGTGTTTCCTGCAAGCCCGCTTGCCATCAGGCTCAGCATGTCGTTTGTGGAGGTGTCGCCATCGACCGATATGCGGTTGAAGCTCACGTTAGTCGCGCCTATAAGCGCCTTCCCAATCATTTCCGTGCTTATCGCGCAGTCGGTAGTCAGGAACGCGAGCATTGTTCCCATATTGGGATGAATCATGCCGCTGCCCTTTGCTATGCCGCCCAGCCTGACCGTCTTGCCGCCCAGCTCGAACTCCAATGCAAGCTCTTTCATTGCGAGGTCGGTCGTCATGATAGCCGCCGCCGCGTCCTGCGACCCGTCGTATGAAAGCTTTGATGCCAGCGCCGCGACGTTGTTCTCGATGATTTCGACAGGAAGTTTCTGACCGATAACTCCGGTCGATGCAACGATAATATCCGATGCATCCATCCCCAGAGCCGCCGCCGCCGCGACGCAGGAACGGCGGGCGTTTTCCTCACCGTTTGGAGCGCAGGCGTTTGCGTTGCCGCTGTTGACAAGAACCGCGCGCGCGCGCCCGTTTCCAAGATGCTCCTTTGTGATATGCAGCGGCGCCGCCTTGACCACGTTTTGCGTATATACCGCGGCTGCCGCGCAGTCGCAGTCAGCAACTATAAGCGCCAAATCCTTTTTATCGGCATTGTTTGTCTTGATGCCGACGTGCATCCCCGAAGCCCGAAACCCCTTCGCCGCACACACGCCGCCGGATACGTATTCCATAATGTCTAATACCTCTTTTCTAATGCGGACAGTCCGCTGATTAACGATTAACAAGTAGCAAGTAACAAGTAACAAGTAACAAGTAACGTATCTACTCAAGAGCCCTCGTCTTTGCGAGCCGCAGCGAAGCAATCCAGTCCTTTTGCACCGATTGTTATGTTTCTTTCTGGATTGCCACGTCGCTTCGCTCCTCGCAAC
>Ga0099364_10006189_pt1 | contig 17504 bp, 13 predicted proteins | sample TergutTh196P3_FD_73070 | JGI IMG/M metagenome (GOLD analysis project Ga0099364, IMG submission 73070) | Microcerotermes parvus P3 segment gut microbial communities from Pointe-Noire, Republic of the Congo - Th196 P3 | ecosystem: Host-associated > Arthropoda: Insects > Digestive system > Gut ...
ACTACTGATGTTGCTGTCCAATTTATAGCGACGCTGGTGTTCATTTTCAACGGCCCCACTGTACAATCTGGCGCGACGCGGGTGTCCAATTCAACCGACATATCCAGTATGTGAAAAAAATTGATTGACTGCGATTACGAACATGATCATTTCCATCATTTATTTGTTCATAGTGTTTTCGGATGGATAACAACCAATCAAATTTCTCTGATAACTCGTGTTATACTCATGTACGGTCGTTTCAGTAGACGGAGATTATATTTTACATTCGGTTGTATGATGGTCTCGTGGTTATAGTCTGTTTTTGACGATTGAATCGGCGATTACAGTTAAACTAATCAACACTTCGGTAATAATGCCCTTGAAGTTGGCATTTACGAAAACTTCAATTCCTCGACATAGTCATAAATTTTGTCGATAGATGTGGTATTTTGTTTTTCGATCAAATCAAGTACTTTGAAAATACCCGCTCTTACTCTTGAAAAAACTCATAATATTGTGAAATTTTAATTTCTGATCGTCCGGAGTGTACTATAGAGGATCGTAACTCATAGAATTTTTTTATCGTCTTGAAATTATTTATCCTATCCTCTTTTGTATCTGCTATTAGAAAAGCAAGGGTTTCCGATAACGAATTAGAGATTGATGGGTTGATATAATAACCTTTTGTTTGTCTTGTTAATAAGCATTCCAAAGCTATACTAACTTGTAAAAAACTATCTCCGATATTTTCCGTTAGCAAAGATTTACCGAGCCATAAAATAGATTTATATAATTTTTCTTTTAGTTCGTTATCATGTTTTTCCAGAAGCTTAAAGAGTCTCTGATGATTTGCAAAAAAATGTTCCGTTTTTAAGTCAATGCAACCTTTAAGATAAGTACTTCCGGTGCTTGAATAATTAGAATGTATTTCAATCATGTCTTTATCCAACAAATGGTATTCCATGCCGATATGATTGAAATTCGCCGTAAGCATTTGAGATTTTTCTTTGCTGCCGAATGCAATTCCCATAACGCTTATAAATTCCCCGATTTTCTCTTGAATAATAGAATTCAGACGCTCTTCATCCTCCTGAAATATTTCCACATCCTTAAATACCAATCCCACATGCGCAATTGTGTCGGGATGTACGCGATTTTTTTCATGTATATTTTTATACATCAAATTATTTTTATACTTTTCGACAAAATATACAGGGTTATATAGAACAAAAGACCCTCCATCATATTCTCCCACGTCTATTTGTAGATTAAACATTTTTACAAAGATATCTACTTTCGTGCGTTTTAGTACCGAAAATATGCTTAATAACTCTTCAATCGTTATTGTTGGTTCGTCAATATATGCTTCAAACAGAAAATTCGTAATCTTTTTTCTTATAAAGCTATCGGTCAAAGACGATTGTTCATCAGATAATCGTTCTTTAATGAAGGCCATCATCGCGAAAAAATCTTCTTTCTTCACAGACAATCCATTCTTATAGTTAAAAGAAATGCCCAGTGGGACATAATTTTCCCTGTCTAATTTGTCAGATTTTCTGTCATTAGGTGCCCATTCAATCATGTTATTCAAAATGTTTCGTAAGTCTAAGTTTGACATTATTCTTCAATCCTTTTAACAATGTTGTTCACGAAAACATTATCTCATAACAGCTCACCGGATCACCACCGAAATAATAACACCGGATTAGTACACTTTTTTCATATTCAGATAACAACAATATAAATCTAAAAAATAATTTTCAAACCACATTGCACAATACAAACCCAATAAAAAAGGATTCAGAAGATTTAACTTCTAAATCCTTAGCTTTTCTTGGAGCGGAAGACGAGATTTGAACTCGCGACCCCAACCTTGGCAAGGAGTTTCTACGATAAAAACTACTAATTTATGTTGGAACTTATTATAACATATATCCAGTATTATCAAGCACTTATCGGCATATTCAATTCTCATGCTTGACCGCTAATTTATAATAATTTATAATTATGTGGAGGATATTTGGAGGATGATATTGAAAGGGTGGGGATCAAAATGCAGGCGAAAATAACACTATCAGTTATCCAAAAAGATTATGCGCCACTAGAAAAAACGCTGAAAATATATGATACTCTACTCAAAGGTTTTGTCCTCTTTGTACGACCGACAGGGAAAAAGACGTTTTATGTGGATTATAGGAAATCCAATGGTCAGAGAACGAATTACTTTATAGGTCACGCAAATCTCTTAACTGTTATCGAAGCACGCGAAGAAGCAAGAAAATTCCTTGCCGCGATAAATCGTGGTGAAGACCCTACTTCTCCCCCACCGCAACAAGAGACTGCTCCGATTCTTGGGGAATTTTTGCGAGATAAATATGCGCCTTGGGTTATTCTCAACAGGAAAAGCGGAGAAGAAACCGTCACTACGATAAATCGTGCTTTCAAATTCCTGCTCGATGTTCCCCTTGATCAAATTACCGTCGCCAAACTTGAAGAATGGCGAACTCTACAGAAGTTTGAACGCGGGAAAAAAGCATCTTCTATAAATAGAGAAGTAACCGCTCTAAGAGCGTCAATAAATTGGGCAGTTAACATGGATATTATTAAAGAAAATCCTATGAGTAAGTTCAAACCATTACCAGAACACGACTCTAAAAAAATCGTTCGATACCTTTCCCCTGAAGAGCGTGCACGTCTCTTCGCTGCACTTAATGAGCGAGAAGAAGAAATGCGTAAGGAACACGAAAGCCACAATCAATGGCTAAGGGAAAGGCACTTCAAAGAACTACACCCATATGGATATTTTGCAGATCATATCAAACCAATGATCCTCTTGAGCCTCTCTACCGGCATCAGAAGAGGGACTCTTTTCGGTTTGGAATGGAGAGATATTGATTTTCCCGGAAGAACTCTCACGCTCAGATGGGAGATAGAGAAAACCGAAAAAACGAGGCTTATGCAGATGAACGATAATGTCTACGATGTACTTTCCAAATGGAAAGAGCAGTCCGGGAAAACTGAATCCCACGCGTTTGTTTTTCCGTCTCCACAAACAGGAAAAAAAATAACCACGTGTAAAACAGCATGGAGAAGCATCTTAAAAAGAGCTAACATCGAAAATTTCAGATGGCATGACATGAGGCACGACTTCGCATCCCAACTCGTAATGGGTGGCGTCGATCTGAACACCGTCAGAGACTTGATGGGACATTCAGATATAAAAATGACGTTGATATACGCACATCTGGCTCCTGAGAAAAAATTACAGGCGGTCAAAATATTAGATAAAATAAATATTCTTACCCCTGTAAAGACAAAATCAATCTAAGAAGAAATACAGCCGCAAGGTCGAATCCGTCTTGCGGCTGTTTGTTTCGAATCTCGCGCCGAATAACGGTGTGCCGACGCAAAGATACTGTTGTCAATATTTTAGTATTTCACAAAACTATTCACCCACTTAACGACACCTACTATACTCACACTTTCGCTTCTCATAGCCTCACGCCTTGATTTTTCCGGCAATAACATATCCACGTAAAGGGCAGCCAGAGTATTCACGTCATATACCAACCTGATTTCAAATCCCAAAGGTGAAATAAGGACTAAGCCCATTCGCGCATTATTCAACCTGAGCACGTCATACAGGAAACAATCTTCATATCCCTTTAAAACCCAGGGATGCGTAAAAAAATCAATATTCTGCACGACGGTATCCATCACCCGAGGCAAAGAAACTACCGAATCCCCGAATGCCGGAACAACCGTAAATAACATGACGCACAGTGATAGAGCAACAAAAAATCTTTTCATCACAAAACCTCCTCATCATTCTTCAAACTCCCGAAAACCACAAGCGCCGACGGAAAAGGCGCGGGGCCTTTTCCCGAAAATCGCAAACGTCCTTTTACAAACACAATGCTATTCGCATGGGCAATAACATAGTCGTGCCACCATCTGGTATCTGTTCGCGCAGGCAGGAGACACACGACGACAGTACCTGGATTCAAGGCGGATTCATACGCTTTCTGTACCCAACGGGATATTTCACGGCCATAAGGCGGGTTCATCCAGCAGACACCACTCCATGACTGCATTAGACCATCTTCAATCTTTGTGAAGTAACGTTCGCATTTTGCGTTAGTTCGCGTAGCGCACACGTCAAGGTCAAAATGAAACACCCTGTCCACTATGTCAAAAAATTCCTGCGGCGTCTCCCAATCGCCGGAACCACTCGCAAATAACCCACTATTCATTATTTCCCCTTTTCACGTCTAGTGTCGCGTAACTCCGGCTTTTCGTCGGCGTCGTCGAAAAAATTACCGCACTTTGAGCAATGCCAGAAAGGCCGGTTATCCTTTTTGCTCACGAAACTTACGGCAACACCCTTACAACCTTTCACCGGACAGCTTGCTTCGATTCTGCTTTCGCGGACTACAGGCGTGCCGTCAACATCCTTGAACGTCGCATCAGGCGAACAATCGCACTTCCAGAAAGGCCCATACTTACCGGCATAACGCCGTGCTTTCCTGCCACAATTCAAGGGACATGGAACCTCAGATTCTGCTTCAAGCGTCTTTTTACGCTCCAATCCGGGAATGTCGGCAGGGATTTTCAATTTGTCGGAAATAATCTCCTTCACCATTCCGGCTATCTCTGTGATGAAATCATCCAGTGAGGCATTATCTCCCGCTATCTCGCTCATCCTCTTTTCCCATAACACCGTCATGTCGGGGTGAACGAGCATTGAGCCTTTGCCATCCAGCAACATCCTTATGAGCAATTTACCCAGGTCGGTCGAAACGATTTGCTTTTTCTTCTTCTGCAAATACCCTCGGCTGAAAAGAGTGGAGAGGATGTTTTCCTGAGTGGCCTCCGTGCCGATCCCCTGAATTTCCTTCAACTTAGCGCGAATCTTCGGGTCTTGTACATACTGATGAATATTGTTCATTGCCGCCAGAAGCGAATGATACGTATGGCGACTCGGAGGACTCGTTTTTTTATCGGTCAGGACCGCTCTCGCCGTGCCAGTCTCTCTTTCTTTGACGGAGGGTAAAACCTGTGTCTCGCGCACGTCTTGAGTATCGCCTGCTTCGAGTATTTCATCATCATCTCGTATTTCCTTTCCCGACTCCCGATTTTCTTTGCCATTACCGTCCTTTGCGTACTTTTCTTTTTCATCTCCTTTATCCCACCCTTGCCAGCCTAAATTGACGACCGTCCTGCCCATCGCCCTGAAAGTCTCGCTACAGACGACGAATTTCACCGTAGTCTCCTCGTATTCGTAATCGGGGAGGAATTGAAGAGCGTAACGGACGCAAACCAATTCGTATATCTTTCGCTCTGCCGGAGATAACGCGCTATCATGTGGTATTCTCGCGGTCGGAATAATCGCGTGATGTTCGGTGATTTTCGCGTCGTTCCACGCCGCGCTTTTTCTCGACAGATCGACGCCGTCCAGCATATCGGAGAGCGCCGGACAGGATGAACGAATAGCGTCCATGATCTTTGGGGCTTCCTTAAAATGACCCTCTGGGACATATTCACAGCCCGTCCGCGGATATGTGATATAGCCGGACTCATAGAGCTTCTGAGCGTGGACGAGGGTATCGGTTATATCGTGTTTTCCCGACGCGGCCATTTGAAGTTTCGAGAGCGAATACAGAAGTGGCGGCGAAGAATTATGCAGTTTTTTGGTCACCGAAGTAATCGTGCCCGCAGCTCCGTCAAGTTTTTCCGAAAGAGCGCGGGCGAATTCCTTATTCACTATCCGTCCCTGACTGTCAAAACTGCCTGAATAGACGCATTGAGCGATCCAACGCCCTTTTATCTTCCTGTTACCTTCAAGAGAGAGAAGCGCCGTCAGTTCGTAATACGGAGAAGGGGAAAAATTCTCAATCTCCCCGTCGCGAAATACCACAAGACCAAGCGTCGGCGTCTGAACGCGCCCCACGCTCATTGCCCCGGCCTTATAGCCAGTCTCTCGCAGCGACACAGTTACATACCTGGTCATTGCCAAGCCCACCAGCCAGTCAGCATAAAGCCGCGCCTGTCCGGCTTTGTACTCGCCCCAATATTCCGAGTTATCTTTCATACCCGCCAGTGCCTTGCGTATAGCGTCGGGATTTACGTCATTTATCCGCAGTCTCAATGTTTTACCCTTCCAGCCACAATACTCCAAAATCTCGTCGATCAAGAGCTGTCCCTCGCGATCCGCGTCACCCGCGTGAACAACAACGTCGGAGGGGGATAAACCCTTTATGAGTTTGCGCAAACCGGCAAAAAGCGCTTTCGTCCTATCCTTCTCCCTGAGTTTCCACGTCCGCGGCACATACAAGAGCGTCTCGAGACCCCATTTTTTATAAGCTGCGTCATAATCCTCCGGCTGGCAAAGTTCCAACAAATGCCCCGCCGCCCATGCGACAATATCTCCGCCGCAGCGGATGTGGTTATCCTCTTTTTTCCTTTCCCCCGGCAGAACGTTCGCGAGCGCCCGTCCGACAGATGCTTTTTCGGCAATATACAAAAACATCATTTCACCAGCTTTCATGCTTTAAGGTATCCATATACCGCTCCACGCGGTAATTCCCTAAGAAGGAGCGTATTAAGTTGAAAAGAAAATTCGCGGTGTTCTACATACTCGTCACCTCCCTTTGTCTCGCGGCGTTTTTCTTCGTCATGTTCTACGGTCTCGGATACCGAGTGAACCGTTCGGCGTCTTTGCCATTTCTTATCTACAAAACAACGCATATTAACCCCGAGACAGACATTAGATGCGGGGACTGCGTACTCGTCGACCTCTCCAAAATTTCCAACGCCGTCATTGACCAAGGCATCGAACGCGGCTATGTAAATCTGAGAGAACCTATGCTGAAACGAATAGGGGCGATTCCCGGCGATACTGTTGTCCTGACGGAGAACCTTTTGTCTGTGAATGACGAAGTAATTGAAATGAAAATCGCCCCACACGATTCCAATGGAAAAGAACTCTCCGCATGGCCGACGCCTATCACGCTCCAGCTTGGTGAATACTGGCTCGTCTCCGATCCCGAACGCGGTTTTGATTCGCGTTACTTTGGACCTGTGAACGCAATTGCTTTCACACACAAGGCAAAGCCGATATTCTGAGACAAAACGCGGTATAATAAGCGCATTAAGGAGTGAGGGCATATGGCGGCAAAGAAAACGGCAGTCGCGTTGAACGCCAAGGTAAAAGGGAAAAGCTCCGATGATCTGAAAGGAATGAATTACGACAGTTTTTGGAAAAGCCTTATTGAGCGTTTCTTCTATTCCTTGCTCAAAAGAGCGTTGCCGGAGCTTTACGAAAAAGCGGATACCAAGGTTAAGCCTCGCTTCCTCGATAAAGAACTGCGCAGTATTTTGAAAACCGGGAAAAGGAAAAATCGCAAGAATCCACATTACGCTGATTTTGTGGTCGAAGTACCGCTGAAAAATGGAGATAACACTTGGATTGTATTTCACATTGAAATACAACAGGATTCCGGCGGCGGCAATCTCGCGGAGCGGATGTTTCACTACCAGGTTATCATCTACAGCCTTTACAGGAAGAACCCTGTGGCTCTTGCCATCATTCCGAGCGGGCAGAGAAGAAATCAGCGTTATTACTACCACTCGCACTTCGGCACGGAGATAAGTTACAGATATAATAACTTGGTACTGTCGAACCTCGACGACAAGGAACTTAAAACGAGCGACAATCCTATTGACCTTGCCCTTTATGCGGCGAAGTGTGCGTTGAAGGCGAAACGTGAAATACAGAAGTACAAATACCTGCGAACTCTGATAGAACTTCTCGCTGAACGCGGGTGGAGCGATGAAGACAAAGACGATCTCCTGCTTTTTCTTGAGTGGATCATAGACTTGCAGGACGAAAATTTGGAGGAACAGTACACGGAATACAGAGACCAACTGAACGAGGAGGGAAAGATTGTGTACATTCGGCCTGGGGAAAGAGAAGAAATAAAAGAAATCAAACAGGAAGCCGAAGAAAAAAAGGCGAAGGAAATTGCGAGAGAGCTTCTTATCCTTGGAGACTATACCCCCGAGAAAATTTCCGAAATTTCGCGCTTGCCTATAGAACGTGTACTTGCTCTCATGAACTGACGACCATTTTTCCACCATAAAGAACGGAGCCATCCCCTGTACGCAAACCTCGCCTACAGGGGATTTTGCTGTTTTCCGCTCGAATATTGGCGCGCCGTACATCCACAAACCCTAAAAATACGGATACGGGAACACTATGTCCCTCTGGACGAATATCCCCATCCGCTTGCCAGGACGCATAGTTATCGTCGGCTGAATATCACTCGCCCTGTTCACAAGCCTGGTTCCCATATCGAGGATGGCGCCGGCGGCGCTCTCGGCCGCCACATCGCTCGGACTTCTGTTCTCATTGCCTATGCCGGAATCCGAATCGTAGACCAACTCGGCTCCGGCAACGAATACGGACGCCAAAAGCGCCGCCTGTATCATCTTTCCCCAATGCTCGTTTACCCTGCCGGATAATCCCGAATAACCAGCCTGGTCGACTCCCGGACTGCCGGCGATGTCAAGCGTCGTGCCGTTCGGGAAAATGAGCCTGTTCCAAACCATCAAGACACGCCGCTGTCCGAACGTAACCTCGCTGTCATAAACTCCGAGTATCCGAGTGCCCTTGGGGATAAGCACATAACGCCCGGTCGCCGTATCCCAGATATTTTCGGATACTTGCGCGATTATGCTGCCTGGAAGGTCGGAGTTAATGCCCGAAATCATGATTCCGGGTATTATCGTCCCGGCCTTCAACTCGTAGGGAAACTGCTGCGGAACGGGCAGATTCGCGGAATATCCCTGAGGCGTCAGAGAACCGCCGCTGTTTCTAAGAAAATCTATCTTCCCGGCTTGACCGTTGGGGTCAGATTGTTGCCCCTGTTGCATGAGCGCGGCCATCATTGAGGAATCCATGATGGCTGGATCGACGCCGCTCACGCTATTTTGAGACGAACTGATACTCACTTGAGTGGCGTTTCGGCTTATCTCGAAATTCTCGACAACCGGCTTCGCGGTGAGAGCTTGGAGCCTCATCGTTCTGAGTGTTTGCGCCAGTTGCGCGTCGTGTTGATTTGAGTAATAACGAGGACGCGGCAGAGGCATAATCCGCTCCTGCCTCGGTACATTGATGACTATCCTCTGCGCCGGTTCCGGATCACGTTGGCGAACAGGTTCATCAACCGTTATCTCAGGAACTACCACCTGCGCGGGCCTCCTGTCACTCCGCATTCCCGCCGCGAGTTCAGCGAAACCATCCGGTTGAGGCAGGCGGTAATTTCTCTCCAGTTCCTGCGCGGTATTACCCGCGCTTTTGAACTGAGCCTGCAACGTTACCAAGCTCAGAATCACGCCGAGGCATAAAACGAACACGATGATAATCCGCTTGCTGTTTATCTTAGTTTTCTTACCACTTTTCGCTATCTTCGGCCCGGTCTCGGCCTTATGCTCTATTACCTCGTCCGGCCTGTCTTTTTCTCTCGTCATCTTTTTCCTACTTTCCCGCGAGGCGCGTTATGACTACCCGGTCTTGCGCCGCGCCAGTCCCTACGATCAAACCGGCGGTGTCAAAAACCCTGTCGACGATGTACATGTCCTCGGCAACCCTGTAATTGACGATTAACTCGCGCCTATTCTCGAAAAGGACCAACACGGGGGCTTCCACAGATCGCCTGACGCTTCCCTGCCTGAACTGGATATATGTCTTAACGCCGTCGTCCCACACGCGAACCGGCTTCCAGCGGAGTGAATCCTTCCCCCGAATCTCGTAATCCAGGTGCAAATCCTCCGGCGAAATTGAATAACCGGAAGATAATTCGATGGTCGTCTGCCTTTCAGTCCTTTTCCGTTCGATGAAATCCGCCCAACCCGCCAACGTCTCGGCGGGATAGCTGAAAGACACGGATGGAATATGATTTGTCGCGCTGGAGACGAGATCGAGGTGATACGTGCGCCTGTCGGTGTTAATAATCAAATTGGTCGATATGTCGGCCATTAGGGGTTTTATCAGCACGTGCATCTGTTCGGTATCTCCGTATCCTGAACTGCCGGGAACGAAAGACCACCTGACGGGATCGCCGGGATGTACGCCGGTAACTATTTCGCCCGGCTGCAATATCACGTCCGTGACGTACATCGGGCGGCAGATTATCTTTGGAGTGTAGGTCGAATAAGAAAGGACGAGGGAACCAACGTCGCCTATCACAGGAGGTACCGCGCTTCTCGCCTCACTGTACTCCCTTACCAGTTCAAGGGCTTTGTCGTCTATATCCCTCAAGGTCAAATCTTCGATGATCTCGGCCCATCTCCGGGCGCGTTGTTGCTCCTCGTATTCTTGCTCTGTTATTTCTTGTGTGCCGGAAGCATAGACCGTGCCGTGGTCACGGAACATCTCCCCGTCGTCAAAACCCGGCTGATAGACCCCCTGTCCATAAACAGGCGCATTCGCCAACTGCCTGGCGTATTTCGACGGATCGTACAGATCTATCGACTGATTGCCCTCGCCGTCCGTCACGAGAATCAAATCGGACATATCGACGGAGATGAGCTTCCCGTCGTACTCTATCTCCACCAAATCGGCTTCCCGCCGATTCAGGCGTTCCGCTGCCTCCCTAAAATCCGCGGATACGGCATCCCAGGTTTCACCGCACTCTCCTAACGCTGGAAACAGCAGGACATTGAACAGAAACAGTGAACAGAGAGCTTGAATTATTATTCTTCTCATTTTTGAATTCCTCCAATTCTTATTCGTTTTCATAGGATTTCCGAGTAGTTGAAATCCGTGATGAAAATCCCCAGCGGATTCGTCAGAACTTCCTGCATTGAACTCGGGGTGACAATCGCGGTCGAGAAAATCCCCCTATAGTGTTTCGTGCCCAATTTGTCGCCCATAAGTGAAAAACGTTCCTCAGTCCATTCCGCCTGCCAGGATTCAGGCGACATGGAAAGCACGCTGTTCACGGTGACATGCACCGTCTCCGTGTCGCCTATAACAATCGGGTTATTCGCCCTGTAGTAATCCTGATACTTCTTCTCCGCGGGGGTGTTGACGGGAGTTGTCGAATACACGAACTGCATCAGGCGTAATTGCGCCTCCGGGTCGTTGAAAATGGTCTTGAGCGACGAAACATACCGGCCGACGTGGGCGATGATAAGACGGGCGTCCACGCGGGAAGGAGCCACCGGCTCGACCGCTATCTCATAGCCGTGGGCGTCCACCTGAACGATATAAGGGACGACCGTAACACGCCCGGCCATGAGGATGACGGCAACGACGCAGGCCACGCAGCAGAGTATCAGTACAGCGGAAATACGCCGCCACTGAACCGCGTTTCGCGATAAATAACCATACCTTTCGGCGGCTTCAGTGCGTCCCGCGAGAAAGGGATTTAATGCAAGCTCCCTGGATTCCTCGTTATGTTTACTCATTACTTTCTACCTCTTTTCAATGTTCTTTTTCTTGTCAGACGCGAACATACCCCACGAATCCGGGATGGTGCCCTTATCCCTGTTCATGCTCAGGGCTTCGTTCGCGGCAGAATAAGTACCTGTAGTACCTGCCAAATCGCGGCTTGAGGACGTATTAACGCTCGGTTGCGACGGAGCCGAAATCGAATTTGCATTTGCCCCGCCGGCGCGGACATCGGCGAACTGATTCGCCCTCTGATGGTCCGTGTATATCCTTTCGCCCGCCGCTCGCGGGCCTCCGGATTGAGGCCCGGTCATGACCGTCTTGGCGGCCTCCGCGAAACCCGCCGCTGTAGCCGCTCCCGGCGAGGAGCCTGTGTCCCTTGACGCTTGGGATGTGTACTGGAATGTTTGCGCCGCCTGCGTTACGGTCGACGCGCCCGACGTTATCTTCTGTGCCATCATGCGGCTTGTGTTAAAAACCGTCGCGCCTAATGCATAGCCCGCGACGGCCGCCGCTTTGATGTTTCCCCCGTCCATGCCGGATACGGAGCCGGTCAGAACCGAGGACGCGAATTGCGGAACGGCTTTCAGCACCATATAGAAGCCGAGGAGGGCGCAGGCCATAGGCATTAGGAAGGAAAACACGCTTTCCGCGTTGTCCAGTTGGGTAGCTATCATTCCCGGCCATCCTGTCATTATGTTGCGCATGATTCCAAGGCACAGGCAGAGCATGAGCATTTTTACGCCCACGGCGGCGAGGGCCTTTATGTAGCTCAGGAATAGATCCCGGAAATACCCTATTGCGAAGAACGGGGCGGTAAAGAGTCCGCCTATCAGGATGAAAATGGCTTCGACTTCCACAACCAGCACTGTTGACGCTATCAAAAAGAACTGACAGTTAATCAGGAATATGATGAAGGTCATACAGATTATCAGCCCGATGTCCCTCCAGCCGAGCCCGCGAGTAAAATCCACAAGCGGACCGACTATATCCGAGAACAGGTCGATTAACCCGCCGAAGTTTATATCCTGTCCTGAAATCGCCGAGCCTATCCTTTTTATCGACAGCGTGATGAAAGCCAGTCTCTGCGGCGCGTTAAGGAGCCAGACCAGTAATCCCACTATGAAGGCATAGCGGACAAATAACGCCACTATGCCGTCAAGCGTGATATTCCCCGATAGGGCCAAATCCTTCAAACCAATCGCGAACCCAATGACCGCGGTCACCGCCAGAAGCCCAAGGGCAATTCCCCCGGCTCTTTGCAGCCATCCCTCGCAGGCTTGCGAAATCGTGTTGTACAGTTCAGCCATAGCTACGGTTCCTATTGCGTCCGCACGCGACGCCGGGAAAAGGAGGAAGGCTGCGCATATACCGCAGACAAGGAGCATCGTATTAATCGCGGGGCGGGGACTTTTCACTTGTACTGCCTCTCTCATCGGCCCAACCGGTCGATGATGCTTTCATCGGGGATATGGACGTTGTACTCGTGGCCGCGCGTGAAGAAACTCTCGATACGCTTGTCGGAGAGGTCGGTTTGCGCCCGCTCCGATTCATAAACGGTTCCCGCCATCTGCGCCTGCATCATTTGTAACTGGCGCAGTTTCATCGCGTCCTCAGCCAAGAAACCCAGCAGTTGATTCGTGGATTGAATCAACTGGTTGCGGCCGCTCGCGGTACGCGCCTTATTCTGTAATACCGCAAGCGCGGACACGTCGTCGTTGACGAGTTGCTCGAACGAGACGCCGATAGCCTCTATCGTGCTTCTGACGGTTTCCATCTGATTACCTATGATGCTGCGGTATTCGGAAGAAAAATCGCTGACACGAGAGAGAGACTGCAAGTCACTGTAGCTTTTGAAACGCCTTTTCAATTCCTCGTCAAGATTGGCGAGGTTGTACGCGAGCCCCCGCGTCCTGTCGATGACCGACTTAATTTGCGAGTAAATAACTCTCACGTCACGGAACAACTGATCCGGTATCGTCAGGGTGTTGTAGATCATGTCCTGGATCATCTGTATCTGGTTTTGTATCTGCTCCGCCATCTGGGAGACTTGTTTGATCAATTCGGAGTTGTTCAGTAATTGCGTCCACTCGGTCGCGCCGCCCGTTAATGCGCCGCCTCCTCCGGCGTTGGCAATGTTTGCCGTTAAACAACACAGCAGACAAAGAGCGATGATCCTGATCCTTTTACTCATATAACTTCCTCCTCCTCAATAACTTCAGAATCATGGGGCTCCGCCCCATACTCCGCCGGGGGAACTCGTTCCCCCGGTCCCCCTTTTATTTCCGAGGATTTTTTCAGCCACGCTTCGCCCCAATCTTCCAAGCCGCGGTAACTGAGCCAGTGAGCGGGCCACTCTGCGCCGTGCTGTTTTTGCAGTTCCCTTATCTTTTTCAGGTCGTCCTTACCGGAGGAACCTACGAATGAAAGACCGACCGGAGCCAATCCAAGGTCGAACAGGCGGTAGTTTCTGGAGTTGGGTGCGGCGTAGTAGTAATGCTGTTTCATAACCGCACCTGCAATAAGCCGCACCTGTTGGCTGTTGAAGCCCAATTTTCCGGTGTATAGTTCCTTTGAATCTTCATTCATAGCGGACGGGTTAGGCAGCAAAATCCGCGTGAAACACGATTCGAGAATGGTTTGTCTAATAGGGGAATCCACTATGTCCGACAGGTTCTGTGTGGCAAGCACGACGGCGCAGTTCTTCTTTCGGAGAACCAATAACCACTCCTTGATCTTCTTCTGGAACATCTCATGGGAGAGTGCCATCCAAGCTTCGTCGATGATAATCAGCGACGGCGGGTTGAACTTCCCTTCGACCGTGGAATCCAGTCTTTTCTCGATTTCACGGAACAGGAAGAGGAATATCGGCATCACGAGTTTTACGTCCATCTGGAATACGTGATCCAACTCGAAACAGGTGAACCGCCTGTATCGAATGTCGTTGGAATCGCCGTCCAGAAGAAGCCCTCCGGGATTGTCGCCGGTGTAGTAGCCCAGGTATTTCCTTAGATCGAGGCTCTGAACCGTATGTACGAAATTCGTCATCGTCCTCATGGACGGTTCGGTAGTCGTCCTCGCGAGCGTTTCAAGCGCGTCGTTGATGTGCGCCCGCTCATCCGGTGTAGGAGGACCGCCCTTTGACAGCGTTATCGCCGCCTCAAGCCATTCGGCGGCGTCCAGCCTCTCCGTGGGCGTGTCGATTGCCGCCAACGGGCAAAAACGCAGAATGGAAGGCGAATCCGATATGTCGGCGCCGATGTCGTAATGGGCGGCGTCGATACAGGATGAAACTAGGGCGAACATGCTGTAACCCTTGTCAAAGGCAAATATCCTCGCGCCCTCATATCTCTCGAATTGACTTGCTATCATGGCAAGAAGTGTGGATTTTCCGCTTCCGGTCGGTCCGAGAATGAGGGTATGTCCCACATCGCCGTCGTGTAGGTTCAACCGGAAGGGTGTGCTGCCGATGGAAGCCGCTTGCATGAGAGGCGGGCTGTTCGCCGGGAAATGCGGCGACGGGCAGAATTCCTCTCCTGTCCAGTCTGTTGTGGCAGGGAAGATGTCGGAGAAATTCAGGGAGGAAATCATCGGCTTTCGGATGTTTTCGTAACCGTGTCCGGGAAGCGATCCCATAAAAGCCTCCATGCCGTTCCGTTTCTCGACTCTCGCGGGAAATCCCTTGAACTCGAATACCTTGACTATCTCCCTCGCATTTTCGTCCAGCTCATCCAGGTCGATTCCTTTCAGCAGTACCACGCAGGTATGATGCCCGTAGCAAATATCGCCGGAATCGAGCGGTTGAGCCGCGTCGTCTATATCGGCCACCATATTCGCCGCGTCGAGATTTACGGGCGCGTCCGTTCTGTTCAGGATTTGCGATATGAAACTGCGGGTTTTTTGAGCCCATCGCTTACGGAGGGAGTTTAAATGGCCGGACGCGTCGAGGAAGTCGGTGAAGATAAACCGATTGGACACTCTTACCTCGAATGGCAGCAGGGACAGCGACCGCAATATCCCCGGATAACTGCCCTGCGGATACCCCATGACGGATATCACAATGACGTGATTATCGTCGTGGATCATGGGGCTGCCGACGAGTAAATCCCTTGCGAACAGCGTGTCGAGGTACGTCGGAGCCGGACCCGGAACCCTGATTGGATGCCATCTTCCGTTTATCACGTAGTTGAGCGCCTGAAGCAATTCGGAGCATATCGCCGTTTCGCCGTCTTCTAACGTCATCAGCCGGCAGGTCATTCTCTGGAGGCGAATCTGCCGGCTCGCGGTAAGGGCGTTTTGAACCTCGTCGAGTTTATCTTCGAACTGCTTGAGGCTTTTATCCTCCGTCTCCCGGTAATTATCCTCGCCCAGAAGAAAATTCGCGGTCTTTTTAGCCCGGTTGGATTGCTCGAAGATAGGGGGGAGGTATGTGACGAAAAGCGCGACTCGCGTCTCGAAATGGCGGCCTTCTCTTTTATGGTGGTAATGCCTCTCAAGATCGATGAGGTAATTCGTAGGCTCCGAGAAGGCTCCATTTGGGTATCCCTCGGCGGGCTTTCGTATCATCTCGACGTGGAGCATCCAGCCGCGTCCGAAACGCATCAATGCCCGGCTGATATAAACGGACAGGGCTTCTACTTCCTCTTTAGTCGCGCTTTCCAAATCCGGCCCTTCGTACCAGTAACCGGCCATGAGAGAGCCGTTTTTCATTTCAATGACGTTCTCGGTGATTAACGTCTGGTACAGGAGCAAATCCGAAAAGCCAAGCTCCTGTTTTGTTTGCGTGGTGTTCCGGACGCTCATCGGCTCCATCGCCTCGCTTTCGGTATGTTATTAAATGCAGCCGTACTCACAGCCGGATATTCGTGCCGATAGAGGACGCTTCTTCTGAAAACGTCGCTCATCTGCGGGTCGGCCTTTGCCATCTGGCCGAGCAGGGCGCGCCCGGCAAAAAAGATAGCGCACGCTATGGCGATGTTGAGCCGGTTGGCGACCATGAGACCGCCCGGTCCGGCGAGTAAAGTAACGACCATGCAAAGCATTAAAAAAAGGAATCTTTCGCAGCCCATCATGAGCTGCGGACGGACTAGGCTCCTGTGGATTGGGATGATTCTCAGGTGTTCTTCCATAGCTTTACGCGATTAACGCGCTCTGAAGTCCGAACAGACCGAGGACGGTCGGAGCCGCGCCGAGCATCCCGGCGAGTATCGCCGCCATCGCGACCCAGCGGACCCAGCCGCCTAGTTCCGAGCCGACGAACGCCACCGCGCAGAAACCGCAGACGATCATGAAAAGCCCGAGGCTGAACGCCACGGGACCGGTGAGGGAATCCGCGAGGGATTTTAACGCGCTGTCCCAGGGAAAACTCGTCGAGGTATTGGCCTCTGCTGTTGCGGAAATAAAAAACAAGCAGAGAACCGCCAGTATTGTCTGAAAAACCACGCGCATTTGTTTTTTTCTCGATATAGTCATTACTTGACCTCCTTTTGAAATAACAAAATCACCTGTGTTTCCTGCCGCCGCCTATCCTGTAGATATGCTCATACCTGTAACCCTCCTCTCCGTAACCGGTGACGCTGATAATCTCAGTCACCTGCCGTCCCAGCCGCCCGAATTCCATCATATAGACGACGATGTTTATCGCTTCCGCGATGAGCGCCCGCATCGGCGTCACCGAAACTTCCATAATCAGTTGTTCCAACCGGAGAAGCGCGGCGGCGGCGTTGTTCGCGTGAACTGTCGCAAGCCCGCCGGGGTGTCCGGTGTTCCAGCTCTTCAGTAAATCCAATGCCTCGCCGCCCCGGACTTCTCCGATGATGATCCTGTCCGGTCTGTACCTCATCGCTGTTTTAAGGAGTTTTCGCATTGAGACGTTCTCAGTCGCGACGAAGTTCTGTTTGTTTGTCGTGGCGCATTGCAGCTCCTTCGTGTCCTCGATGATGATTAGCCGGTCGTTGGGCGCTATCTCTAGCAATTCGCGAATGAGCGCGTTGACGAACGTTGTTTTCCCCGAAGACGTTCCGCCGGCGACGAGGATGTTTTTTGCATCCTGTATCATCTCCCGTAA
>Ga0099364_10006190_pt1 | contig 17498 bp, 13 predicted proteins | sample TergutTh196P3_FD_73070 | JGI IMG/M metagenome (GOLD analysis project Ga0099364, IMG submission 73070) | Microcerotermes parvus P3 segment gut microbial communities from Pointe-Noire, Republic of the Congo - Th196 P3 | ecosystem: Host-associated > Arthropoda: Insects > Digestive system > Gut ...
CGTACTTCAATTGTGGCAGCAACGCAAGGGAAGCTTGTAACAAGCTGGACATTTCCCAATCGGTGCAGGGTCTGGTAACCCCGCTGTAGCTTACTTTCTCCTCAGTTTTTTATACAGTACCGCCAGCCCATCAGAAAGAATGACAACTACAATGCCGGTAATGAAATTCAGCAAAGGATCTGCGGGGAAAAGATCGACAAAAAATATAAAAGCCCAGCCAATGATCAGCCATTGGGCGCAATACATGGCTGTAACGTTTCTGCTCCAACGGGAAAGTGTCTTTGCGGCAAATCCAAAAACTTTTAACTCAGATAGCGCGTATAACAGGCTTATCCAGGTAAAGCAAATCCCGCCTACAAGAATATACTGAATGAAGTCCTGATAATAATAGTCTTCCGGACCAAAATGCATACTCCAGATATTAAAACCATATTTGAGGGAACCCAGAGTAATAGTCGCAGTTGTCAAAGCCGAAAAGGCAAAAAGGTATTTGTAAAAACGCTTTTTATCTGTGCATCTTATCAAATGCCTGCCCAAAACATAACCCATCACAGGGTAGCCTATCCATGACAAAAAGGGAAAAAAGGAATACTCGTTGGCTCTGACCAAAAGCCCAAGAACAGGCCATGGCCAGAAGTTATTCATAAGCCAGGTAATTATGTAGTTTAAACAAGACAGGGCCAGGGCGGCAAACACCACATGGACACTGTCCATCCGCAATTTTTCCTTTAGGGCAAAGAATAGGAAAGTGAGCCCGGCAAAGGCAAGAATGTCCACGCCAAAGGTGTAATTGAAAAAATCTTCTCTGTAAGCAAGGTCCCCGCTTTGTAAAAGCATGATTAAACTCGGCAGCCCAAAAGCGGCAAAGTTTAATGCATAATGCAAAAGAAGCAGTTCCAATCCGTGTTTTGCCAGCTTTTTAGGCTCACTATTTTTAGAGTAAACGATTCCTGCGCCCAAAAGTATCATAAATGTAGGCGCCGCAAGGGGACTTCCGGCAAATTCAAGCACTATTGAATAAAAACTTGAAAGAGGGAAACCAGGCAGTTCCAATTTTACATGCACCAGAATCATAAAGAAAACAGCAAAACCTCTGGCCCAATCCAGCTCGATTTGCCTTCCGGTATTAATGTTTTCATCGCTAAAAAGTTTCATGTTTATTTTTTTACTCCACTCCGGCCAGATTAACCACAACAGCAACAGCTTTTTCCATGGATTCCAGCGGGATAAACTCCTGTAGGCCGTGAATATTATAACTGCCGGTGAAAATATTGGGTGTGGGAAGACCCATTTCCGAAAGCCAGGAACCGTCTGTACCGCCGCGTGTGGGTACGATTATTGGTTCAACGCCTGCTCTGCGATAGGCGTTTATGGCATATTCAATAATCCAGGGATCAATCATTTCCCGCATATTGAAATATTGGTCTCTTAAATTCAGCTTTACAGTGTTTTCGCCGTATCTTTGGTTGAATGTGGCAACAAGATTTGTTACGAGGTTTTTGCGGCGCTGAAAATCATCTATATCAAAGGTGCGAATTAACACATTCATTGTGGTTCTGGCTACACCGCCCTGTATATCCTGGATAAAGAAAAACCCGTCATAGCCTTCGGTGTTTTCCGGCCTTTCGCCGGCGGGTAAAGCCAGTGCAAGTTCCATAGCGATAATCGCGGAATTGACCATAACGCCCATGGCATCACCTGGATGTACGTTTACACCATTTACTTCAAAATTCGCGAATGCGGCGTTAAAATTTTCAAAGCTAAGTTCTCCAAGAAAACCGCCGTCTACAGTAAACGCAAAATCTGCGTTAAAAGTTTCTATATCGAAAAAGTCAATTCCTAGCCCGGTTTCTTCATCAGGGGTAAATGCTATATGTATTTCCCTGTGTGGAATCTCTGGGTTTTTGATTAGCCATTCCATGGCTGTCATGATAATTGCGATTCCCGCTTTGTCATCCGCGCCCAGAAGAGTGTCTCCGCTTGCGGTAATGATAGTCTGCCCGATGTAATTTCTTAAGGCCGGGAATTGGGATGGAGATATTACTGTTCCGTGACCCAACACCAAATCTCTCCCATCGTAGTTTTCAAACACTCTTGGGATAACGCCTGCACCGGGAGCATCCGGTGCGGTATCCATGTGGGAAATAAACCCTACAACCGGCAAATTGGTTTGTGTATTCGCCGGAAGGATAGCTGTAACAATACCATATCTGTTGAGTTCAACATTGCTAAGGCCAATCCTTCTGCATTCCTCGGCAAGGAGCCTTGCAAACTCCATTTCTGTACTTACACTTGGCGATGTTTCCGCATCCGGATCGGATTGAGTGTCAATGGCAACATAGCGCGAAAACCTTTCGAGTAGGGCCGAACGAACATCGAAATCCCCTGCCGATTCAATGCTTTGTTGCCTGCGGTTACATGCGGCACTGAAAATCAACGTAGCAGCTAAAATGAAAATAATGCCTTTATTCATAATGTTTTCTCCTTTCTTGAATCTGATCTATTCTATTATTTGCCTTAAATAAGCCGCGGCATTTTTGTCGTTGGGATTTATTCCGCCAACAAAGGGAAAAAATCTTTGTCTTATCTCATCCGGCTGCATTTGGAGTTCCCGCAATAAGATATAGTCCGTCGCGCTGAAATAATATGCCCTTGAATCGTTGCTAAGGTAGTAGGCGGGTTCGTTTGGAGCATGTTCGTCCCATTGTTTTGCCATTGGCATACCGAAGATCACCGCGTGTGATACATTGGCCTCGTCCATTTTTTCAACGAGTTTTTCAAATCCATCTGTTCTCTGGAGAAAATCCAGATAATGTAAATGCGTGTCTATGATTGAATATCCACCCGTAGACTGCGAGTAAATAAATGCCGGACAAAGAAAAAAAACTGTTAACAAAGCCGCGAAAAAACAATTCTTGATTCTTTTCATGATTAAGATCTCCTTATGTATCTCCTGGTACAAATATAACAAGTTTTTGATAATTTGGGAAGATGTGTCTTGTGAGGCCTTGCGTCCCCCCTGATATTTCTGTTATTATATAGAAAAATAAATTCGGAGGTTCATGATATGAAAAAGTTCTTATCGGGTTTGGCTTTTGTGTTTTTATTGACTTTTATTACGTCTGGCAGCGGTTATACGAATACGCCTGGCAGAGGGTATGAGTTAAGCGACTTCGACGTATTTTTTGATAAACTCATCGCCCTTGATCAAGCTGAATCAATTTTAAGCTGGGAGATGGAAACGGGCGGAGCTCCTCCCGGCGCTATGGAAGCAAGAGCCAAAGTAATTTCTGTTTTAGAAGCCGAAAGATTTGCCATGATCACTTCCGATGAAATGCGCGCTTTTTTCAAAGCTGTCGAGGATGCGCAAGAACGGGGAGATGCCGATGAGATAAGCCTTGCCATATACCGTGTAACCAAAAGGGAGTATGACAAGTTTATGGCCGTTCCCGCCGATGAATACCAGGCTTTTTCGGAGTTGACGGCTTTTGCGTTTATTACATGGGCAGAAGCCAGGGAAACGGACAATTACAGTTTGTTCGCTCCAACCCTTCAGGAAATAATTGATTATCAAAGAAAAATTGTTGAATACAGAAGGCAGGCGGGAATGGTTTATGCCAACCCTTACGATGCCATGCTTGACGATTATGAGAGTGGAATGACTGTCGCAATACTGGATGAATTTTTTGATGATCTAAGATCCAATATTGTACCGCTTTTAAACAGTATTACGGCAAGCGGTAAAACAATCCGCAGCGATTTCCTTGAAAGGGAAATTCCAATTTCAATTCAGAGAAACGTATCGCAATTGCTAATGCACACGGTGGGTTATGACTTAAACAGGGGTCTTTTAAAAGAATCCGCGCATCCTTTTACTCTGGGTATAGGGCAAAGCGATGTAAGGATTACCACACGTTATGAAGACAGATTATTCCCTTCGTTCTACTCTGTAATGCACGAAAGCGGCCATGCCATTTACGAACAGAATGTTGCCAAAAGGCTCGAAGGCACTATACTGGACACAGGAACTTCAATGGGTATACATGAATCCCAGTCAAGGTTTCTGGAAAACCAGATAGGAAGAAGCTTTGATTTTTGGCAGGGGATAGAAAACAGCTTTAGAAGCACTACGGGAACTCATTTCAATGACGTAACGCTCCAGCAGCTTTACGAGGCTGTGAATATTGTAACTCCGTCTTTAATACGCATAGAGGCCGATGAACTTACCTATTCGCTGCATATAATGGTCAGGTACGAAATTGAAAAGGAGATTTTTAACAACCCTGCCATTACCGCAAATGATCTGCCCGCATTATGGAACCAAAAAATGCAGGAATATCTTGGTCTGACTCCGCAAACTTACGCAGAGGGCATTTTACAGGACATACACTGGTCCTATGGCGAGTTCGGGTATTTCCCGACCTATGCTTTGGGAAACGCCTACGCCGCTCAAATCTTGGATGCCATGAAAAAAGATCTTGACGTAAGCACTGCCGTAAAAGCGCTTGATCTTAGCCCAATTAACGGCTGGCTTGCCGAAAAAATCCACAGTCACGGCTCCTTACTTAGCCCGGAGCAGATTTTAGCGCAGTTCACGGACGAAGGATTTTCTTCCAGGTATTACATAGATTATCTTAAGGACAAGTATACTGCGCTATATGAGAAACAGTAGTAATATGCTTGATTTTTCGGCAATAAAAAAGGCAGCCCAGTCTCACGAAGCGGCAATGACAAAATTCTTGCGGGATCTGATCCGGCTTCCCGGCGAAAGCTGTGCCGAGAAAGAAGTCGCAGCCCGCATAGTAAAGGAAATGAAGAAAACCGGCTTTGATAGTGCGGGCATTGACAAGATGGGCAACGCCATCGGCTACATGGGTAAGGGCAAAACCCTCATCGCCATCGACGGACACATCGACACCGTAGGTGTCGGCAACAGGGATAACTGGAAGTTCGACCCTTACGAGGGCTACGAGAGCAAAACCGAGATCGGCGGACGGGGTGCTTCGGATCAGCTTGGCGGAATTGTGTCGGCGGTTTACGGCGCGAAGATCATGAAAGATCTAAAACTCCTTAACGACAGGTACAAAATTATGGTGACAGGAACGGTGCAGGAAGAAGACTGCGACGGCCTTTGCTGGGAATACATCATTAAAGAGTGCAAAATCAAGCCTGAGTTTGTAGTACTAACCGAGCCCACCGACGGTAAAATCGCGCGGGGTCAGCGCGGCCGCATGGAGATCCGCGTTGAGGTAAAGGGCATCTCCTGCCATGGCTCCGCTCCCGAGCGGGGAGACAACGCCATTTTCAAAATGGGGGAAATTCTAGCTGAAGTAAAAGCCCTTAACAACAAACTAAAAAAGGACCCCTTCCTTGGCAAGGGGACTTTGACGGTTTCTCAAATTTACTTTAGCTCGCCCAGCCGCTGCGCCGTGGCGGACATGTGCGCCATTTCCATTGACCGCCGCCTTACCTGGGGCGAAACCTACCAAAGCGCCCTTAAGGAAATTTCCGCCCTGCCAAAAGTCAAAAAGTACAAGGCCAAAGTTTCCATGTATAAATACTCAGAGCCAAGTTATACCGGCTTGGTCTATCCCATAGACTGCTACTTCCCAACCTGGGTAATTCCGGAAAATGCCAGGCCGGCAAGGGCAATGGTTAAAGCTTACGAAGGAATTGCGGCATTGCCTAACGGCAAAGCCACTGTAGACAAGTGGACTTTTTCAACTAACGGTGTTTCAATTATGGGCCGCAACAAGATTCCCTGCATCGGCTTTGGCCCGGGCAAGGAGAACCAGGCCCATGCCCCAAACGAAAAAACCTGGAAGGCGGATCTGGTTCGCTGCGCTGCGGTGTATGCGGCTCTGCCAAATATTTATTTGCAGGAGAAGTAAATGGCTGACATCAATCAATTCACGTCTGCTTTGGACAAGCTCAATTTCAAAGAAATGTTCGGCGGGGATTTCTTTCTGACCTGGGAAAAATCCTACGATGAAGTCCTTGCGACCTTTACCGCTGCAGATGCTTTGCGGTATTTACGGGAAAATAATATCTCGTCCAGGATTTTTGATTCAGGCCTTGGGGTTTCAATATTCCGCGACCAGTCAACCCGCACCAGATTTAGCTTTGCCTCGGCCTGCAACCTGCTTGGCCTTTCCGTGCAGGATTTTGACGAGGGCAAGTCCCAGGTTGCCCACGGCGAGACATTGCGGGAAACCGCCAACATGATCTCGTTTATGGCGGATGTGATCGGCATCAGGGATGACATGTACATCGGCAAGGGGAATACCTATATGCGCGAAGTTGCCAAGGCCTTACGCGAAGGCCACAGCGAAGGCAATCTGGAGCAGTGTCCTACACTTGTGAATTTGCAATGTGACATAGACCATCCCACCCAGAGCATGTCGGACATGAACCATATCATCCAACACTTCGGCGGGATTGACAAACTGAAAGGAAAAAAAGTTGCCATGACCTGGGCATATTCCCCATCTTACGGGAAACCCCTGTCGGTACCCCAGGGCGTTATCGGCCTGATGACCCGCTTTGGCATGGACGTGCATCTTGCCCACCCGGAAGGCTACGAGGTAATGCCCGAAGTTTTAGACATTGCTAAAAAAAATGCCGCTTCATCCGGCGGCGTATTTACAAAATCCAACTCTATGGAAGATGCTTTCAAAGATGCAGATATCGTGTACCCCAAGAGCTGGGCGCCCTTTGCCGCAATGGAAAAACGGACAGAGCTCTACGGCAATAACGACTTTGACGGAATTAAAGCTCTGGAAAAAGAGTTGCTGGCACAAAACGCCAAACACAAGGACTGGGAATGCAGCGAGGAGTTGATGAAGCTAAGCAAAGGCGGCCAGGCCCTTTACCTTCACTGTCTGCCGGCTGACATCACGGGCGTAAGCTGCAAGGAGGGGGAAGTCGCCGCAAGCGTTTTTGACCGTTGCCGTGTTCCCCTTTACAAGCAGGCCAGCCACAAGCCCTACATCATCGCGGCCATGATCTTTCTTGCAAAGATCAAATGCCCCCAGGAAACCCTGTCAAATCTATACGCCAAAGCCGTTAAACGCTGTTTTTCTTGACAGGAGAACCCATGAGTGAGATCATGCGGCCAATTCCTTTTCCTGACCTGATAAACTGGGTGAGGGCTGAGTACAAAAACCACCTCACGGTTTTCGGAATACGTGAAGAAAAATTTTTCCGTTCACAAAATTATGCACCCATAGGCCCTGCGGCCGGGCCCCACTCACAGCTTGCGCAAAATATTCTCGCCGCGTACCTTGCGGGCTCGCGCTTTATCGAACTTAAAACCGTGCAGGAAATGGACGGCGAAGAATTGCGTAAAGCCGTGGCCCGCCCCTGCATCAACGCCCTTGACGAGGGCTACAACGTGGAGTGGTCGACGGAGCTGACCGTGGCCGAAGCCCAGGAGGAATACATCAAGGCCTGGTTTTTATGCCATATATTCGCTAAGGAATTTGGCATTGCGGAAAACTGCGACTTTATTTTCAACATGAGTGTGGGCTACAGCCTTGATGGAATAAAGTCCCCAAAAATAGATAGTTATATAGAAGGAATGAAGAATGCCCGGCAGACAGAAGCCTGGAAACAATGCTGCGAATACATCGCGTCCAACATGGCCCTAAACGATCTTGATGAGCTTTCCCCTGTTATTTCCAAGAGCATAACCCTTTCGACCCTTCACGGCTGTCCCAGGGAGGAAATTGAAAAAATAGCGGAGTATCTTATCAGCAAAAAGGCCCTGCACACTTACATCAAGTGCAACCCCACCTTGCTTGGTTATGAAAAGGCCCGCAGCCTGCTGGACGAAATGGGCTACACTTATGTTTCCTTTGACGATCATCACTTTAAAAACGATCTGCAATTTGATGCCGCCGTTGAAATGCTGCGCCGCCTGAAAAATAAGGCAGAGGAACGCGGGCTTGGCTTTGGGGTAAAACTGACCAACACCTTTCCCGTGCAGATTAGGCGCAAGGAACTTCCTGGCGAGGAGATGTATATGTCCGGTCGCGCCCTCTTTCCCCTTTCCATCAACGTGGCGAAAAAACTGTCGGAAGCTTTCGATGGGAAGCTGCCCATTTCCTATTCCGGCGGCGCTGATTACTTTAACCTGAAAGAAATACTAAAAACGGGAATCAGTCCTGTGACAGTTGCAACCACGCTCCTTAAGCCCGGCGGATATGAGCGGCTGACACAACTGGCGGAAATTGGCTCGGAAGAATTTTCACGCAAAGAGCGCGAAGGGCGCAAAGACGCAGAGGAAAAGAATAAAGAAATAATTGATGGCAGAGCGTTGACTGCTTTGTGTGAATCGCTGCCCACTAAAAAGCGTTACCGCAAAGAATACCGGAGAACAGGTAACAGAGAACAGGTAACAGATAATAGAGAGGGTGGGACGATTCCCATCTTTAATTGTTTCAAAGCGGCCTGCGTAGGCAACGGCTCCGCAGAAGACGACGGCTCTTTCGGCTGTCCCATAAACCAGCGTATTCCCGATTACCTCGCCGCCGTCGCCGAAGGAAACTACAACAGGGCCTTTGCGATTATTGCCAGGGACAATACCGCCCCTTCAATCACCGGAAACATCTGCGATCACCAATGCCAGAATGAGTGTACACGAGTTGACTATGAAGACCCGCTGCAAATCAGGCAGGCAAAACTTATCGCAGCCGAAAATGCCCAAGAAGCTTTTATTGACAGCATAGTTTCACCGGGCATTCTTGCCGCAGATACTGCGGCGATAATCGGCGCGGGGCCGGCGGGGATTGCGGCGGCGCTCTTTTTACGGAGAAATGGCGTTAAGGTAACAGTATACGAAAAGCGGGATAAAGCATTCGGCATTGTGCAGTATGTGATTCCCTCGTTTAGAATTTCTGACAAAGCGATCGACCGGGATTTTAGAATGGCGCAGAAGTATGGAGTCGATTTCAGATTTAACTGGGATGCAAACTATTCCGTTGCGGATCTGCAAAAGAGCCATCGCTTTGTCATTATCGCGACCGGGGCATGGAAGGAAGGAGCTCCGCTGGTCAAACAGGGCCAGGAAAAGATAATTGACGCCATACGTTTTCTGGAAGAATCCAAAAAATCCGGCTGCAGCCTTGAGCTTGGTAAGCGGGTCGCCGTCATTGGCGGCGGTAACGTGGCCATGGACTGCGCCAGGGCCGCCAAGCGGAATAGCGGCGTGGAATCTGTCACCATAGTCTACCGCCGCAGCAGGGAATTCATGCCTTCCATATATGAGGAGCAGGAACTGGCTCTTGCCGACGGGGTTGAGTTTATGGAGCTCCTGGCTCCCGAATCCTTTTCGGACGGCATTCTGCGCTGCGAACTTATGCGCCTGGGTGATTACGACAGCTCCTGCCGCAGAGGCATCGAAGGAACAGGCGAAAAACGTGAACTGCCTTTTGACACTGTCATTGGCGCAGTCGGCGCGAGGGTAGACGCCGAGCCTTTTACCCGCAACGGTATCGCGCTTAACGACAAGGGTTTGCCCCAGGTGAACGCCGCCTGTGAAAGTTCCGTTCCAGGCGTGTATATTGCCGGCGACTGCAAAGGCGGCATGGCAACGGTAGTCAGGGCCATCGCCGACGCCAAGGCCGCCGCCACGGACATCTTAAAAAAGCTTGGCCTTGAAGCGGACTTCCCGGTAGAAACTCAGCGCTACGGAACAACAGCTCCGTTGCCTTTGCGTGACAATCTTCAAGAACTATATCTTAAAAAAGGCATCATCATCGAAGCGGCGGCGGACTCCAGCGATGCCTTCCGCTGCCTTTCCTGTCATTCACTGTGCGAAATTTGCGTTGATGTATGCCCAAACCGGGCAAATGCGGTGATTGAAATTACTGGCGAAGACTTCAGGCAGCCTCATCAGATCGTTCATGTTGACCGCCTCTGCAACGAATGCGGGAACTGCGCCGTCTTCTGCCCCCATGCGGGCAAGCCCTATAGGGACAAGTTTACGCTCTTTTGCTGCGAGGAAGATTTTTCAGAGAGCGAAAACCCTGGCTTTCTTAAAACTGCCGAAGGCTACAAGCTCCGGCTGGAGGATAAATCAATTGTAAATTACCGCATGGGAGACAAGACAATTCCTGTCAGCTGGATCGCCATGCTCGAAACAATCGAAGCGAACTACGGCTATTTAATATTCTAAAGGAGAAACGATGCTATTAATCGGAAACGGGAAAATCGTAACAAGGGACACTGCTCATCCATTTATCGAAGACGGCGCTGTGGCCATTGACGATGAGCTTATCAGGGAACTTGGCGAGACTAGAGCCCTGCGCGCCAAATACCCTGACGCCGAATACATCGACGCAAAGGGCCGCCTTGTGATGCCCGGCTTTATCAATACCCACATGCACTACTACTCGACTTTTGCCCGTGGAATCTCCCTGGGTGGGAAACCGGCTGCAACATTCGGCGAAGTGCTTTCCGGCTTGTGGTGGCGGCTGGACAAGCAGCTCAGTCTCGATGACGTTTACTATAGCTGCATGGGCCCCATGATCGACCAGATCCGCGCGGGCGTTTGCTCGGTTATCGATCACCACGCCAGCCCCTTTGCCGTGGAGGGCAGCCTGTTCAAAATTGCCGAGGCGGCGAAGCTCTTTGGCCTTAGGAGCAATCTTTGTTACGAGGTTTCTGACCGGGACGGGGAGGAGATAACCCAGGCCGGCATCAGGGAAAACATCGACTTTGCCAAACACTGCCAAAAGCAGAACGACGATATGCTTGGCGCCCTTTTTGGCCTTCACGCCCAGATGACGCTAGGCGAGAAGACCCTTGACAGATGCGTCCAGGCCGCCGCCGAAGCGGGCATTGGCTTTCACATTCATGCCGCCGAGGGAGTTGAGGATCTCAATGACGCTATTTCCAAATACGGCATGCCGGTGATCCGGCGGCTGCACAATAAGGGGCTGCTTTCGGAGAAATCAATCGCCGTTCACTGCATTCACATTGACGAAGAGGAAATCGAGCTTCTTAAAGAAAGCGGCGCGGCGGTGGTGCATAATCCCCAGTCCAACATGGCCAACGCCGTTGGGGTTTCTCCGGTGCAGGAGATGATGAAAAGAGGCGTGCTTGTGGGCCTGGGAACCGACGGCTACTCGGCGGATGTGCTTGACTCCTACAAGACAGCGGCAATTCTGCACAAGCACTCCAGCGGACTGCCCTCGGCTTTCTGGGCGGAGCCGCCGCTTATGTTTTTTGAAAACAACAAAAAAATAATTGAGCGCTTTTTGAATAGTAATGCCGGAGAAAAAACCGGAGGCAAACTTGGTATTATCGCCAAAGACCACTACGCCGACATCATCATTGTTGACTACAAGGGGCCGACACCAGTGAACCAGAATACGATTAACAGCCACATACTCTTTGGCATAACGGGCCGCCATGTGGACACTACGATAATAAACGGCAAGATCATCATGAAGGATCGAGTTTTATTAAACATAGACGAGGAAGAGCTGATGGCAAAATCCAGGGAACAGGCAGAAAAGCTCTGGAAGCGCATTTAGCCGCGGCGGACTACGACTTTCTTTTTCCTTGGGGCAAATTCTCCCCTGCCTTTCGGCCTGTCGTCCCTGGCCCTGCCGTCCTTGGGCCTGTCGTCCCTGGTTCTGGCGCCTCTGGCATTGTCATCCCGCCGGGGGCGTTTTTCGCCCGGCCTGTCACGGCTTGGCCTGTCACGGTCCGGCCTGTCGCGATCTGGCCTGTCCCGGCCCGGCCCGCTGCGGCCTGGCGAGCTTCGGCTCTGCGAGCTGCGGCCTGACGGGCTTCGGCTTGTCGGGCTCCGGCTTGGTGAACCGCGGCGCTCCGGCGTTCCCCGCCGCTTGTCTCTGGCCGCCCTCTCCAGAACCTGCAGGGATTCGTCAAAGCCCTGGAGAAATTCCTGCAGGTCTTCGGCAAAGAGGATTACCGATTGACGTTCAAAGCCCCCTTCGTCCCGGTTCTTGCTCTCTACGATATTGAGATAGAGGTCTCCCAGCCGGTTTTCCTTTACGTTGAAAAAATACGTTCTGTTCTGAAGTGATACCTTTGTTGAAAATAATTCTCCTCTAACTCCCATACTTCTCTCCTGTTTATGTAGCGTCTGCTTCCAGCACCATTTTGCGCTGCCATTCTATAAGGCTCCGTTCCAGCTCCAGGCTCGGCGCGTCTGCCAAGACCCGGAAGACAGGCTCGGTTCTGGAAGATCGCATCCAGATAAAAGCGCTTTTTTCGCCATCCTCTGTATTAAATTCGATCTTCAAGCCCCCCGGACCGGCCTCGCCAAAGCTGGATAAACCCCGGCTTTCTTCCATTCCATTATACGCTATGGCTTCCCAGCTTGAAAGGCCAAAACGCTTCCCAAGCATATCTTTTTTTTCTTCCCATTCCCTTAAAAAAATTTTTTGATACCTTTCTTTCAAAAGTCCCTGATCGCCTGTCTTTACCTTTAATAAGCTGTCTTTTGAATGAACCCCGGTGGTAAAAAAAACCGGAAGGCTGGCGATAATATCCGCCAGGCTGAAATCTTCCTTGCAGGCATCTTTTTGCCCTGATAGCTCAGTCCAAACTTCAAAAAGGCCGGGGCAGGCAGGGGCATTATCGTCGGCCTGGCCAATGGAAAGGAGCTTAACAATGGCGCTAAGGGTATCAATGGGGTCGCGTACCGCCGAGGGATGCATAATGGTTCCCCCCACCGAGCCTTCTCCCAGAATCCTGACGGTGTATCCCCGCTCCCTTAGTTTTCTGGCAAGGCCCACCACGTTGGCTTCTCCCACCTCGGCCCTGAAAACCTCTGCGCCAAAGGCCCTGGCAATCCGGTCAATCCTAAGCGAACTTGGATCGTTTACGGCGATTGCAAACTTGTTTGCAACGGCAATGCCTTTCGATGACTTTGGGTCCAGCTCCCCCGTCCAGACCATGTGGGAAAGTTCCGCCACACAGGCCAGGGCGAAAACTTCCTGGGCTTCCAGGGCCCTTGCCCGCTTTTCCCTTTCGTCAAAGAATACCAGGTTTCCCCGGTCTCCGTCACAGTCGGGAACGTAACCAAGAACCGGCAGGCGTTCTTTTGCGTAGATCTCTTCCACAAAAACCCGGCAGGGTTCAAGGCCTTCTCCTTCGGGGACTATGCTGTGGGCTATTTGGCCGGGTCTGTCGTTCATGGTAAAAAGCCTGGCTCCCAGGGAACTAAAGTAATCGCGGTCTATGGATACAGCTCTGGCTGAACCGTTAAAATCAATGGCTATCACAAGGGGCCGTTTTTCAATTCCTCTTCTTATAACATTGAAAAAGTTTTCCTGTTCAGCCTTGTCCTGGAAACCTGAAATCACCTGGGAACTAAAGTCCCTGTACGCCTTGATGGCCGCATTTTTATAAGTTTCCGTAGCGGCGTAAACATCGGCAAGCTTGCCGTCGGCGGCAAGAACGCGAAGCTCTTCAATTCCATTGGAACTAAGAAGGGAGTTTAAGGCAGAGATGAGCTTTGCGCTTTCATCGGCCTGGAGAATTCCGCCATCGGTAAGTCCGAATTTGATCCCGTTGTGGCCGATGGGGTTGTGGCTGGCTGTAATGTACATTAAACCGGCGGCGCCCCCATCTCCGGAATTGGAGCGGGCATAGGCCATGATCTCAGGCGTTGCGGCAATCCCCGTATAGCGGATCTCATGGCCCAGGGCAAGGAGGGCGCGGATAAGCGTGTCCGCAATGGCCTTTCCGGTGGGCCGGCTGTCCCTGCCGACAATAATCGCCTTTTTCCCCGGCACGGCGGCGGCTAGATAATCCGAAAAAACCTTTGCCGCAGCCGCGACGATGAGCCTGTGGGCCCCGGAAATTTCCGTCCCGGCACTCTCCTCATCGCCGTTTTCCGCAAAGACCCCGCGCCAGCCAGAGGCCGAAAGAATCATACGCGAAAGGGCCTCTTTTAGTTCTGCTTCCATGGGCGCTCAGTATAGATTGTACATATCAATTGATCAATAAGAGATTGATCACATAATTGATCAATGATTGAAAAACAGTTATATTACTATATGGGTAATAATTGAAGGAGATTCAATGGCCGGAAAACGAGTATACATTGACTATAATGCGACCACTCCCCTAAGACCCGAGGTAAAGGCCGCCATGATCAGTGATCTCGATGTTTACGGAAACGCCTCCAGCATACACACCAGCGGCCGCCTGGCCCGTGCCAGGATCGAGGAAGCCCGTTCTGCCCTGGCTGCGCTTATTGGCGCTCCTTCGGATTCCATCATTTTTACCTCCGGCGGCTCTGAGTCGAACAATACCGTGTTCCAAACCATGAGGCAGCTCGCCTCAGCGCCAAACGGGAGCCCCTTGAATGAAGGTCGCAACGAGTTTATCACCTCGGCTATTGAGCATCCCTGCGTGCTTAACTCTGGGAAACATTCAAAAGAACTCGGTTTTAAAGTCCACTATTTACCGGTCGATGAAAACGGCAAAATCAAAATGGATGACTACAGGGCGCTTTTGAGCGAAAAAACCCTGTTTGTTTCGGTAATGATGGCAAATAACGAAATCGGTACAATTCAGGACATAAAGGAAATTACCCGCCTGGCAAAAGAGGCCGGTGCTTTTGTTCACAGTGACGCGGTTCAGGCGGCGGGCAAAGTCCCGGTTAATGTTGAAGAGCTGGGCCTGGATTACCTTAGTGTTTCGGCCCACAAGATCTACGGGCCCAAGGGTGTAGGCGCCCTTTATGTAAGAAAAGGCGCCCCGCTTTTTCCCCTGATCCGCGGGGGGCATCAGGAAGAGGGCCTGCGCTCCGGAACCTACAATAACATAGGCATACTTGGCTTTGGCAAGGCGGCGGCCCTGGCCCTGGAGGGCCTGGACGAATATCGAAAGAAAACTTCCGCACTCAGGGATCATTTAAGGGACGGCCTTTTGGCGAAAATTCCCAATATCAAGATCAACGGAGATCAGGCTGACCTATTGCCCAATACCCTGAATGTTTCATTTCCCGGCGCCGAGGGGGAGGCCATTCTTCTTTCCATGGACATCGCGGGAATTGAGGCGTCTACCGGATCGGCCTGCGCCTCGGGGAGCCTTGAGCCCTCCCATGTGCTTATGGCCATAGGGCTGGGGCCGGAACTTGCCCACGGCTCCATTCGTTTCAGCCTGGGATGGGAGAGCAGCCTGGAGGATGTGAATTACATCCTGGAAACCCTGCCGCCCATCATCGAAAGGCTCAGGGCAATGTCAACGGTAAAAAACGCTTAAGAAGCAAAAAAACTTTTGGAGGGAATATGCAGAACTGGATTTATTCAGACACAGTAAAGGAACATTTCACCAATCCCCAGAATGTGCTTATGGAAGAGGAGTCTTCCTTCCCCGCCAACGGCCGGGGAGAGACAGGGAATATCAAGTGCGGGGATCAGATGCTGATGCTCCTTAAAATCGAGGACGATCGTATAAGTGATGTGCGCTGGAAGACCTACGGCTGCGCCAGTGCCATTGCCTCTACCAGCATACTTTCTGAAACAATAAAGGGAATGAATATAAAGGACGCCTATCAGATCAAACCGGAAGACCTGGTAAATAAACTTGGCGGCCTTCCGGATAACAAGATCCACTGTTCGGTGCTGGGGGACAAGGCCCTGCGTTCGGCCATTGACGACTACCTGTCCAAAAACGGCAGGGCGGGGGAGTTCAAGGAGGCTACAACGGAGATCTGCCACTGCCTGGGCATAACCGACAAGGACATTGAAAACGCCTTTAAGCAGGGAGCCCGCGATTGGGAGCAGCTCCAAAATGCTACCAAAATAGGAACAGTCTGCGGAAGCTGCAAAGACAAGGCCATGGAGTATGTTCACGGGCTTGCCCATATTTACGGGGAATAGGAATATGGGAAACGGCAAAGAAATTGTAAAATGGAGCGATGTATATCACACGGGGATCAGGGAAATAGATGCCCAGCACAAGGAACTTGTTAGTCTGACAAACGAACTTTTCCAGGCCTGCCTGTACGGGGATGATGTCGTGGGAGTCACGTTTAGGGATGTAATGAGCCGCATGGTTGAGTATGTCCGTTTCCACTTTACCGCAGAGATGGAAATTCTGACCAGGGTAAATTTCCCAAATACCGTGGAGCATAAAAAGCAGCATGATGCCCTGATACAGCAAATTCTTAAATCTGCAAAAGAATTCGGCACCGGCAAACAGTATGTGGCCAACAACTTTGTCAGAACCCTAAAGGACTGGATATTAAGTCACATTGCAGTTTACGACAAAGAGTTCGCCCTATACATCGTGGAGCAGAAACGTAAAGGCCTTTTGAGCGATCAGCAGCTAGATCCTTAGTTCAGTTACCTTATGGCTCTTAGGTCACTTTGGTTTAACATCAAAGGTGAGCCGTCACTGCGCTGGGTAAGAATGTAGCCTCCGGCAAACAATACCGACGCGTAGGGGTGAACGCTTACGTTTGAGTTTGCCAGCATAGCCAGATCGGTGTTAAACCTGCCCAAAAAGAAATTGCCGCCATCAGAAACTATCGCGTATAAATCCTGCCCGTTGGGCCAGAGCAGGCTATCAGGCGAGATGTCGTTGTCCCCCTGCCTTACCATCTCCAAAGTATTGTTGCTTAGCTCCACAAGCCTTATGGCGCTGCCGCCCCTTGCCTCTCCGGCTATGGCGATGATTCTATTGTTCATCATGGTAACTGTTCTTGTGTTCACGCTGGTCAAAGGGGAGCGCAGAAGCTCCGTGCCCGTATCGGGGTCGAGCTTGACAAGGCGTCCCCGTGAGGCGCCGGAGCTAAGTATGGCGACGGCCAGGATGCCTTCCGGTGGCAGCGGAGCCGTCTCCGCCACGATCATGACCTGCATGTCTTCGGCGATCTGCTGGCGCTGCTGCTGGGCATCGGAGCCCCTTTGCTCGGCAAAGGCCATCTGCTGGTCCGCCTGCTGCCTCTGCTCTTCCACAGCCTCCTGCCGCTGGGCAAGTTCCTCCTGGGCCGCCTGAACTTCCTGTTCCTGCCGCTGTACCGCCTGCTCCCTCTGGTCAAGAGCCTGCTGATCCGCGTCCGGCTCCTGCCTGGCCTGGGCTATCTGCTGCTGTTCCTGGCGGATTTCCTGCTGCTGCTGCTGGACAGCCTGCCTTTCCTCAGTTATCCTCTGCTCCTCTTCCCGGATGCCCTCTCTTATTACAAGGGCCATATGCTCGGCCTGCTCGGATTCCCTTTCCATCAGGTCAACCATGTCCCTGCGCTGCTCAAGGCCCATATCCGGTTCCTGGCGGAGCTGTTCAATAACCCGCTCGTCACTAATGGCGGGAGTGTCAATGGAGCTTAAAGGCCCGCCCAGCCCGATCCCCTTGGGGATGAGCATGAGGGTCTGGCCCGGCCACTCGTCATAGCGCAGGGAAAGGCCGGCGTTTTCCCTTGAGATATTTACCATAACTGCAGTTTTATAGCGGGTATTGAAGAAATCCATGTCCCCCCGGTACTCCGCATTGTAGATGGTAACGTACTG
>Ga0099364_10006191_pt1 | contig 17498 bp, 23 predicted proteins | sample TergutTh196P3_FD_73070 | JGI IMG/M metagenome (GOLD analysis project Ga0099364, IMG submission 73070) | Microcerotermes parvus P3 segment gut microbial communities from Pointe-Noire, Republic of the Congo - Th196 P3 | ecosystem: Host-associated > Arthropoda: Insects > Digestive system > Gut ...
CTGGCGACTTGTGCTGGATGGAGACTAATCTTGCTTATGCTGGGGGTGGCGATGATACCTACAACGATACCATCAGTGGCATGACACTAGGCTCAACAGCCAATGACAACATTGCTAGTGGGCAAGCGTGTTATGGCGGGCTGGACGCGACCGACCTTTGTTATTGGATACCACCGAATGCCAACCGCACATCTGGCACAACCCAACCTAGTACTAGTACGGATGGCGGGGCGACTAGCCCGCAATACGGCTATCTTTATAGTTGGTGCACCGCGCTCAATGGCCAAGCGCCGGCTTGTAGCAGCACTGATGCTACGCCAACGAACCCAAATGTGAATGGCAGCACAATATATAATGTTTGCCCGAGTGGCTGGCGGTTGCCGACGTCTGGCGGTACCGGCAATGAGTTTGTGTTGCTTAACAACACCATTAATGGTGGGATTATCTATAATCCAAACAGCAACCCGCCGGACGTTGGGCTATTTGCGCAGGGCCTTTACATGTACGCCGGCAACTTCAGCAATGGCTCGTTCAGCAATCAGGGCTCGAGCGGCTACTATTGGGGTTCTACCAACGCTAGCAACGGCTTCCTTGGGTTCGGCTTGTTGTTCAGCTCTGGTGCTATTACAACACCGTATAACAACGCTAAGGGCTATGGACAATCGGTGCGCTGCGTCGCCCCTTAGCCTGCCCACTACCTCCATTCGCCAAATCGTGATATAATATTATATATGAGCCGAGAAATCCGCCAAGCCCTCAAAGAAATATGGCACAAACACCGCGGCCTTGCCGCCATGGTCATCATTATGTGGCTTTTGGCCCTTGTCGTCATTATCGTCTCCATTGTCCTGCTCGAGCCCAAATACCTCCGCACACTTTCTAGCTACACCAACCTCGGCATCGTCAACTACTACCTCGCCGCCCGCTGGTGGCACGCCATCATCTTCCCCATCTCCAGCCTCGTCCTCACTTATTTCTGGACCGTCCTCACTGCCCAGCTTTTTTTGAAATACGGCGCCAAATCCGCCAAAATCTTCCTTTTTCTCTTCTTTTTCCTCATCCTTACTCTTGGAGTAATTTCCGTCCGCGTCCTCCTTTTTAACGCGGAGCTCTCATAAATGCCTCCAGAAATCCCGCTCGGCAAGCGCCGCCCGCTCTATCGCGCCTTTGAAATCTTCCCCGCCGCCCTCAGCTACGGCGCCATTATCGTCCTCATCCTGCTCGCCATCTTCATCCCCGCTTGGGCCGCCTACTACATGCTCCTCATCACCTCCATCGTCTTCATCCGCGTTGTCCGCATGGGCTCCAACCTCATCCTCGCCTACCACAACCTCCAGAAAAACCGCCACATCGACTGGCACCAATGGCTCGCCGAGCTTGACAACGCCGACGCCGTCTACCAAAAGCGCCGCCAAAGCGGTGGCCGCAAATCCTCGCTCGTCCGCCAGCACGAAGCCAACCTCCGCCTCATCGCCGCCGAGCCCGCCCACTACCCCAAAGCCGCCGAAGTCTACCACGGCGTCATCATCGCCGCTTTTGACGAAGCCTACGACATCATCGCACCCACCGTCGAGAGCGTCCTCAACTCCGGCGTCGATCCCGACAAAATCGTCATCGCCCTCGCCTACGAACAGCGCGGCGGCCAAGCCATAGCCGAAACCGCCGCCAAGCTCCAAGCCAAATACCAGTCCAAATGCCATACCTTCCTCACCATCATGCACCCCCAAGATTTGCCCGGCGAAGTCATCGGCAAAGGCCCCAACATCACCCACGCCGGCTTCCAAGTCGCCGACTATTTCGAGCAGGCCAAAATCCCTCTCGATCGCGTCATCATCACCTCCCTCGACTCCGACAACCGTCCCGAGAAAAATTATTTCGACCGCGTCGCCTACGAGTTCATCGTCCGCGAAGACCGCGACCGCTGCGCTTTCCAGCCGGTCTCCCTCTTCCTCAACAACGTCTGGGACGCCCCTGCCCCAATGCGCGTGGTCGCCGCCGGTAATACTTTCTGGAGCCTCGCCAGCCAAATGCGCCCCCATTTGACCCGCAACTTCGCCAGCCACAGCCAACCACTTTCCGCCCTCAAAGCCATGGGTTTCTGGACCAAACGCTCAATTGTCGAGGACGGCCACCAATTCTGGCGCTCCTATTTCTTCTTCAACGGCGACTATAAAGCCATCCCGGTCGGCGTCAGCATCGGCCAAGACATCGTCCAAGGCCCGACCCTCCGCGCCAGCATGAAGGCCCAGTGGAAGCAACTCCGCCGCTGGTTCTATGGCGCCAGCGACGTCGCCTATGTCGCCGCCAACCTCTTCACCCGCCGCCGCCAAGCCCCCTTTTGGAAGACTTTTGGCCACTTTTTCATCCTCATCAACGAGCCGCTCACCCTCGCCACCTACCCGCTACTCATCGCCTTTGGCGGTTTTGTCCCGCTCTACTTGAACCCCGCCGGGCGCAACGACCTTGTCGTCCAGCAGCTGCCCTTCATCATCTCCACTGTCCAGCAAGTCGCCCTGATTGGCATTTTTATTTTAGTCATCATGTCCATTCGCATGCTGCCCGCCAAGCCCAAACACCGCACCAACTGGAAGCTGATTGGCTTCATCGCCCAGTGGATTCTGGTTCCCATCGTCGCTATCGGCTACACCTCCGCCACCGCCTTCTACTCCCAAACCCGCCTCGCCCTCGGCCTCTACATGGACAAATTCGATGTCACCGTCAAATATCGCCGCCGCAGGCCTTGACAAACCAATTTCAAACTAGTATTATATAGTCAGCTACTCGCTAAAACAAAAATTACAAACACCAATCAATCTACAAATTTATCCGGAAAGGGGGTGAATTGTTATGAGCGTTGTAGAGTACATTTATACTCTTCGGCAACAAAAACGTCGCATCGCCAGTATACCACCAGCAGTCCTGCGCCATGAGCGCAATGTCCTCGAATGCACCATTCTCTTGGTCAAAAGTCTCGACCTGTCATCTGCGGACACCATTGACCTCATGGACGCCGCCTTGCACCACGACATCGGCAAAGTTAGCATCCCGCCCGACATTCTCTTCAAACAAGGGCAACTAACGGATGAGGAGCGTCTCATCATCCAGCGCCATCCCGACATCGGCGCCAGCTCCAAGCTATTGCCTAGCACCGTTTCCGCTCGAGCGCGCGAAGCCATCCGGTCGCACCACGAACGTTGGGACGGCACCGGCTACCCGCGTGGGCTAGCAGGCGATCAAATCCACTTGTTTGCCCAAATCCTCGCTGTAATGGATGTCTACGAAGCTATGACTTCCTGCGAACGTACCTACCGCGAACCTGTTTCTCACCTTGAGGCCCTCGACGAGCTTGAAAGGTGCGCAGGCAGCCAATTCTCCCCTCTCATCGTCCAACAGACTATCAAAGTTTTCCGTCATCAATCACCATTGCTTCTCGCTGCGGGGTAAAAAAGAGTTATTTAAGGATAAGGCCTTCGCAGTTGCGACGGCTTTCCTTTATGTGCTATAATTAACTTATGGAAGAAATGAAATCAAAGATGCAGGGTGCGGTCGAACGGTTCAAAAACGAATTAAGCAAACTTCGCACTGGGCGGGCTCACCCCGACATGCTCGCTGGCGTCAAGGTCGAGGCCTATGGCCAGATGATGCCGCTTAACCAAGTCGCTAACGTCGTCGTGGCCGACGCCACCCTCCTCACTATCACGCCATTCGACCCCTCCACCCTCCAAAACATCGCCGCTGCCATTCGCAATGACCAGAATCTCGGCCTTAATCCTGCCGACGACGGCCGCATCGTCCGTGTTCCCATCCCCGCCCTGACCGAGGAGCGCCGCCGCGAAATCGTCAAATCCGCCGGTGGTTTGGCCGAGGAAGCTAAAATCGCCCTTCGCGCCGCCCGCGAAGACGCCCGCAAAGCCGTCAAAAAAAGCAAAGACGCCAAAGAAATCGCCGAGGACGAAGCTAAGCGCCTCGAGAAGCAAATCGAAGACGCCACCCAAGAGTTCACCGCTAAAATCGAGTCCGAATTCAAAGCCAAAGAAACGGAATTGATGAAATTATGACCCCGCTCGGCGTCCTCATTCTCATCCTCCAGATTCTTGGCGGCCTGCTCCTCCTCACCCTCATTGTTGTCGTCCATGAGCTCGGCCATTATTTTATGGCTCGCAAGAACGGCATCGTTGTTGAAGAGTTCGGCATCGGCTTTCCGCCCGCCGCTTTCAAACGTAAGCTTAAAAACGGCGTCATCCTCTCGATTAACTGGCTGCCGATTGGTGGATTTTGCCGCGTCAAGGGCGAAAGCTCAGCCGACAAACGCAAAGGCACCTACGGCGCCACCAGCTTCGGCGGCAAGACCCAATTTTTGCTCGGCGGTATTGCCGCTAACCTAATTTTCGCCGCCCTTGTTTTCGCCGTCCTCTCTTTATTTGGCATGCCTAAACTCATCCCCAACCAATTCGTCGTTCCCGCCGACAACCACGAAATCCTCGGCCCGGTCGAGGTTTCGCATGTCGTTGATGGCTCCGTCGCCGCCGAAAGTGGCCTCGAACCCGGCGATATTCTGCTCAGCCTCGATGGCCAGCCTATCGAACGCTCCAGCGACTTCCCCAGCACCACCGCTGCCCTCGCCGGGCAAACCGTCGCCCTCACCTTTCAGCGCGACGGCCAAGATCGCACCCAAACTCTCACCCTCGGCGACGGCACCGACGGCCGCGGCTTCCTCGGCGTCTCGACCTTTAGCGAGGAATCCAACCGCGCCACTTGGAGCGCTCCCATCGTCGGTGTTTGCCTGACCGCCCAGTTGACCTACGAGACTTTCAAGGGTCTCGGCATCATGCTAGGTAATCTTTTTGTCGGCATCTTCCAAAACATCCAAAGTATCTTCGGCTTCGGCCCGGGCGGTGGCAGCGCCAAAATCGCCGCCGCAGGCGACGGTCTCGCCGGCCCCATCGGCATTGTCGGCATCCTTTTCCCCGGCGCCTTTGCCTCTGGCGCCAGCGTCGTCCTCCTGCTTGTCGGCGTCATCTCCCTCTCGCTTGCCGTTATGAACCTCCTTCCCATCCCCGCCCTCGACGGTGGTCGTTGGCTAATGATTGCCATCTCCAAACTCACCAAAAAGCCAATTAGCAAAGAAACCGAGGAGAAAATCATCACTCGCGGCTTCATGGTCATCCTCGGCCTCGCCGCCCTCACCATTTTCCTTGACATCTGGAGGCTCGCCACCTAATGCCTAGTTTTCGTATCAACTCTTTCGCCGTCGACTGGGAACTTCTACTTAGCTTCGCTTGGCAGGCCCTCATCCTCCTCGCTGTCTTTCTCGTCCTCTATGCCATCGTCTCCGCCATCCGTAAAAAACTCCTCACTCGCCGCGAACTCGGCCTCACCCTCCCCAAATGGAGCGAAATCGGCTTCGGCTTCCTCGGCGTCTTCCTTTATTTTATTGCTTCCGTCCTCGTCATGGCGCTCGCTCGCCAGCTCCTCTCTTTTGTCGACTGGGACCAAGTCCAAGACGTCGGCCTCCCCAACGCCCTCTACGGCGCCAACCTCCTTGCCGCCTTTGTCTTCATTTGTGTCATCACCCCGTTCTTTGAAGAGCTCATTTTCCGCGGCCTCGTGTTCGGCCGCCTCCGTGTCAAATTCGGCTTCATCCTCTCCGCCACCATCACCAGCCTGCTTTTTGCCGTCGCTCACGGCCAGTGGAACGTCGCCATTGACGTCTTCGTTCTCTCGATGGTCGCTTGTGGCGCCCGCGAAATCACCGGCAACATCAACGCCAGCATCATCATGCACATGCTCAAAAACATGCTCGCATTCTATCTGCTCTTCGTCGCCTAAACCGCTTGGCTAACCGTTTACTGGTTTAACACCAAGAAAATCGCCAGCCCAATTCCACCCAGAATCAACACGCCTAACACAATCGCTAGCGCCATTGTAGTCGGTGTCAATTTCTTGCCAAATAACATCTTCTCTTTCTTCGGTGCGCTTGCCGCATTCGTCGCAAACGGATCATTAGCCGCTGCCGGAGCTGGCGCCGCTGGTGTAGGTGCTGCTGCCATCGGCTCGGTTGGCGCTGCAGGCATCGGCGCAGGAGCCGCCACTGGCTCAAAAGGCGTGCTACTGCCACCAAAAGGCGAACCCGCTGGCTCAACTGGCGCCGCAGGTGCTGCCGGTTCTGCCGCCAAGGGCGTAATCTCTGGCGTCGACACTACTGGCTCAGGCGCAACCGGAGGCGCTGCCACCGGCTCTGCCGCTGGTTCAGGCGCTGCTGGCTCCCCCCCGCCAAAAAGCGAAGACGGCTCTGCCGCCGGTGCTGCTTCCGGAGCTGCCGGCTCGTTCGGCGCCACCATCTCAGGAGCTTTCGGTTCAGCCGCAGGCGCGCCTTCTGTTGGTGGGTTTTGATTGTCTTCGTTCATACCTTATTCCTATTTATGCTTATGTTATATAGTATATAGTTTTCTCACGGTATGTCAAGCAGACCAATGTCTGTGCGAGGAAAGGTCTTGCTTGACATAAATGTTTATGCTATAATGGGGCTATGGAACGGGTGGTAATCATCGGTACGGGCAACGTTGGTATGAGCTACGCCTTTTCCCTGCTTAATCAGCGCACCGAAGTTGACGAGCTCTTTCTCATCGACCGCACCCGCGCCAAAGCCGCCGGCGAAGCCCTCGACCTCCACTCGACGCTCGGCTACTCTCCGAGTAATATGAAGATCCGCCTCGGTAAATATTCTGATTGCAAGAGCGCCCAACTCGTCGTCATCACCGCTGGCGCCCCTCAAGCGCCCGGCGAAACCCGCATGGATCTGGTCAAGAAAAACGCCGCCATCCTCCAACCGATGATTGCCGAAGTCATGGCCAGCGGCTTTAACGGCATCCTGCTCATGGTCACCAACCCCCTCGACGTCATGACCCAACTGGCTTGGAAATACTCCGGCCTGCCCCACTCCAAAGTCATCGGCACCGGCACCGTCCTCGACAGCTCGCGCCTCAAATACACCATCGGCCACCAAGCCAAAGTCAACCCCAAAGACGTCAAAGCCTACGTCATCGGCGAACACGGCGACTCCGGCTTTGTTCCTTGGAGCCTCTGCAGCATCAGCATGCAATCGGTCGAAGACTTCCTCGACAACGACCAAATGACCGCCATCGAAGACCGCGTTCGCAATGACGCCTACGAAATCATCAAACGCAAAGGCGCCACCTACTACGGCATCGGCATCTGCTTGGCCCGCATCACCAACGCCCTCCTCTCTAACGAGCACGCCATCCTCCCCCTCTCCAACTACGACCCCCTCGAGCGCCTCTATTACGGTTATCCTTGCGTCGTCGGCCGTGGCGGCGTCGAACGCCGTCTCGACCTCAAACTCTCCGCCATCGAACGCCGCAAACTCGCCAAATCACTCGAAACTATTCGCTCTGGGCTTGACTCTGCAAAATAAAACTTCTCACATCCGCCAGCTCAAACTGCCCCGTCAAAACCAGCTGCACCGCCCGCTTTTTGTCTAAGAGCGGGCTTTGGCTCGCCGTCTCAAACCGCTCAACCATTTCCCGCGCGATTTCCTCCGGCACCAAAAAGTCCACCACCAGCGGATCCGAACCCTCATGAATTATCAGAAAAATCCGCCCGTTCGCCTCCTCACCCTCCGCCGCCCGCCGAAACACCCTCAGATTTTTATACTTATTTTTCGGGTCCTTGATTTTTTCCTCAATTCCGCCCAGCTCCAGCGCATATGCCACGATCTCCCGCTCCCATCCCGCGCCGTCAAACACTCTGCCCCCCGCGCTTGCCGTCAATTTTCTCCAAATATAGTCGCAGCTCCGCAATCGAACCCCGAATATCATCCTCCGCCCGGTGCGCGTTCGGCTTTTTCACCCGCAGGTTATAAATATTGCCAAAAATAATCTTCAGCGCGCTCACATCCAACAGCCGATAATGAAATAACTTGTCCACCTCCGGCATCTCCGCCTCCAGAAACTTCCGGTCCTGATGCACCGAGTTCCCCGCCAAATAAAGCGGCCGGTTCGTCGTCGGCCGGCTAAAGTTCGTCGCGATAAAATCCAGCAACCTCTTTTCCACCTCCGCCAGCGGCTCACCACTTTGGCTCGCCTCTATCAAATCCGCCCGCGCCTTGCTATTCCTCCGCCAAAAATCCCCCACCATCTTCTTCTCCAGCATCGTCTTGCTCCACTTCACATTCGCCTGAAATGTCGCCACCTCACAGAGCTTCCAATCCGTCGCCACGCATGCCACCTCAATAATCTTATCCCGCTTCGCATCCAACCCCGTCATCTCCAAATCGATCCACAACAAACTTGCCTTTTTCATAATCTGATTATAACACAAAATCCACGAAATGAGAAAAGCCCGCTCCCTATAATAGGTGCGGGCTCTTCGAGGTATTGATGGTTGTGCCAGAGTCGCTTAAGCGAAACGTTTGAATTCCAAGTATTCGGAGCATGGCTGCTTAACACCGTCAAGCATATTGTAGCTACTGCCATGGTATTGGCGAGTTTGCCCGTTGACGGTTAAGCGCTCCAAGCGCCCGATTAACTCCTCCACCACGTGCGCATCCGGCCTGTCAAACAGGACGTGAGCCTCTCGCCTCAGGTACTCGAAGCCCGAAAGCTCCTTCCACTCGCTGTTTTTACCGTTGCCCCAGTCATAGCGGTACATATAACGTTTTTCCATCTTTTTTACCCTCCTAATTTTCACGCCCTGCTTATCACGCTTACCTCTGTTATGAGGCGCTGGGGGGGGGCTTTCTTTGTTGCCCACACCAGCTTATACCTCCATTATATCATACCACAAGCGTTTTGTCAAGTTCATAGGGAAAGAGTTAGTACATTCCGCCCATATCCGGCATCGCTGGTGCTGCCGCCTTCTCTGGGATGTCGACCACCAACGCCCCCATCGTAATCGCCGTCGCCGCAATCGAAACCGAGTTCAACACCGCCTCTTTGGTCACTTTTACTGGGTCGACAATCCCCGCCTTTTTCAAGTCAACTAGACCCTTCTCCGGCTTCATCACGTCTATGCCCATGCCATCTTTTGCCTTGCTCACCTCTGCCAAAAGCGCCTGCGAGTTCAGGCCCGCATTTTCCATAATCTGCACAAACGGCGCCGTCAGCGCGTTCTTCAAAATCGTCCTCCCAGCATCGCCCTCTACCTTCAGGCCATTCGCCAAATTCACCAGCGACACGCCGCCGCCGGCCACAATCCCCTCTGCCAAAGCCGCTTTCGTCGCCGCCACCGCGTCGTCGACTCGGAATTTCTTCTCTGCGATTTCCGTTTCGGTCGCGCCACCAACTTTGATTACCGCCACTTTGCCTAGCAACGCTGCGGCCCTATTCGTAAACTGACTCTTCTCGTAGTCCGAATCGGCCGCTTTGCCCTGCGTTTGGATTGCCGCGATTCGCGCCTTCACCTCGCTCGCCTTGCCGCCGCCCTCGATAATCGTCGTCTCGTCCTTCGTCGCTACCACCTTTCGCGCCGAGCCCAAGACTTCCAAGCCGACTTCGTCCAACTTCATCCCTCGCTCGCCCGAAATCAAGGTCGCCCCTGTCGCAATAGCGATATCTTCCAAGATTTCCTTCCGCCTATCGCCAAACGAAGGTGCTTTCAAGGCCAATGTATTAAACACGCCCTTCAATTTATTCAAGACCAAGACCGAGAGCGCCTCGCCCTCCACCTCGTCCGCAATCAAAACCAAGTCTTTCATCCCCGCCGCCGCCATTTTTTCCAGAATCGGCACCAATTCCTGCACCGACGAAACTTTTTTGTCCGTCAATAAAATCGCTGGCTTCTCATAGACCGCCTCTTGTCGCACTGGGTCGGTCGCAAAAAAGGTCGAAATAAACCCCTTGTCGAACGAAAAGCCCTCCACCACATCGCTCTCCATCGCGAGGCCCTGCCCCTGCTCCACCGTCACCACGCCGTCCTTGCCAATTTTGCCAATCACATCGGCAATCATCTTGCCGATTTCCGCATCACCTGCCGAAATCGTCGCCACTTCTGCCACTTTATTGCTGTCATCATCCACCTTTTCCGCCCGCTCATCCAGCGCCTTGACAATTTCCTTACCCGCCTCTTCAATCCCTCGGCGTAGCTCCATCGGATTATGCCCCGCCGCAATCAATTTGTTCGCTTCAGCCAAAATATTGTAGGTCAAAACCGTCACCGTCGTCGTACCATCGCCCGCCGACTTATTCAACTTACTTGCCGCCTGCTTGATTAGCTCCGCCCCAGTTTTATAACCCAAAGTCTCGTCAGTTTCCTCTAAATCGATACCCTCCGCCACCGTCACGCCATCATGCGTCACCACTGGTCCACCGTACGACTTATTAATCACTACATTCCGCCCCTTTGGCCCGAACGTCATCTTCACCGCATCATAAAGCGCCTTCGCCCCGCCCAAAACTTTTTCCCGCGCCTCCTCGTTGTAAAATACTTTTTTCGCCATGTTCCTCCTTAAATAATTGCCAATATATCTTCTTCACTAATAATCAAAATCTCTTTGCCTTCGACCTTTACCTCGGTTGCCGCATATTCCTTGAATAAGATTTTGTCGCCCTTTTTCACGCCCTTTACCTCGGCCCCTACCGCCTCGACCACTGCCGAATTCGGCGTTTCTTTCGCCTCACCTAGCAGAATCCCCGACTTTGTCGCCGTCTCTGCCTCTGCCCGCACCGCCGAAACTCGGTCTTTCAATGGTTTTATCGCCATAAACTCCTTTCCTTTCTCTCCTCTTTACCCCCTATCATAGCAAACATTCTAGCACTCGTCAAGTATTCGTGCTAATTATCTTCACCCCACACGAATTTGACATACCACACCTTGTATGATATATTGAAATCAGAAAGAATAGGGATATAACATGCCAATTATCAAATCAGCTAAAAAACAAATGCGGCAGGACATCAAGCGCCGCAAGAAAAATGCCGTCATCAAAAGCGACATCAAAACCGCTTGGCGCAAGTTCGTCAAGAACCCTTCCCGCGAGCTATTGAGCGAGGTTCAATCCGCCTTCGATAAGGCCGTCAAAAAGGGCTACATCAAGAAAAACACCGCCGCCCGCCGCAAGGCCCTAGCCGCTAAAATCGCCAAGGCTAACGCCGACGCCGGCAAGGCCGTCAAAGCTGCCGAGAAAGAGGTTAAAGCAACCATCAAAAAGGTCGAGAAAGTCGTCAAGACCGAAGTCAAAGCTGCTAAGAAAACTACCGCCAAGGCCGTCGCCGATGGCGCCAAGGTCGTTGCCAAAACTGCCGCTAAAGTCGAGAAAAAAGCCACTGCTGCCACCAAGAAGCCCGCTGCCAAAAAACCTGCTACTAAGAAACCTGCCGCTAAGAAGCCCGCCGCAAAAAAGTAGTTTCTGTCAAAAGCATCGCTAAATACAGCCACGGATCCATCGCGCCCGATAGTAAAATCTCTCGGGCGCCGAGGAACTTCTGTCCAATCTCTTGCAGTTTCTCTAGCTCCGGGCTTTCACGTCGATGCGCCTCCGTCAAGGCTTGCGCCAGCTTATAGTTCATCGCCCCCAGCACCAAAATAGGTTCGTTCCCAGCTAGTTGTGATTTTTTCAACAGCGCCAAGGCCTCCCGCCGGTCTCCCGCTAGCGCCGCTGGTAAAATATTAAAATTCAACGAATTATCAACATATATATTATATTCCACAATTTTTGCGCCCGGCGCTTTTGCCAAAAGCTTGTAAAGTTTTGTGTTTTTCGCCAGCTTCTCAAATTGCAGGTAAACCTCCGCGTTCTCAGCAATTTTCTCCGCCGACTTCTCCAGCTCCGCTAACAGCCCCGGGTTTTTATCCGCGTCCTTCACCAAATAGACCGCCGTCTCTCCAAATAGCGAGCCCGTCAACAGCGGCTCTAGCACTTCCTCTACCTTTAAGCCTTCCGCATCCAGCGTCTTATAATTCTCTGGCAATGTCGCCAATAGCCGCGCCCGGTCATCGCCAATTAACACGGTAATCACTTGGGCGCCTTCTGGCATTTCGGGCAAAAATGCGTTCCCCGCCCGGCAACTTTAATTTTTTCCACCTTGCCGCCGCACTTGCATGGCTCACCCGCCCGGCCATAAACATTCGCAAATTTCGTCAAGTAATCGCCATAACTACCATCCACCTGCAAATAATTTCTTAAACTTGAGCCGCCCGACTCCAGCGAGGCATCCATCGAGCACTTCGCACCCTCAATAATTTTCTTAATCTCGCTGTCCGTCAAGCTCCCCACCAGCCTCTCCGGATGCACCCGCGCCAAATACAACGTCTCATCCGCATAGATATTACCTAGGCCCGCCATCACCGTCTGGTCCAGTAGCACCGCCTTAATCTTGCTTTTCTTATGCCGCATCAGCCGCTGTTTCAAGTCCTCAAATGTTATTTCCCACGGCTCCGGCCCCAACTTCTGGACGAATGGCATCTTCACGACCTCCGCCGTCGGCAAGAATTCATAAAAGCCAAACTTCCGCTGGTCGTTAAAAAACAGCGTCCCCCGCTCAAACTCAAACACCGCCCGCGTACTCTTGTCCGGCAACTTACCAACAAAACTCTTCGTCGGATGTCCGCCCGCCACCTCACTCTTGTCCTTCCCCCTGTAAACCAGTTGCCCGGTCATCCGCAAATGAAACACCAACGACTCCCCATCATCAAAATCAATCACCAGCAGCTTGCCAAATCGCCTAAGCCGCGAAACTTTGCCATGCCCTTTCAACCTCTGCCCAGCTAGCACATCGGCCAGCCCTCGGCGGATTGTTTCAACTTCTGGTAGTTCCGGCATCATTCACCCCAATTCTTCACAATACGAATATCTGTCGCCAGCTTCACCGGTAATCTCGGCGCCACGCCCTCCATAATCTCTTGCATTATTTTGGCGACTTCTTTCGCTACCCCCTCCGGCGCCTCCACCAAGAGCGAATCATGCACCTGCATAATTAAATGCACGTCCGGAAACTTGCGCGCGAGCACGGCATCTAGCCGAATCATCGCCAGCTTCATTAAGTCCGCCTCGGTACCTTGAATCGGCATATTGATTGCCGCCCGCTCCGCCGCCTGTCGCCGCGAGAAGTTCGGCGTATGTAAATCCGTAAAATAATGTCGCCGCCCCAGCCAAGTCTCGGCATAACCCGTCTTCCTTGCCACCGCCAACGTATTTTTCATAAACGCGTCCAGCTTCGGGTGTGTGGCAAAATATCGGTTGATAAAGGCCAGCGCTTCTGGTCGGGTCATTTTCGTCGCCTCCGCCAGCCCTGTCGCGCTTATACCATATAACACACCAAAATTAATCGTCTTCGCCGCGTTCCGCTGTGCCTTACTGACTTCATGGGCCGGCACATTAAACACCTGACTTGCCGTCCTTTGATGCGCATCCTCACCCGAGTTAAACGCGTCGATCAATGACTGCTCACCCGATAGCGCCGCCGCGATTCGTAGCTCAAACTGCGAATAATCCGCCTCCACTAGCACATTCCCATCTTCCGCCACGAATGCTGTCCGAATTTGTCGCCCCAGCTCTGTCCGCGTCGGGATATTTTGCAGGTTCGGGTTGCTGCTCGCCAAGCGCCCGGTCGAAGTCGTCGTTTGCGAAAGCGTCGTATGTACCCGATTATTCTCGTCCGCCTGCGCCGGCAGCGCATCCGCATAAGTCGAAAGCAGCTTCTGCACCACACGATATTTCTCAATCAACCCAATCGCCGGGTGCAAATCACGCAACTTCGCCAGCTCCGCCCTGCCCGTGCTGTAAGCTTTCTGATTCTTCCGAATTTTGTCAGTCGAGAGCTTCAACTTGTCAAACAAAACTTCCGACAACTGCTTTGGGCTGTTCAAATTAAACTGCTCGCCCACCAGCGCCATCACTTCTTGTTCCAGCTTTTTCGCCTCCTCGGTGAAGTCAGCCGAGATTTTCGCTAGGCGCTTTTTGTCAATCTTCATGCCGATTTTTTCCATCTTATACAAGACTGGTATCAGCGGAAAATCCAAATTCGCCGCCACCCATTTAATCCGCGGATGGCTATTGAACCCCTGCTGCAATTTAGCAAAATCCGCCTCGTGCTCATCCAGCAAGAAATTTGCCACTCCCAAATCGAACGGAAACAACTTCTTATCCGCAAACTCCGCCAGCGTCTTCTCCACCACCGCCTCGTCCTGCTCATGCAGCCACTGCTTTATGTCCGATGATACCAGCAACCCATCTTTGATAGTTGCCTCATTTGTGTTAGGCTTACCGTGGTCCAGCTCGGAAGAACTCTCTTCACTTAGCGAAGCGCTTATAACCCCGAGCTCACCAAGCTTCTTACTTAACGACCTAAAACCGAACTTCTGGAAAATCTCACTCAATTTCTCGGCATCAAACTCCGCCGCCATATCCTTCTCCGTGGCTTTCGTAATCTTCACCGGCGCATCACACTGCAACTCACCCAGCTCTCGCGAAATATAAGCATCCTTCTTCCCGGCGATTAGCTTAGCCCTCGCCTTTTCCAGCAACTTATCACCCGAATCCCCTTTGTCTAGCACCACATATATATTATCTAGCGTATCATAGCTACTTAGCAGCTCCGCCGCCGTCTTCGGCCCAATCCCTGCCACCCCGGGTATATTATCCGAGCTATCGCCCTTTAACGCCTTCCAATCCAAAAACTGGTCCGCCAGCACCCCAAACTTCCGCTCGAACGCCTTCTCGTCAAATTCTTCAATATTCGAAAGTCCGGTCTTTAGCGCAAAAAAGCGCACATTCGGATACAGAACTTGCAACATGTCCAAATCGCTACTAATTAAATCAACTTCCAGCTCCGAGCTCGCGAGCTTCGCAAACGTCCCCATAATGTCATCCGCCTCGTAATCGTCAAACTCATATTTCGGGATATGATACGCCTGAAACAACTCATCCAAATACGGTAATTGCGCATAAAACTCATCCGGCGCTTTCCTCCGGTTGGCCTTATATTCGGCATAAATCTCCCGCCGCCGCCGGATGTTAGTATGCGATTTATCCCACGCCACCGCCCATAAGTCCGGCTGGAACCTTGTGTGGATTTCCAGCAACATTGCAGCGAAGCCATAAACTCCGCCAATCGACTCGCCTTCCTTGCCGTCTTCCCCCCGCGGCAACCGCAGGTTGCTCATCGCATAAAACGCCCGGTAAAAGACACTCTTGCCGTCAATGACTACAAGCCGCCGGGCCGTTTTGTCATCTTTCCCCACTTTATCCTTCTGGTACGTAGTTGGCGATGCCTGACTCTAGAAGATCGTTTGGGATTTCCAGCGCTGTCGCCAATGCCGCCACTGCGGCCATATTGTCCGGCGCATTTTCGTTAGCCAGAAATGTCGCTAATTCAATTCGCCGCCCGCCTAGTAGCATCTGCGCCTCGGTACCCTTTTTGTAGAATTTCGTATGATCAATCCGCGCCGTTGCCGCCCGGCTCCGGCCGAAGGTCAATGTATTGTTAGCTGGTCGCCCGTTTGCTAGGTTGTTAAACTCTTCACCATCTGGGATTATCGCCAGTTTGCTAATTTGCACCAATTCGTCCGCCCCGACCCCGCCTGCCAAAATCAAACTCGCCTGTAGCGGCACATTATAAAGTGCCGACTTGTTCACTGCTTCGTCGTTCACCTCCAGCACCACGAATTCCATACCCGCCTTCTTGCACGCTGCAAAGAACCGCTGGAAGAGCCCGGCGGTTGGTTTGTATGGCGTCTCGTCATATTCCCGAGTGCCTGCAATCTCAAACGATTTATCGGCCAACATCGCGACCTTCCGGCCGTCTGCCTTTAGCACTTCTAGCACGAAGTTCACCACATCCGTCGCGCCCTGCGCCGTCTCGCCATAAACCGCAATTACCTTCAGGCTGTGCGCCGGAAACTTAGCGAATTTTGCCATAAAGTTCGCCCACCGTGCACCTAGTGTAATTTTACCCTTGTTCATAATAATATATTATCAGAATACCCACAGCCTTGCAACCCCTAGCCGGATAGTGTATAATTATTTCGCGGGCTTCCGCGCACTTTACATTTTTAGCTAGCATAGATTAATTATACAAACGTTATTCCTGCTAGCATTCGTACCCGTAGCTCAGCTGGATAGAGCGTTGGCTTGCGGAGCCAAAGGTCGTAGGTTCAAATCCTGTCGGGTATACCAAAATTATATATGCTATAATGAGCCTAGTATGAGCGAAAGTATAGGAGCAGACGGCAAGCGGCCAGATGGCAGCATAGAACACGGTAAAGTACCCGATTACGTTATGGATTCAATGTACAGAATGAGCGTTAAAGCCATAATCCACAATGACAAAGGTGAAGTACTAACGTTCCTTGATAACGCAGATTCTTTAGGTTGGGAATTACCCGGTGGCGGGGTCGATCATGGCGAAACCGTTGAGGAAGCTTTGAGGCGTGAGCTCGAAGAAGAAGCAGGTATTACGAATGAACTGGAAATGACTTTTTCTAAAATCACAACAGCTTATAATTTCATAAGAGGATTCTGGAAGGTTTTTGTAGTTTATGATGTCAAGATTGTCGGAGAATATGAGATAAAGATAGGTGATATTATTGACGCGAAGTTTATGCCGATTGAAGAATATAACACAAAGAAACACCCGGTTGAACCAGAGGTATGTTGAGGTATATGGACGCATTTAAAAAAGAACTCAACAAAATACTGTCATCAGAATCCACATTGAGCCACAAGGCTTATTGTATAATTGAGATACTTGGGCCAAATTATAATTTTGAGGGCATTTACGAAAAGGACTTGAGGGTTCAGGAGATTCTTGAGTTAGCTTCTGATATCGAAATAAATAATTTTACCAGCGTGAGTGAACTAGAGCAAATGTACAGCGAAATAGAAAGGATTACTGCAAGTTTAGCCTAAGAATGGTGGAGCGGCGGGTTAATGTGGTCGGGATTTAGTTTTGTAATCCCTATTGTATTTCCATCCCGCCCATGCTAAGATAGTATATATAGTAAAGCATAAGGGGGGCGACAAGGCCATGAAGACAGGAACAACACAGAAATGGGGGGGGGGCTTTTAAGGGCTAGTGTTGCCAACGGCTCTCGCCGAGTCTCCCTAACGCGCAGGATAGCTTGCGCGATATTTTGTACATCGACATTTGTTTTAGCTAGTGGCATGATTGCCAATTCGTTTCGCCCCTCCAACGCCCAAGAAGTCATCATCGGCGCCAACTTAGGTATCGGCTCGGTCCAGTTAACCGACACCCCATGCTCCGTATCAGACCCTAGCCAACCAGCCTATGACCTAGCTAACAGTACCCTTAACATCAATATCCTCACTAATGCTGTAGCCAGCAACTGTCTCGGTATCAGTGTCATCTCCACCAACGAACTCGGCTACTCCATGACCATCCAAGGCCCGAGCACTGGTAATCTCACCCTCGCTAACCAAGTCATCACTAATACCACAGGTACTATCACTACTCCAGCCATCTTCAGCAATAGCATTGATACCAGCAACTGGGGCTTTGCCATCCCTAGCTCCCAAGTCCAAG
>Ga0099364_10006192_pt1 | contig 17496 bp, 15 predicted proteins | sample TergutTh196P3_FD_73070 | JGI IMG/M metagenome (GOLD analysis project Ga0099364, IMG submission 73070) | Microcerotermes parvus P3 segment gut microbial communities from Pointe-Noire, Republic of the Congo - Th196 P3 | ecosystem: Host-associated > Arthropoda: Insects > Digestive system > Gut ...
GCAAGCTGAACGTGGAAAACGCGAAGGAAACATACCGCCTCGCAAACTTGCAATATGAAGTCGGCATGACCACGCTGGCGGAGGCGCAATTGGCGCAGATTAACGCCTACCGGATTGAGCTTGCGTATTACGGAACGTTGCTGGAGTACAACCTTGCGATTATTGATTACGAACAATCCATGACCGTCGGAACGATGAGCATTCCGTTTTAATTAAGGAGCGAATCGCTCCCCCGATTAAACCTTGCTAAAAGATTGGCGAGGAATTTTGCCTCAAGGCTAGGAAGAGGAGGGAGCGCATACTGGCGGTACGCCGACCGACGATTCTCCGGGGTCCCCGCAAAGTCGTAGACTTTGTGGGGTGGAGTGCATTGGGGCAAAATAACCGCCAAGACTTGGCAAGGTTTAGTTGGGGGAGCGATATATGCGGCTCAAAGTGAAAACAAACCGGCGCATTGCGTTGTTGGCGGCCTTGTTGGTTATGCTTTCGTTTGCTTTTGCAGACGGCCGGGGTCCAGGTGCCGCACAGGCGGCGGACAGTGCGCCCCAAGCGTCGGCCATTACCGTATACGTGCGGCCGGACTTTACCATCCAAGTGGGGGATCAGATCAAGCGCTTTTATGACGCAACCGGTGCGCCCGTTTTCCCCGTCGTTTATCAAGGCACGACCTATTTGCCCGTGCGGGCGATTTCCGGTCTGATGGGGGAAAATATTGAATGGGACGGAAGAAGCCGGACCGTGTTCATCGGCAAGACGCTGAGTACACCGGTGAAGACGGAAATGCCGCCCTCCCCGTGGGTCAAAGACGGCGATGTTTCGCCCGATTTTAGGCCGCCGATTCAATCCGCAGAGGCGCGGCTAAGGCCGGACATTACCATTTTGTATGACTTCGCCGTGCAGCGCTTTTCGGACGTCAACGGGAATGAAGTCTATCCGATCAACTACAACGGCTCCGTCTATCTTCCGATCCGGGCGATTTCCCGGTTGATGGGCGAGACCATCGAGTGGGACGAGGCGCAAAAGCAGATTGCCATCAGCGACAGCGAAGCGGAGGAAGCGCGCAGGCGGATGCAGGAAACGGAAGATTGGCGCGAGCGGATATGGCTGCTGAAGACTGCGTTTTCCGAAACCCTTGCGGTTCACGACGAGGCGACCGAAAAGATTGCCGGCTTGCAGGAAGAAGATTCCGCCGAGCAGAGGACGTCCTTGGCCATACAGATCAGCGACGACGCGCGGGGCGCCAGCAGCATCGTAGCCAGACTCAACCGGATGCAGACCACAGACTTTACGGAAGAAGAACGGGATGCGCTGGAAAAACTGTTAGCTTTTGCGGTGGCGTCCGAGCGATACGTCCTCATCATAGAAAATATCGCCTATTTGGCGGCGGCGGGCGAGGATTATTCGATGATCGCCGATACGTTTTTAGATCTTGCGCTGGACGCACAGTTGAAGAAAGAAATCGCGGAGGAAGCGATTGACGCACTTTGAGTGTGTAAAAAATAGGTAATGCATTCGGAAAGTTCGGGGTCCTATGGTCAAAAGAGTCAGAGTGCTCGTCTTAGTTGCGCTTGATTTTTTCATCATCAACTTTTCCTATATTGCGGCTTTTTTAATCCGCTTTGATTTCGATGTGAACAGCGCGGCGTTCAACCAGTGGTTCGATTCATATGCCGACCACTTTCTCCCGATTTCGGCGATTACGCTGCTCGTTTTCGCCGGGTTTAGGCTATATACAAGCATGTGGCGGTACGCGGGCGTTGAGGAATTGGTGAAGATTGCGCTGGCATCGGTGGCCGGGAGCTTGCTGACGCTTGCGTATATGATGCTGGTGGCGTCGCGCTTCATGCCCCGGGGGATATACATCATCAGTTGCGTACTGATTCTCTTGTTGCTGATGGCCTCCCGGCTTGCACACCGCATCTTTCGGACGCTGCGGTCGCGGGAATCGCTGAAAAGCGTGATAAGCCGCCTCGTCGGCGGAGAATATTTCAGACGGGAGATCGTCAAAGTGATGGTCGTGGGCGCCGGGGACGCCGGGGCGACAATCATCAAGGAAATCAAGCGGCATCCTGAATACGGCAAGAGGGTCGCCGTCGTCATCGACGACGATCCGGCCAAAATCGGGCAGCGGATTTCCGGCGTCAAGATTGCGGGGGACCATACAAAAATCAGAAAGATTGCGCGGCGGTACGGCATCAATGAAATCATCATCGCCATTCCCTCCGCCGGGAACAAGGTTATTCAGAACATCGCCGGCGAATGTAGCCGGACCTTCTGCAAAATCAAAACCCTGCCCGGCTTGATCGACATCATCGACGGGCGGGTCAGCGTCAGCAAGCTGCGGGATGTGGCCATTGAAGACCTGCTGGGCCGGGAATCGGTCGAACTGAATACCCGTGAAATCAGCGGCTATTTGGAAGGAAAAATCGTGATGGTGACGGGCGGCGGCGGCTCCATCGGATCGGAACTATGCAGGCAAATCGCCCGCTACAGGCCGCGCAGGCTGGTTGCGCTTGATATTTACGAAAACACGCTGTTTGAATTGGCCAATGAGATCAAGGCGAAGTTTCCCGCGCTGGAATTTGAGGCGGTCATCGGTTCGATTCGCAACAAGGAACGGATGCAGGAACTCTTTCAGAAATACAAGCCGCATGTCGTTTTTCACGCCGCAGCGCACAAGCATGTGCCGCTGATGGAGAAAAACCCGAAAGAAGCCGTTCTCAACAACATCTTGGGCGCCAAGAACATGGTTGACTTTTCAGACGCTTATGCGGTGGAAAGCTTTGTGATGATCTCCACAGACAAGGCCGTCAATCCGGCGAATGTGATGGGGGCGACAAAGCGGGTGGCGGAAATGATTTTGCAAGAAAAATCAGGAATGTCCGGCACGCGGTTTTCGGCGGTTCGTTTTGGCAACGTCCTAGGCAGCAACGGTTCCGTGCTTCCGATTTTCCGAAAGCAAATTGAAAACGGCGGCCCCGTCACGGTGACGCATCCCGACATCACCCGCTTCTTTATGACCATCCCCGAAGCGGTGGCGCTGGTCATACAGACGGGCGCGATGGCTGACGGCGGCGAAATCTTTGTGCTTGATATGGGCGAGCCGGTCAAGATTATGGATCTGGCGGAAAATGTCATTCGCCTGTCAGGGTATGTGCCGAATGCGGACATTGATATTGAGATCGTTGGGCTGCGCCCGGGCGAAAAGCTGTACGAGGAGTTATTGCTGACCGAAGAAGGCATCGAAAAGACCGCCCACAATATGATCTATGTGGGGCATCCCCTTGCGGCGAGCCCGGCGTTAAAAACATTGCTGGAACCGGAAAGCACAACAGACTTTGAGTCAAAGGTGCAGGCGGTTGTCCGGCGGGGAGACGATGAGGTCAGGGCGTGGTTGCAAACGCTGGTACCGAATTATACGCCTGAGAAATGAGGCGGACCGTCATTGCAGCGGTGCGCAGTGACGCCAGCGGAGATTCGTCATTGCGAGGAGTCGGCCTGTCGGCAGACAGGCGCAATGACGAAGCAATCCATTAAAAAGAAAACCGGGAGGGTAAGATGGATATAAAAATTGATCTTTCGAAAACAGGCATCGGCCAGACGGACAGGCAAAAGCTGCGCCCGGACGCGCAGCGGGCGTTGGAAAAGCTACGCTCCGGAACGGAACCGTTCAGCGGTTGGGTGCGGCTACCGCAGGCGGTTGACCGGGAAGAACTGATGCGCCTTTTGGACGCTTCACGCCGAATCCAGGCGCAATGCGACTTGCTGGTCGTCGTCGGCATCGGCGGTTCCTATCTAGGCGCAAGGGCCGCCATCACCGCGCTGCCCGCAAGCGCCGGGGTGCATCCCGAAATCCGTTTTGCGGGGTACAACCTCAGCGGCACTTACCACGCGGCGCTACTGGACGAAATGGAAAAGCGGGAAGTCTGCCTGTGCGTCATTTCCAAGTCCGGGACGACGACGGAACCGAGCGTCGCCTTTGCGCTTTTGAAAGGGGCGCTCGTTCAAAAGTATGGCCGGGAAGAAGCCGCCAAGCGGATTTTTGCGATTACGGACGCGAGCAAAGGCGTCTTGCGGGAAGAAGTTTGCCGCGAAGGATATGAGAGCTTTGTCGTGCCGGATGATATCGGCGGCCGCTATTCCGTGCTGACGCCGGTGGGGCTTTTGCCCATCGCGGCGGCGGGGATTGATGTTGCGGCGATGCTGAAAGGCGCCGAAGCGGCGGCCGCGTCGCCCGCCTGGGAACAGGATGCGGCGGATTATGCCATCAGCCGGTACATGTTGCTTCAATCGGGAAAAACGGTGGAAGTGCTGGCGTACTATGAACCGCAACTATGGTACGTTGCGGAATGGCTCAAACAGCTTTTTGGCGAGAGCGAAGGCAAAGAGGGCAAGGGGCTGTTCCCCGCGTCCCTCAGCTTCAGCGCGGACCTCCACTCCATGGGGCAGTTTTTGCAAGAGGGGAATCAAATCTTTTTTGAAACCGTGCTGCGCGTGGTCGAGCCGGACCGGGACGTCGTCGTTCCCGAAAGCGCGGGCGGGCTTTTGGCGGGCAAGAGCATGAACGCCATCAATCTGGCGGCGCTCAATGGCGTCATCGCCGCCCATGCCGCCGTGGACATCCCGATTGTCCGCATCGATATTCCGGCACTGACGCCTTATTATTTCGGGCAGCTTGTCTATTTCTTTGAAATGACGAGCGCCATCACCGGGATGCTGATGGGCGTCAATCCGTTTGACCAGCCGGGCGTGGAACGCTATAAGGAGGAAATGCGCAAGGAACTGGAAAAACTGCCACCGTGTGCCGGGTGATGGGCGCATCATCCCTCCATTGGGGGTGTGAACAGTAACCTATCGGAGCAATAAGCAATAACCAAAAAAATATCGGGAGACATGTTGACAAAATCCAAATTTTGAGTTAGGAGGAATTAAAAAATGAAAAAAATTGGTGTATTAGGAACAGGTACAATGGGCGCGGGAATCATTCAGACGCTTGCGCAAAGCGGTTTTGAGGTCGTTCTTCGGGCCAGGCGGGAAACGTCGGTCGAAAACGGCATCGCAACCGTCAACAAGAATCTGGACAGGTTGGTCGCCAAAGAAAAATTGACGGCGGAGGCAAAGGCGGAAATCATGGGCAGGATTCATGGCTCCACCGACATTTCGATTGTAGCGGACGCGGATTTGATCATCGAGGCCGCGACGGAAGAAATGGAATCCAAGAAAGCGCTGTTTGCGGAATTGGACAAGCTTTGCAAGAAGGACACAATTCTTGCAACAAACACCTCGTCCCTTTCCATCACGGAAATTGCGGCCGCGACGGGCCGCCCGGACAAAATCATCGGGCTGCATTTCTTCAATCCGGTTCCGCTGATGAAGCTCGTGGAAATCATCAAAGGGCTGGGCACTTCCGACGAGACAAGAGACGCGGTCGTGGCGCTGGCGAAGACGCTGGGCAAAACGCCGGTGGAAGTCGCCGAAGCACCGGGCTTTGTCGTCAACCGGGTGTTGATTCCGATGGTCAACGAGGCGATCGGCATTTTGGCGGATGGCGTCGCCAAGGCGGAAGACATCGATCAGGCGATGATGCTGGGCGCCAACCACCCCATCGGCCCCTTGGCGCTGGCGGACTTGATTGGACTGGACGTTTGCCTTGCGATCATGGAGACGCTGCATGTGGAATTTGGCGAAGACAAATACAGACCGCATCCCCTTTTGCGCAAGATGGTTCGCGCAAACAAGCTCGGACGAAAGACAAAGGCGGGATTTTTTGATTACAACAAATAGGGCTTGCTGAAAACGAGCGCGAACAGAGGGCAGAAGTGCCCGCGCAATAGAAAGGACGCAGCGCAGGCTGCGGGTGAAAACATGGATGAATTGATCCTGAAAACGAAGAAAGTTGCGGAGCTTCGCGAAATCGCAAAGGTGGTCGGACTGCCCGGCTGCGAGAAGATGAAAAAAGCGGAGTTGTTGCAGGCACTGGAAGCCGGACTGCGGGGGCAGCCGCCCGCGCAAGGCGCGCAGTCGACGCCCGCACAAGCACCAGCACCCCCGGCGGCGCCCAGGCCGAGAGGCAGGCCGCCCCTGCGCCCGAAACCGGAGACGGCGCAGGCGCAATCACCGCCATCGGCGTCTCCGCAGACACGCACACAAAGCGCACAGCCGATGCCCGCACAGGCATCCGCACCATCTCCGGCGGCGCCCAGGCCGAGGGGCAGACCGCCCCTGCGACCAAAACCGGAGACGGCGCCCCCGCAAGACGCACAACTGACGTTTGCGCAGGCACCCGCACCAAGCGCACAGCCGCTGTCCGCGCAGACGCCTGCACAAGGTGAACAACCGCCATCCGCACAAGACGGACAACCGGAGGCGCAAGAATCGGCAAGCAAAACAGACGAAAAAAGGGAACGCGTCGTCGTCACCAACGACAAGGAAAACCGACCGGAAGTGGAAGGCATTTTAGAACTCGCGGAAGGCGGCTTCGGATTTTTGCGCTTCTCCAACTTCTTGACAAGCGACAAGGACGTTTACGTCTCCCCCTCACAAATCAAGCGATTTAACTTAAAGACCGGCGACAAGATCAAAGGCATCTCACGAAAACCGAACGAAGGCGAGCGCTTCGGCGCGTTGCTTTATGTGGTGAGCGCCAACGGGGATGAGCCGGGCGTGGCCATCCGGCGGCCGGATTTTGACGAACTGACGCCGGTTTTCCCCTACGAGCGCCTGTCCCTTGAAACCGGAACGCGCGAGCTGGCCACGCGGCTAATCGACTTGGTGGCGCCCATCGGCAAAGGGCAACGAGGATTGATTGTTGCGCCGCCAAAAGCCGGCAAAACCGTCTTGCTGAAAAAAATGGCCAGTAGCATCGAGAAGGAATACCCGGAAGTGGAGATGATCGTGCTGCTGGTGGACGAAAGACCGGAAGAAGTGACGGACATGAAGCGGTCGCTCCGCAGCGGGGAAGTCATCTATTCCACCTTTGACGAACAGCCGCAGCATCACGTAAAGGTCGCGGAAATGGTGCTGGCCAGAGCGCAGCGACTCGTCGAACATGGCAAAGATGTCGTGATTTTGCTGGACAGCATCACAAGGCTTGCCCGGGCATACAATTTGGTGGTGCCGCCGTCGGGGCGCACGCTCTCCGGGGGCCTTGATCCCGGTGCGCTGCACAAACCGAAAAAGTTTTTTGGCGCGGCCAGAAAGATGGAAGAGGGCGGTAGCATTACGATTTTGGCAACCGCACTGGTGGAAACCGGCAGCCGCATGGACGACGTCATCTTTGAAGAATTTAAGGGGACCGGGAATATGGAGCTGCATCTGGACCGCAAACTGTCGGAAAAACGCATTTTCCCGGCGATCAACTTGAACAAATCGGGCACGCGGCGGGAAGATCTGCTGATGAATCAGGAAGAACTGGAAGCGGTCTGGTCGATGCGCCGGGCGATGGCGAATGCCGGCGTACAGGAAGTCACCGAAAGCATCCTCGACCATCTGGCGCATACAAGGACAAACATCGATTTCATCCGGCTCATTAAAAAGATACGCCTTGAGGGATAACCATGGATTTGAGCAAAATCTTCATTAAGGACGCAAGTCCAACGCGGGTCGGAGGGCAGGCGGTTTTGGAAGGCATTATGATGCGGGGGGAAGACCGGACCGCCGTGGTGGTGCGCTTTCCAAACGACGCCATGCACATTAAAACAGAAATGCTCCCCCAGCGAAAAGCTTGGTCAAAGGTCCCGTTTTTGCGAGGTATCTTTATCTTTGCGGCCGCGCTGGTACAGGGCACGAAAACACTGATGTATTCGGCGGAAGTGCTGGAAAAGTACGAGGGGGAAGACGGGGAAGCTTACGAAGAAGACAAGCTGACCCTGTGGCTGGAAAAGCGGTTTGGCAAGCAAGGCGCCTGGAACGCCATGCTCTACGCCTCCGTGGTGCTGGCGGTTCTCTTTACGGTCGGCGTGTTCATCATCGCGCCAACCTGGGTGGTCAACATATTCAGTCTGTGGACCGACAGCGAAGTGGCGCTCAACCTCATCGAAGGCGCGCTTAGAATCCTTCTGTTCATCCTGTACGTGGCGCTGGTCTCCAAAATGAAAGACATTCGTACCGTGTTCCAGTTTCATGGTGCGGAACATCAGTGCATCCATTGCTTTGAGAACAAACGGGAACTGACGCCGGAGAATTGCAAGCAGTTTTACACCTTACACCCCCGTTGCGGCACGAGCTTCTTGATGTTTGTGATGGTGATCAGCCTGATTCTTTTTTCGATGCTGGGCTGGCCAAATCTGTTTGTGCGGATCAGCTCAAGGCTGCTCTTGCTTCCGATCATTGCCGGTCTTTCCTACGAACTGCTGCGCTGGGCGGGGCGAAGCGACAACTGGGTGGTGCGGGTGCTGAGTCTGCCCGGGCTGTGGCTGCAAAAAATGACCACCCGGGAACCGGACGACAAACAACTGGAAGTCGCCATCGCTGCGATGAAAGCGGTGCTGGCGGATAAGGCGGCGCCTTGCTACGAGGGTTATTGTGACAAAGAAGGCCGTTTGCTTAATTGCTCCACCAACTAAATATTGAATATCTTTGCGGCCTTTTTGCCGAAATGCGTTGTTGCTCGTCGGTTGCATAGCTCCGCTATGCGCCCTCCTCGCGCCTAGCCTTTCGGCAAAAATCCTCGCAAATCAGATTCAATATTTAGCTGTCGGAGCAATAGAAAACCAAGAAGGAACAGGAGGCATAAAGGGCGATATGGGCTTACCGGTTAAAAACATCATCAGAATGGGCGTCTCCCAACTCGAAAGAAGCGGGAACCCGGACGCCGAAACGGATGCGGAATTGTTGTTGCGGTATTTGTTCTGCGTGGACAAGATGGGACTTTACAAGCTTTGGGGGAAAGAAATGGACGACGACCAGTGCGACCAATACTTCACGCTGGTCGAAACAAGGGCAAGCGGAACACCGCTGCAATACATCATCGGCACACAGGAATTCATGGGCTTCCCCTTTATTGTAAATGAAAATGTGATGATTCCAAGGCAAGACACCGAGACGCTGGTGGAAGAAGCCGCATCCATGCTTGAAAAAGCGGCGCGCAAAGGCCAAACGGTTCTTGACCTTTGCTGCGGGTGCGGCGCAATCGGCATCAGCCTCGCGCGTCTTTGTGAAAGCATCAAAGTGACCGCCTCGGACATCAGCCGCGACGCATTAGCCGTGGCGCGGCAAAACGCAAAAAAGCTGTTACCGGACAAGAAAATCACTTTTGAAGAAGGGGATTTGTTCGCGCCGTTTTACAGCGTGTTCCGCACCGTGCAATTCGACATGATCGTCGCCAACCCGCCGTATATCAAAAGTGGGGTGATTCCAACACTCCAAACGGAAATCAAGAATCACGAGCCTCTGACGGCGCTCGACGGCGGCCTTGATGGGCTGGATTTTTATCGGCGCATTTTGGCGCAGGCGCCCAAGCACCTCAAAAAAGGCGGTGCGCTACTGCTGGAAATCGGCCATGACCAGGCGGCGGCAATCAGAGAAATCGTGGCAGGGCTGGCCGCCGTGAACGTTTCCAAGAAAAGCGTGGCTGGCCGCAATCGCTTGTGCGACGTCACGATTCTGCAAGACCTGGCCGGCAACGACCGGGTCGCGGTGGTCAAGGTGTAGGGTCAGGACTCTTTCGCCTGCAATCCTTTTGCGCTCAGGGTTTTTCAAATTGTATGTGTACCGCTTTTGAATAAAAAGGGCTTCACATGGCTGAAATCTTTTTTTACGCGAAACAATTTTACTTGATGCCGCTTCATTTTGCGGATAACGGCCATTGTCTTTTTGAATCCCAATTTATACACAAAACTTGAATACAAGAGTCCTACGCCGGAAGGTGCAAGTCGCCGAAAATCATCTTTCGAGAGATGTTCCTTTACAAAGTTGTGCCACTCCAAAAAAACATCCAAGCGCATGTCATAGTTTTTTGCGCTCCGCTTTTTTGTTAGGGAATGGCTGTGTTCGGTCACACAATAGATGGTGTCCGCCGAAACGTCAAAAGCCGCCATATGATGGCCGGTCTTCGCCGAAAACATTACGTCGTTGCCGACAATTGTTTCGTCAAAAAAAATATGGTTTTTCTTTATAAAATCAGCGCTATACAGCTTTGACCAAGGCACATGAAACGCATACCGTAGTCTTAATTCATTGGTTCGGTTGGATTTGTTCAAATAATCTCTTGTGATTTTGCGATAGGGGTTTGTCCGGGGGGCGTCTTCCCCTGTTTCCAGGTACTGGCTGGTCGGCATAAAAAAAACGACATCGTTTTTGCCGGAAAAAAACGCCTCTACTTTATTGTAAAAGCCCCCCATGAAAAAATCATCCGCATCGGCAAACAGCACCCACGTTCCTTTTGCGTTTTCCAATCCGATGTTTCGGCAAACGCCGGCGCCTTTTTTGTCCGTCGTGTTTGCGAGAAAAGTGACGCGCCGGTAGGCTTCATCCTGTTTCAACGCCTTGTATGTTTCCAGTTCTGCGTCACTTTTGTCGTCGATGACAATCGTCTGAATTGAATCGGATGCGGGAATTGTGTCTAACAACTTTCGCAAGTAATCAGGCGTATTGTAATGCGGTATGATGATGGTTAAATGGGCCATTTTTTATCTCTCGCTTCCTTGTCTGGCGCGAAAATATCTCGTTCTCTGTTAACGCCTGTTTGAGTGCGTGGCAATAATGTCGACAATCAGCGGATACGTGCGCGCCCTGTCGAATTTTTCTTCCGCCAATTTTCGATTGTTGTTACCCAAAATCGTTCTTAACTTTTCGTCGTTATACAAGAGGAGCAGTTTGTCCGCGAGGTCTTCGGCATTATCGTTCTCACAGTTAAGCCCCATATGATACCGATCCACCAAATCCCGGTATTCGGGACATTCCTGTGTGTTGAGGACCGGAAGCCCCGCCGCTGCATAGTCTCCGACCTTATTGATGATGCTTCCCGCAGAGCCGCGCCGGATTGGATTTACCGCTATATCGCATATTGACAATAGGCGAACCATATCCGCATACGCCAGCTTGCCGGTGAAATTGCAGAAAACATTCTTTTCTTTCGCGTAACGTTCAAATCGCTGCGCCAACAACCCGTCGCCCATGACGACAAATTTTATATTGTGGATGCCTTTCTCTTTCAAAATCGCGAGTGCATCTATAACCGTCGTCAAATCATAACTATGGCTGAGCGTTCCGATATAAGCGAGCCATAGTTCGCCCTCGGGTTTGTCCTTTTTGTCTTTTGCGACGAAACGATCAAAGCCTTTCAATTCCGTGCCGAGAAAAATGCAATGCCCGTCTTTACATTTACCGTTTGCCGCGACGGCCCTGTCCACATAGGTTTGTGATACGGCGACAAGCGCGTCCGCCCCTTTATAGATGGCATTGGCCTTTTGGGTAAGCGGATAAAAAACAAGATCGCTGAGAATGGGAACCTTGAAGACCATTTTGAACGCTTCCGGCCAAATGTCCCTAACATCCAGTATGAATCGTATCTTGTTTTTTTCAGCGTAGCGCATCAGATTGTACGCCGCCTCAAGCGGCGGCACGGTGCAATAGATGACGTCCGGTTTTTTTCGGTTCAAAAGGTATTTCTTAAAATTTCTGCCCATGACATAATGACTGTAAAATCGTTTGAGAGAGACGTTTTCGTGATAAGGAGGTTCAGCAATGTAGCTCACCTTGTATCCAGGGGCATGCGTATTCGCTGCGGTCCTTTTGACTTTTGAATAATGCGAAAAATCAGAAGTGACCAATTCGACGGTGAAGTGATCCTTTAACATATCCGCGATGTAGTTGATTCTGTTATTGCCCCGCTGATCAAAATCCCCGCTGAAATGCGCGACGATCAATACGTCTAACTTGCTGTGTGCCACATCGCCCCCTTGCGACGGCACGGGTGGTTCTTGTGTATTTGAATTCTTTATACCTAAAGCGACCAATAGATAAAACCTTCTCTTTCCAGATGCTCTTTTTTGAAGTGGTTTTTGACATCTATAAAAATCTTAGGGACACCGCCATAGAAACGCTTTATGTTTTCGATTGTGATCAAATTGAAAACCTCGTGCGGGACGGCATAAACAATCGCGTCATATTTTGATTCTGGAACCATTTGAAGGGGCTGTATGCCATACGCTTTCATCATATCTTCTGAACTTGCCATCGGATCAAATACATCGACATGGACCCCGTATTCCAAAAGTTCATTGTGAATATCCACGACTCTGGTGTTGCGAATATCCGGCACATTTTCCTTGAATGTAAAGCCTAACAACAAAACATGTGCGTTTTTGACGTGAACCCCTTGCTGAATCAGAAGTTTAACTGTGTTTTCCACGATAAACTTACCCATGCCGTCGTTTATTCTGCGCCCCGCCAATATGACCTCAGAGCGGCATCCCGTCGCTTCTGACTTATACGTTAAATAGTACGGGTCTACCCCAATGCAATGGCCGCCCACAAGGCCGGGCGTAAAGTTCAGAAAGTTCCATTTGGTGCCTGCCGCTTCGAGCGCCTCTCTTGTCGAAATCCCCAACTTGTTGAAAATCATTGAAAGCTCATTGACAAAGGCGATGTTAATATCCCTTTGCGCGTTTTCAATCACCTTCGCGGCTTCGGCGACTTTTATCGAAGATGCCTTGTAGACGCCAGCTTTTACAACAGTTGAATATATTTCGGCAATAAAATCCAGTGCTTCCGCGTCACATGCGGAAACGATTTTTACGATTGTTTCAAACGTATGCATTTTATCGCCGGGGCTGATGCGTTCCGGTGAATAGCCGATTTTGAAATCCGGTCCACAGGCAAGGCCGGAAATTTCTTCGAGAACCGGCAAACAAAACTCTTCCGTAAGCCCCGGATATACGGTTGACTCGTATACGACGGTATCGCCCACTTTTAAGAGTTTGGCAATCGATTCTGTCGCGGTTTTCAGGGGCGCGAGATTCGGGGTTTTATCCCGGTGTATTGGCGTCGGCACGGCGACGATGTAAAAATTACAAGCGCTGATGTCGCCCAGTTCGCTTGAAAAGCGCATCCTTGCGTCACCTAGCCTGTCATTGCCTATTTCCGAGGTGGCATCAATCCCCTTTTGATAATTCTCTATTTTCTGTGCATCTGTGTCAAATCCAACCACGTCAAACTTTTTTGATAACGCATACGCGAGGGGGAGGCCCACATATCCAAGCCCGATTACCGCAATTTTCACATCTTTTTTGTCCAAAATCATATCACGCGGCACCGTCATTCCCATAGATTTACCTACTTTTCTAATTTAATTGGCGAATCAATATCACCCCTCTTTGTTCTCACATTATAGTCTGTATACGGACACTTGTAAATATTTTTTTCCTTTTCCGTTACCGTTCGGAGCGATGCACCCATCACCCGGCGGGGGCGGGCGCGTTGTCAAAAAATTAAATTGGCGTTGATACAGAGGTTGCGTTTTTCCTATTATCATGTTAAAATCATCACGTTGTCCAACATTACTACTCCATCCACATTTGTCATAAAACGGCATGGGGTTTCCCCGAACAAAGCCGCATTGAAAAAGGAGTGGCCATATGCGCATCAATTTGATTGAGTATTTCTTGGAGACTGCCAAGAAATATCCATCAAGGACCGCGATTATAGAAGATGATCAGAGAATATCGTTTGCAGAACTGCGACAGTGGGCCGTAGCATTGTCATATGCGATGGTAGAAACCATAAATGTTGTGAATGTACCCATTGCCGTGTTTTTGCCAAAATCTATAAATACCGTAATTGCCGACACCGCGATTACCTATAGTGGTAATATTTATATGAATTTAGATGTCAAGTCGCCGCTTAAACGGATTGACAGCATCATTGATTTGATTCAGCCAGTAATACTTGTTACAAGCCAACATTATTTTGACACAATAAAACCTGTTTTACCAGATTCGATAAAAATCTGTTTTATAGATGAAAAGTACGCCTTTGACGAAAAACAAGAGGATCTTTTATTAAAAAGGCTTTCACGTCTAATTGATACCGACCCTTACTGTATCATAAACACTTCTGGATCTACTGGCACGCCAAAAGGTGTTGTATTGAACCATAAGAGTTTTTTTGATTTTATTGAATGGAGCATTAACACGCTGGAAATAGATGATGAGGAGATAATAGGCTCATTGTCACCCGCTGTATTTGATATATACGTCTATGAACTGTGCATGTTGATGTCAAAGGGGAGTACGATTGTTCTTCTGCCGGATCGCTTGTCCGCATTCCCCAAAAAAATCCTGGAAATCTTGAAAAAAGAAAATGTCACCTATATTTTTTGGGTGCCAACGATCATGGTAAACATTGCCAATATGAATTTGTTGAGCAAAATAGATTTGCCGGAACTGAAAACCGTATGGTTTGCAGGGGAAGTGCTACCTACCAAGCAATATAACTATTGGCACAGACATTTGCTTGATGCCAAATTTGTAAATTTATATGGCCCTATAGAGATTACGCTTGATTGCACCTATTATGTAGTTGACCGTGAGTTTGACGACAGCGAACCGTTACCCATTGGATATGCTTGCAGAAACACCTCGCTGTTAATACTAAATGATGATGATCGGCTCTGTGTGCGAGGCGAAGAAGGGGAGCTTTGTGTGCGGGGAACTTCTTTGGCCATGGGATATTACAACAACAAAGAAAAAACGGAGGCAGCTTTTACACAAAATCCGTTAAATACAAAATACCCGGAAATCATCTATCGCACCGGAGATATTGTCGTGGAAAACGAACGCGGCGAGATTATGTTCAAAGGGCGTAGGGATACTTTGGTCAAGCACCTGGGATACCGCATTGAATTGGGCGAAATTGAACATGTGGTTGTAAATGCGTTGAAGCTGGTTTCCAATGGCTGTGTTGTTTATAGTCAACACAGCAAAGAAATCGTGCTTTTTTATGAAAATGACATAGAATTGTCCGCTTCCGACTTTCACAAGCTGATTAGCCAGAATCTTCCGAAATATATGGTGCCGACAAAATATGTTAAAGTCGATAGTATCCCCATGAATACCAATGGAAAGGTAGACCGATTACAGTTGAGTAAGGAATTCGGATACACCGATGAAAAATAAGGAGATCGCATAATGAGCCATATTCTTGAAATCTTACAAACGCTCCGCCCGGATGCAGACTATACGTCAAGCACGGATTTTATCGAAGATTATTTGCTCGATTCTCTTGATATTGTTACACTAACAGCGACACTTGAAGAAAAATATAGCATTCAAATCTCAACAGATGATATGGTTCCTGAAAACTATCAAAGTGTAGAAGCTATTGCAACGCTTGTCCGTAATAGCGGCGGAACAATATGATTAATGATAATGTGTATGTGCCATATGCTCAAATCGCAGACAGACTGCCGATTTGTAAAGGCGATGTTCTTTATGTAATATCCGATTTGCTCGATATTGCAAAGGTATGCCGCGATAACGGTGAACGATTTGAATGCGAAAGATTCATCGAATACTTGCAGGAAGCGGTTGGCGAAGAGGGAACACTTCTGTTCCCGACATTCAACTGGGATTTTTGTAAAGGGATTGCATTTGATTATCACAAAACTAAAGGCAAGACGGGTGCATTGGGCAATGCGGCATTGAAAACAAGCGGCTTCAAACGAACACAGCACCCTTTGTATTCTTTCGCGGTTTGGGGGAAGTTGCAGAGTACCCTGTCCGGGTTGGACAATAAGTCTGCCTTTGGTGAAAACTCACCGTTTGAATATATGCACAAATATAACGCTAAGGCCCTGATTATTGGGCTGGCTGCTTCAATAAAAAACACTTACATTCATTATGTGGAACAAATGATTGGCGTTGATTTTAGATATGAAAAGGATTTTTCCGCACTATATGCTGATGAAGGAGGAGCGATTGAAAAGCGGACATATTCGATGTATGTTCGAGATTTAGACATAAACCTGCAGGCGACTTCTTTTGCTGAAATTGACAATATTATGTCCACTCTTGGAATCAGCAAAGATTTCATTATAAACAATGTGTCATTCCATGTGGTTGATTTGTCTGGGATGTTTGAAATCGTATCTTTAGAGCTGCGCTACAATCATGCAAACAACCTTTATACATTTACCGATAAAAAAGCAAAGGAGGAATATGTATGTGTACACAAGCCGATTATTGGGAGAAAGTTTACAGCGAAGGAAGGCAGATGAACCGGGCGCCTTTCGATCACGTGGTGTCTTTTCTGTATTATAATGCACCACGCAATACCCCCCGAAACGAAACAAATATTTTGGAGCTAGGATGTGGCGCAGGTAATAATTTATGGTTTGCTGCGCGTGAAGGGTTCTCTGTTACAGGGATTGACATTAGTCAATCCGCTATACAGTACGCCAAAAACCGATTTAAGGAAGATAGCTTAAAGGGGGAGTTCATCGTCGGCGATTTTATGTCTGTTGCGAACCTTGACAAAAAATTTGATTTGGTTATAGATAGAGGGGCGTTATGTTACATCACATTTCAAGATGCAAAAAATGTTATCCATTCATTATCTCAGGTTATGAAACCAAACTCAAAAATGTTGTTTTGCCCATTGAGCGATAAACATAGCTTGTGCGCGTCCGGAACGTACGCAGACAACGGAATGACAATCAACATGAGTGCGAAGCAGGGTGAGGTAATACATTTTTATAACAGGCGCGATATATATGAATTATTCAAAGAAGGTTTTAGTATTGAAAGCTTAACACATGTCGAAAAAACAGAAATGCTCAACGAAAACTATGCTTTGTTTGCCGAGTGGGTCGTAGTAGCAAAAAATGTTCGATAGAAAATCAAAGGAAGTAAAAGATAAATATGCTTAATTCTAACCCGGCTATTTCCACAATTAGTCAATCAATGTACAATTTGGCGGCGCGTCTCTTTCCAATCTGCCGTAGCATAACAGGTAGCGGCGTCCGTGAAACCCTGCGTGTTTTGCAAGAAATCGTTCCGTGCATGACCATACACGAAGTGCCGACCGGAACGCAGGTGCTTGACTGGACTGTACCCAAGGAATGGAACATCAAGGATGCCTATATCGAGGATTTGGATGGAAACCGCGTGATTTCTTTCGCGGACAGCAACCTCCATGTCAGGGGGTATTCTGCTCCGATCGATGCGGTTGTGTCGCGGGAGGAACTTCTGGCAATGCTTTATACGCAGCCGGAACAGCCGGATGTCATTCCTTATGTCACCTCTTACTACAAAGAGCGTTCGGGCTTCTGCATGTCTGAAAATCAAAAGCGATCACTTGATAAAACGCAGTATCATGTGTATATCGACAGCGAACTCAAAGATGGCGCGCTCACTTACGGCGAGATTCTTATCCCGGGTAAAACGGATGAAGAAGTTTTCCTTTCGACGTATGTATGCCACCCGTCGATGGCAAACAACGAATTGTCCGGCCCATGCGTCGCCATATATCTTGCAAAGTGGCTGCTGGAGAAACCGC
>Ga0099364_10006193_pt1 | contig 17496 bp, 12 predicted proteins | sample TergutTh196P3_FD_73070 | JGI IMG/M metagenome (GOLD analysis project Ga0099364, IMG submission 73070) | Microcerotermes parvus P3 segment gut microbial communities from Pointe-Noire, Republic of the Congo - Th196 P3 | ecosystem: Host-associated > Arthropoda: Insects > Digestive system > Gut ...
GTTATAGGATTCACGGAACGGGGGGAACGGATTTTCAATAGACCTCTTGCGAAATTAAAATCCTAATTGTAGGGGCGCGCATTGCGCGTCCGCAAAACCAACGTAAATTTAATGTTTTTCAGACGGACGGCCAATGGCCGCCCCTACATGGTAACGTGATTTCGCAAGAGGTCTAATATCCGTTACCGCGTTTTTTATGACCGGCTGCAAAAAAATTTATTATACGTTGATGAAATGTTAAAAAATAAAGAGTATAATAATATATTTGAGAAGTTAAAAATAAAATTAGGGACGGAGGAATTGAACAGTGTCGAAACCGGCGTATTTGATACTTGAAAACGGCAGGATATTTGAGGGGAAATACTGGGGAGCTATTCGGGATACATTCGGCGAGATTGTATTTTCGACGGCGATGACCGGATATTTGGAAACCCTTACGGACAACAGTTATTTCGGACAAATCGTTTTGCAGACTTTCCCGTTAATCGGGAATTACGGGATTATCCCCCCCGACTTCGAAAGTTTATCGCCCGAGGCTAAACCAAACGGATATATCGTAAAATCATGGTGTGAAGAACCCTCAAATTTTCGGAGCGAGGGTAATCTTGACACTTTTTTAGAAAATCGGGGGATTCCGGGTATTTACGGTATAGATACGAGGGAAGTAGCGAAAATCATCAGGGAAAACGGGGTGATGAACGCGAAAATCACGGGAGACAGGGACAATATAGATTTTGACGAAATCAAGAATTACAGGACGGTTGACCAGATTAGAAAAGTCTCGCGCGGGGAGATAAAGGAGTTTAAAGGCGCGGAGAGCAGATACAGGGTCGTTTTGCTCGATTTCGGGCTTAAAGAAAGCATAAAGCAAAGACTTCTGGCGCTTGGGTGCGACGTATGGGCCGCGCCGTACGATACGGACGCGGAGAAAATCAAGAATATGGAACCCGACGGGATTGTCCTGTCGGACGGACCGGGAGACCCGGAGGAAAATCCGGGGGTTATAAATAATTTGAAAGAGATATTAGATTTAAATATTCCGGCGTTCGGGATATGCCTCGGGCATCAGCTGCTCGCCCTGGCTAACGGATTCAGGACCGAAAAGTTAAAATTCGGTCACAGAGGTGCGAATCAGCCGGTGAAAAGTCTGTCCGGTTCAACGAGACCGGGGGTATATATAACAAACCAGAATCACGGATACGCCGTAGTAAACGAGAGTATAGACAAAAACATAGCCGAGTTGTCTTTCGAGAACGTGAACGACAAGACCTGCGAGGGTATAGATTACATAGACAGACCGGTTACGTCGGTTCAGTTTCACCCGGACGATTGTTTAAGTCCCCACGGCACGGGATTTATATATCATAAATTTATCGGAATGATGTCCGGGAACAGGAAAAACAGTAAACAAGGGGGAAATAATTAATGCCGCTGGATAAAAGTATAAAAAAAGTTATGGTTATAGGTTCGGGGCCTATTATAATAGGACAGGCCGCGGAGTTCGACTATGCGGGAACTCAGGCCTGCAGGGTGCTGAAGCAGGATAATATAGAGATTGTTCTGCTTAACTCTAACCCCGCGACGATTATGACGGACAGCGCGATTGCCGACAGGATATATATAGAGCCGCTGACCCTGCCCACGGTCAAGAGGATAATAGAGAAAGAGAAGCCGGACAGTATATTGTCGAGTCTGGGCGGGCAGACGGGGCTGACTTTGTGTATGCAGCTCGCCAAAGACGGATTTCTGGACAAGCATAACGTTAAGCTTCTCGGGTCTTCGCCCGAGACGATAGACAAAGCCGAGGACAGGCAGATATTTAAAGAGACGATGCAGAAAATAAATCAGCCGGTTATTCCGTCGGCGATTGCGAATAATCTTGAGGGCGCGTTTGAGTTCGCGGAGAAAAACGGCTATCCCGTGATAGTAAGGCCGGCGTTCACTCTGGGAGGAACGGGCGGAGGATTTGCGAATAATGCCGGAGAACTCGCCGAAATCGGCAAAGGCGGTCTCGGCGCGTCGCCTATAAATCAGATTCTTGTGGAAAAATCTATCGCGGGCTGGAAAGAAATCGAATTTGAAGTGATGAGGGACAGGACGGGCAACGCGGTTATTATATGCTCGATGGAAAATTTCGACCCGGTGGGAGTTCATACGGGAGACAGTATAGTCATAGCTCCCGCGGTCACTCTGTCGAACAAAGAATATCAGCTGCTCAGGACGGCGTCTCTCGATATTGTCCAGGCGCTCGGGGTCGAGGGAGGCTGCAACGTTCAGCTCGCGCTGAATCCGGATTCTTTTGAATACGCAGTAATCGAAGTGAACCCGAGGGTTTCGCGTTCCTCCGCCCTTGCGTCGAAGGCGACGGGATATCCCATAGCGAAAGTCGCGACGAAAATCGCCATAGGATATAATCTGGACGAGATTATAAACGCCGTTACGGGAACTACTTACGCGGCGTTCGAACCCGCGCTCGATTATATCGCGCTGAAGCTGCCGAAATGGCCTTTCGATAAATTTGTATACGCCAAAAACGATTTGGGAACGCAGATGAAGGCGACGGGCGAGGTTATGAGTATTTCTGATAATTTCGAGGACGCCCTTATAAAAGCCGTAAGGGGAGCGGAGCTCGGGCTGTCTCTGCCCGAACTGCCGAAGCTGAACGGGCTTTCGGACGGCGAGATAAGAGACAGGCTGTATATGACGACGGACGAGAGACTTTTTGTCGTTTACGAAGCTCTGAAACGAAATATAAGCGTCGGCGAAATATATAACATAACGAAAATAGACGAGTGGTTTTTATATAAAATAAAAAATATAGCGAACGACCCGCAGAAATATATGTATTACGAGAAGCCGGGGAGTCTGGTATATAAAATGGTCGACACGTGCGCGGGTGAATTTGACGCGCAGACTCCGTATTTTTATTCTGTTAAGGCGGGAGAGACCGGCAGCGAGAACGAGGCTCTCGGGTTTATAGAAAAGAGCGTTCAGGCGAAAAAAGAGAGGGTTCTGGTCCTCGGTTCGGGACCGATTAGAATCGGTCAGGGAATCGAATTCGACTATGCGTGCGTACACTGCGTGTGGTCGCTGAAAAAAATGGGGTACGAAGTAATAGTCGTGAATAACAATCCGGAAACTGTGTCTACCGATTTTGATACCGCGGACAGATTATATTTCGAGCCGCTTACGATTCACGACGTTATGCGGGTTATAGAAATCGAGAAGCCGCTTGGGGTTATAGTCGCGTTCGGCGGGGGTACGGCGATTAAGCTTACGCAGAAACTGGCCGACAGAGGAGTCAGGATACTCGGAACGTCGGCGGACGCGATAGACATATGCGAGGACAGGGAGAGGTTCGACAAACTTCTGGAGGATTTAAAAATCAACAGGCCCAGAGGGTTCGGGGTTATGACAGAGGCTGAAGCTTTGAAAGCCGCCGGAGATTTGGGGTATCCGGTGCTTATGCGTCCGTCTTATGTTTTAGGCGGCCAGAACATGATAATAGCGTATTCGGAGTCTGATATTAAAGAATACATGGAGATAATATTGAGGCAGAAGCATGACAATCCGGTATTGATAGACAAATATTTAAGCGGCAGGGAAATCGAAGTCGACGCAATCTGCGACGGTAAGGATTTGTTAATCCCGGGGATTATGGAGCATATCGAGAGAACGGGGGTCCACTCGGGAGACAGCATAGCGATGTATCCCCCGGCTCATGTCGGCGATAAGCTTGCGGGGAGAATATTTGACGTGACCAAAAAAATATGCGGCGCCCTTAAAGTACGGGGGCTGGTTAATTTACAGTATGTTATCGCCGGCGGCGAGATTTACGTAATCGAAGTAAACCCGAGGGCGTCGAGAACGGTGCCGTATATAAGCAAGGTCACGGGGATTCCTATGTGCGAGCTCGCTACGAGAACGAGCATGGGAGAAAGTCTCGGAAGTCTGGGTTATAAATCGGGCGTGGGGAAAATTCCGCCGTACGTCGCGGTTAAAGTACCGGTGTTTTCGTTTGAGAAGCTGACCGATTTGGACACGCATCTCGGTCCGGAAATGAAATCGACGGGCGAAGTTCTGGGGCTGGGCAAAAATCTTCAGGAAGCGTTATATAAAGGACTGCTCGCCGCGGGGTATAAATTAAGCAGGGAGGGCGGCATATTCATAAGCGTCCGGGACGGCGACAAAGACGAAATCTGCGATATCGGCAGAAGGTTCGCGGGATTGGGATTTGAGATTTACGCGACGCAGGGTACGGGAGAGATATTAAAAAAGGCGGGGCTCAGCGTTTCGACCGTTAAGAAAATACACGAGAGCGATAAAAATAATACTATGACGCTTCTCGAAAGCGGTAAAATCAGCTATATAGTTTCGACTTCGGCAAAAGGGCGTAATCCCGCGAGGGACAGCGTAAAAATAAGGCGCAAGGCGAGTATGCTCAGAATCCCGTGCCTTACGAGCCTCGATACGGCCCACGCGATTGCGGACAGTTTAATCAGCCGTTACAGCGAGCTCAACACGGAGCTTATAGACATAAATAATTTAAGAAGCGAACGTTTGGAGATGAAATTCACGAAAATGGAAGGCGCGGGCAACGACTGTATTTATATAGACCGTTTTGGTTCTGAAAACAAAGGGGAAATAAATTCGCCCGAGTCGCTCTCGGTTTATCTGTGCGACAGGAATTTCGGAGTGGGAGGAACGGGAGTCGTCTTGATACTGCCGCCGGACGGGGATAATAAAAATAACGCGGACGCGAAAATACGCATATTTAATCTCGACGGAAGCGAGCCTGAGGTGTGCGGCGGCCCGTTGAGATGCGCGGGGAAATATTTGTACGACGCAGGTCATGTGAAGAAGAGCGAAATCAGAATCGAGATGAACAGCGGCGTAAAGAAACTGGAGCTCGAAACGCAGAACGGCCTTGTTTCGTCGGTTAGGACGGACATGGGAAAGGCCGAATTTTCTCCGGGGAAAATCCCGGCGAACTTACCCGGGGAGAGTATTATAAACCGCGAGGTTTTTATAGACGGGGAGAAATATAATATAACCTGCGTATCTATGGGGAATCCCCACTGCGTTATATTTTCGGGAGACAATACGGATATTCTCGATATAGAGAAAATAGGGTCGAAATTCGAGAATAATTTGAAATTATTTCCAGAGAGGGTAAATATAGAGTTTGTGAAAGTCATGAATAATAACGCCCTTAAAATGCGGGTCTGGGAGAGAGGAAACGGCGAGACCCTTTCAAGCGGAACGGGAGCGTGCGCGGCCGTCGCGGCGGCGGTGTTAAACGGATATATGCGAAAAGGCGAGGACATACGGGTTATACAGAAAGGCGGGGATATTACCGTGAATTACACGGACGAAGCCGTCTATATGACCGGAGACTGCAAGAAAGTCTTCGAGGGAGTAGTGTTGATTTAAAATTATAGATTAAGAAAGGGGTAGAAATTATGCGCGAGTTGATGACGCAGGTCGCCGAAAGAATAAAGGAACTTCGGGAAATATTCGGATTTGACGCAAAAACGGTAGCCGGAAAGTTAGGCATACCGGAAGAGGTTTATTTGAATTACGAAGTTTCGGGTACTGATATTCCCATAAGCGCGGTATATAATCTGGCTAATATATATAAAGTGGATATGGGCGAGATTTTATCGGGAACGTCGCCGAAGCTGAACACGATTAGTTTAGTGAGAAAAGGCGAGGGAATAATAATCGAGAGGTTCGAGGGTTATGTTTATGAAAATATAGCCTATAAATTCATGCATAGAAAAATGGAGCCTATGATAGTTACGCTTGAGCCTTGCGTTTCGGGTGAGAAACCAAAACTCGTGACGCACAAAGGCCAGGAAATAAATTTATGCCTGGAGGGTGAAATGGTCGTTTATTACGACGACGGCGAAATATATCTGAAAGAGGGTGACTGCGTCTATTTCGACCCGCTTCACCCTCACGGCCAGAAGGCCGCGTCGCCGGATAAGCCGGCGAAGTTTCTGACGGTTATAAACGACGAATAGTTACAGATAAGTTACAGATAAAATAATAGAGGTGGAATAATATGCTTGCGGACAGATATTTGGACAGGGTAAAATTTGATTCGTATGAGGATTTTAAGAGTAATTATAAAGTAAAGGTTCCGGAGGATTTTAACTTCGGGTTCGATATAGTCGACGTTTACGCAAAAGAATCGCCGGATAAGAAAGCGCTGGTCTGGTGCAACGATTACGGCGAGGAAAAAATATTTACTTTTGGGGATATAAAAAAATACAGTAATAAAATCGCGAATTTTTTAGTTAGGACAGGGATAAAGAAAGGCGACACGGTAATGCTTCTGTTGAAACAGCATTACGAATACTGGCTTGCCGCCGTCGCTTTGCATAAAATCGGCGCGATTCTAATCCCCGGGTCGTTTCTGCTGACAAAAAAAGATATTGCGTACAGAAATAATGCGGCAAAAGTAAAAATGATAATCGCGGCCGCTGAAAAATATATTATCGAGCAAATAGAGTCGGCGATGCCGGAGTCGCCGTCTGTAACCGCGAAGGCTCTGGTTAGGGCGAACGGGGTTGACGGCAGCGAAAAAAGAGAAGGCTGGCTCGATTTTGCCGGAGAGTACGCGAAAGAATCCGACGTTTTCGAGAGAAATAAAACCGATTTGAAAACGGGGGATATAATGCTGACTTATTTTACGTCGGGAACTACGGGTATGCCGAAAATGGTCGCGCACGATTATTCTTATCCTCTGGGGCATATAACTACCGCTAAATACTGGCAGCAGGTTCATGATGAGACGCTGCTTTTAAATCCCGCGGATTCGGGCTGGGCGAAATTCGGCTGGAGTAAAATTTACGGGCAATGGATTGCGGGAGCGGCGATTATGTCGTATGACTGGGATAAGTTTATTCCGGATAAATTATTGAGGATAATAGAGAAATACAGGGTTACTATGTTCTGCGGAACGCCGACGCACTATAGATTTATGATACAGGAGGATTTGTCAAAATATGATTTTTCGAGTCTCGAACACGCGGGAACCGCGGGAGAGCCATTAAATCCGGAAGTATTCAATAAATTTTTTGAGGCGACGGGGCTTAAGATACGCGAGGGGTTCGGCATGACCGAAACGTCGGTTTTCCTGGGTAATTTCGAATGGGGCGAGCCTATACCGGGTTCTACGGGGAGACCCGCTCCGCTTTACGACATGGATTTAATCAACGACGAGGGAAAATCCTGCGCGGACGGTGACGAAGGCGAGATGATAATAAAGAATCTTGATAAATATCACCCCGTAGGCCTGATGGCGGGGTATTATCAGAACGGGGAAATAATAAAGGACTGTTTTGAGGGAGGGATATACCGTCCGGGAGATATGGCGTGGAGAGACACGCGGGGATATTACTGGTTCGTGGGAAGAAAAGACGACATGATAAAATGCTCGGGATACAGAATCGGTCCGTTTGAAGTCGAGAGCGCGGTTATCGAACACCCCGCGGTTCTGGAATGCGCGATTACGGGAGCGCCCGACCCGATAAGGGGTCAGGTGGTTAAGGCGACCGTCGTTTTGGTTAAAGACGCGAAAGAAAAAGGCTACGAAGCGTCGGAATCGCTTATAAAAGAGATTCAGAATCACGTTAAAAAGACGACCGCGCCTTATAAATATCCGAGAATTATAGAATTTGTCGAAGAACTGCCGAAAACTCTCGGCGGAGCGAAAATCAAACGCAAAGAGATAAGAGAGAAAAGTTAAATATCAGGCGATATCTATATATTTTTTATATTTTTTCAGGGAGGTTTTTTTATGAGAATCAAATTTGAATCCGCGTCGTTCGCGCGCATATTTACGCTTATGTTTGCAATAGCCGCGCTAACCGTACTATCCGTACTATTACTTACGGGATGTCAAAACGGAGATAATCCCTCAGTTGCCGATAACGACGGGGTTCGGGACGCCGCGTCCGCCGGCGATTTAGATTTAGACGATATGTCCGGAGAAAACGACGAGGGCGATATATTAAACATGGGTTCGAGAGAAAACGTCAGAGACGACCTGCCGGATATTAATTTCGGAGGAGAAGACTTTACTATTTTGCAGCGGACTGAATGGAACTATGAGTTTCTCTCGGAGTCTCAGACGGGAGACGTCGTAAACGACGCCGTTTATATGCGTAATCTTGCAGTCGAAGAAAGATTTAATATTAAATTAAATCTTGTCGAGACCCCCGGACTTTGGGAGTATCAGGATACTTTTATAAGAACGGTACGCAACAGCGTTTCCGCCGGAGACGACGACTATCAGCTCATATCGGGTTACGCGGCTTATATGCCGAGACTTCAGACGGGCGGTTTTCTGCTCAACCTGCATGATTTGGAACATATTGATTTTGACAGGGCGTGGTGGAGTACGGATTTGAAAGACAATCTCACTATTAACGATAAGATGTTTCTCGCTACGGGAGACATTGCGCTGTCTTTGTGGGAGCATATACTCGCAATCTATTTTAACAAGCAGATGGCCGCGGATTATCAGCTGGAAAATCTTTACGATACCGTGCGTTCGGGAAAATGGACGCTGGATAAGATTAATGAAGTAAGCAGGAGCGTTTACAGGAGTATCGACGGCAGCGGGCAAATCTCCGAAACCGGGGATATATTCGGCTACGCGACAGACACCGGAAATCTGGTCGATAATTTTTACGGGGCTTTCGATACTCCCGTGATAAGAAAAGACGAGAACGGCGTTCCGTATCACGCGCAGAATATTCCCAAGATGGCTGAAATAGCCGAAAAAGTCCACGCTTTCCTATGGGAGAATCCGGGAGCTTACACGAATATTATAGCCGCTTCGGGTCCGGAGAATTTATACAGATATATCTTTGAGGAAAACAGATGTATGTTTCTGCCCGAGCTTCTGGGCAACGCCCAGTCTTTAAGAAATATGGACACGGACTTCGGCATTATTCCCTATCCGAAATGGGACGAGAATCAAGATAATTATCTCACTACTTCAGTCGCGTATTTTTCGCTTTTCTGCGTTCCCATCACAGTTCAGAATCTTGAGATGACGGGAGTGATAACGGAGGCTCTCTGCGTTGAAAGCTACAAGAAAGTTATTCCCGCGTTTTACGAAATCGCCTTAAAAACAAAACACGCGAGAGACGACGAATCTTCTGAAATGATTGATATTATAAGAAACGGTCTTACTTTTGATTTCGGGAAAATCTACGTTACCGAGCTTGCGTATTCGATGAATATACTCCGCGATTTAATCACCGCGAAAAACACGAATTTTGTATCGACGTTTGAACGTGGAGAGCGTCAGTATGACAGGGCTCTCGAAAAAGTTCTGGAAACTTTTGAGTAGAATAAACAAAAGCAAAAGCAAAAAGCGGGGGAGGATATTTTAATCCTCCCCTGCGTTTTTATCGTTTTATTATTCTATGATTTTTTCATTATAAAGCCTTTTCTGTATAGAAACTCCGCGGACAGAACGCCTCCGCCCGCCGCGCCCCTCAGGGTGTTGTGCGACAGACCTATAAATTTATAGTCGAATACTCCGCTTGAATCTTCGCGGAGTCTGCCGGCCGAAATTGCCATGCCGTTCTCCAAATCCCTTTCGGATTTTGTCTGAGGCCTATTGTCCTCTTCAAAATAATTTATAAACTGTTCGGGAGCGGACGGCAGGTTCAATTCCTGCGGTTCGCCTTTATATTCTTCCCATAGTTTTAATATCTCTTCTTTTGACGGTTTTGAATCTCTGTCTTCAAACTTTACGAATACTGCGGCGAGATGCCCGTCTGTCACGGGTACTCTTATGCACTGCGACGTAATCGGCGGAGTCTGCGCGTTTTCGACTATGCCGTCTTTAATTCCTCCCCAGATTTTCATGGGTTCTTTTTCGCTTTTTTCTTCTTCGCCGCCGATAAACGGGATTACGTTGTCAATCATTTCCGGCCAGTCCTCGAAAGATTTGCCCGCGCCCGATATCGCCTGATAAGTCGTCACGGCGATTTCTTTTACGCCGTATTTCAACAGCGGCGTAAGCATAGGTACATAGCTCTGAATAGAACAATTCGGTTTTACTGTGATAAAGCCCGTTTTCGTTCCGAGACGTTTTCTCTGGGTTTCTATAACTTCTGCGTGAAAAGCGTTTATTTCGGGTATAAGCATGGGAACGTCCGGGAGATTTCTGCACGCCGAATTATTTGAGACGACGGGGGTTTCCGTTTTTGCGTAAGCCTCCTCGAGTTTTTTCGTTTCTTCTTTCGGCAGTTCGACCGCGCAGAAAACAAAATCGCACATCGAGCTTACTTTTCCGACGTCCGAAGCGTCGAGAACAATCATGTCTTTTACGCTTTCGGGAATATCGACGGACATTTTCCAGCGTCCCCCTATTGTTTCAGAGAATTTTTTACCCGCTGACCTGGGGCTTGCGGCGAGGACGCTGATATTAAAATACGGATGTTCCGACAAGAGAGTTATAAATCTCTGCCCTACCATTCCGGTCGCGCCGATTATCCCCGCGTTAATTTTGCTGATTTTCTGATTACTCATTTTAATTTATACCTCCCCTGAAAATATTATATATAATATATTTTTAAATATATTTGATTGATTATATCATAAATCAGGGGAGAAGTCAACCGTCAATTTTTATAAATATATAAATCCATAAAATAAGTTTTTTGTTTAATCTGCCGTTTCTTTACTGCATTTCCTCGTTGATTCTGCTTATCTCGACTTCTATTCTCTCTTTGTTTCTGTCGAGCCAGCTTACTAAATCCCCTCCCGGACGGGCGCTCAGGCCGTTAAGCCCGCTGCTTACCCGGTCGTTATAATATACCGCCGCTATATTATAGAAACGATTGTTGAACATAATATCGAGCATCGCCTCGCTCTCGTTGTCGCGGGCTATCTTTGTTTTCAGGAGAACGTCGTAGTACGCCTTTATAACCGTGTCCGTACTCTCATAGCATAACGCCTCGAGAATCATGCTCGTTCTGTCGAGGTCCTGCGAGGTTGCCGGAACTCCCATTATAGGCGGCCCGTTTACGAGATTCGGGGCGTAATCCTGAGACTCGTCAAATTTCGGGTGCACTATTATTCCGAAATCGGCCTCCATGTCTCTTAAAATAGTCGACCAGTGCACCAGTTCGCTCCAGAACAGCGCCTGATTTCCGGGGAACATAACGTCCTGCAAACGATGGTCGCGCCCGCCTACGTCCGCGTCGAATAAAATATTCTGCGAGTGCATCATTTCGTTCATTTTGTTAAACACGGTCGCATATCTCTCGTTTTCGACTGCCAGATAATGCATATCGTTAGCGTCCTTTAACACCGCCTGCTGACCGGCGGACGCCATAAAGCTCGGAGACCACAAAAAAGTCAGGGACATATAGCCGTATCTGTCGTTCTCGTCGTATCTTCCGTCGCCGTTCAAATCATGGGTAGCCGCTAAAGCGAACTCATAAAATTTATCATACGTCCATCTGCCTTCGTTTATTACATTATACGGCGATTCGAGCCCCAAATCGTTTATTAATTTTTTGTTGAAGAACATTGCCATAGCCGAACTGTAATGCGTCATAGAAAAATCGCCTATCATAAAATAATTGCGGTTTCCGACAGACAAATCGCGTCTCATGTCTTTATCCCAGTAGGGTCTGTCAAGATTGACGTACGTCAGTTCGTTATAATCGACTAAGGAACCCCTCTGGGCCAGCGCTATCGACGCGTCGACCCACGGCATAACCAGGTCGTAATCGTCCGAACCCGCGTCAATGCTTCTTCTTGCCCTCGCCGGCACGTCTGAGCGCGAAGGCACCGATATTTCGACTATATTAATATTAAATCTGTCTTCTACCGTTCTGTTGCGTTTGAAAACCGCGTCGTTGATTTCGATTCCCATGTCGTCTTCTTCAGTCGTAACTATGGTCATCTGCAGCCACTCCGCGTCGTCCTGCGCGGCGTTCAGAATCCTGAAGTTATATCCGCCGTAATTCGCCTCGGGTAAATCGAGAGGAAGCTTTTCCTGATTCTGCAGTTCGCCGGGTTCGTCCGCGCCGGGTATATCCGGGTTGTTATTATCTCCGCCGCCCTGATTGCCCTGATTATTGTTTGACTGCGAATCCTGTCCTCCGCCGCCGCACGCCGCGGTTAAAATCAGAGCGAATACCGCAAGAAACAATAAAATAAATCTCGCCTGTTTTTTTCTTTTCATAAAAATCTTTTACTCCTTTTATTAATTATAATTTTTAATTTAACAACCAAATACTTTGCCTTTTGTGTTTACCGTTCTGATTTCTTTTAATATATCGATATCGCTCATATCAAATTCTTTCTCGATTCCCGGGAACAAATCAAAGAAATTATCGCTTACTTCTATGCCGTTTAAATCTATGCTCGCGCCGAGTATAAATTTATCGCTCTTTAAATATATTTTTCCGTTTTTCTCGTCTATGCGCTTTGATATATTAAAATCTCCCGCAAGTTCAAGCTCATGATATTTCGTATTTATAAATCTTCTCGACGAGACTATCCCGCCGTCGATATATAAAATCGCGTACGGCAGGCATTTTTTACTGCCGGTTTTATTCCACAGTTCAAAATCTATTTCGGCGAGAATTTCAGATATATTCGCCTTTAATATTATATCGGACGTTTTTTTCTCGATATATTCTCCGTCGAGCGTGAATACGCCGTATTCTATAACGGCTTTTTTGTCGTTCAAACTATCCGATATGCCGTAGACTAAAAGCTTGTTATCCTCGCAGACTATATCGAGCGCGGCGGGATTAAACGCGCGTTTTACCGGATAAAACGCGGGGGTTCTGTTTCTGTAATAGTCGACGATTGTCCAGCTTCTCGTCGTCGGCCAGCAGTCGTTGTACATCCAGAATATGGCCGAACCCGAGTCGAATTTCCTGCGTCTGAAATTTAATATATATTCAGACAGTCCGTCTCCCTGGACAAAACCGCCGAGATATATATATTCTTCGAGAGATATATCGAGAGGGTTTACATCGAGCCACTCTTTGACCATTAAGTCCGCGGAGCTTCCCGGTCCCCAGTCGTCAATCGAATTTTCATGGACCTGCCACGAGAGGGAATGCATATATTTTTCGCCGTCCTCAAGACAGGCCGCAACTGCCGGAAGACTGTTAGGTCCCCTGAGACCGCCTTCGTTCGGGAATCTGCACTCGTAAGTCCTGTACTTGAAAAAGTCAAAATCAAAAAAGCCTATGTTCCAGGGGTGCTGGTCGCCTGTGTAATCGTCGTTGGGATAAACAAAATCGGGAGACCACGGACTGGACGGCTGATAATATTTAAACGGGTCTTCTTCTTTAAGGGTTCTGGGAAGCAGCCAGTGATATAAATTAGCGTCGGGGTATCTGTCGCCCTCATGCGAAAAATCCCAGACCTGCCATTCGATTTCGTTGTTGCCGCTGTATATTACAAGAGAGGCGTAACGCGAAAGCCTGCGGATTTGATGCGTGATTTCGCGCTGATAATCGTGGAAAAATTCGTTGTTATTTGACGGATAAGTAGAGCACGCGCCGATAAAATCCTGCCATACTACAAGGCCTTTTTCGTCGCATATGTCATAGAAATCGTCGCTTTCGTACATTCCGCCTCCCCAGACCCTCATGGCGTTGCAGTTCGCCTCGATTGCCCTGTCGGCGAGAATTTCATAATCTTTTCTGGTTATTCTCGAATAGACTATGTCGGCGGGAACAAAATTGCCGCCTTTCGCGAATATTTTGTTGCCGTTTACTATTAAAACATAATACGTTCCCTTAACGGGATGTTTCGACTGGTCTATAACTACTTTTCTTACGCCGTGTTTTATATTTTCATGATATATTAAATTATTGTTTTCGTCTAATAACTCAACTTTTATATTATATCTGAACTGTTCTCCGAAGCCTATGGGATTCCAGAGTTTCGGGTTTTGTATATTAAATTTACACTCGATTTTTGATTTGCCCGGTATAATTTCTGCATTTGTTACGGCTTCGGCAGACATATCTTCATCTTCGCAGCTAACCCGGCAGATACAGTTTTTAGCCTCGCCCGATAAATTTTCTGTAAACAGCCTGACTTCTATATCAACGTTTGAATAATCGTCCGATAAATCAGACATAACGGAGATTTCGTCCGCGAAAACTTCGCCGAACTCAAGATAAACGCTTCCCGGTATGCCGACGTTTATTAATCTCGGTGACCAATCCCATTCAAAAGAGCACTGGGGTTTTCTGAGCCACATTCTTTTCGTGAGCTTCGACGCGTCGTTATAAATCGCGCCGTAATACAGCTGGGCGGGTTTGTCGGCGGCATAGAGAAGGCCGCTCTCGATTTTGACGAAAATTTTGTTTTCGCCGGGGACAATAAAATCCGTAGCGTCGAGTTTGCAGGGATAATAGAAATTATGATGCCGTCCGGCTTCTTTGCCGTTGATATAAACAACCGCGTTTAAGTCGAGACACTCGAAGACTATTCTTACCCGTTTGTCTTTCAGGTCGTCTTCGCCGACCTGAAAGCTTCTCGTATATCCCCAGGTCCATTCTTCGACCCAGCGGGCTTCGAGAACGTTTCTTCCGAGCGTCGGCTCTTTTATAAGTTTCTGCTTAATCAGAGTTTCGTGTACCGAGCCGGGAACGTCGGCCTTCATGAAGCGTTCGGGATAGTCGACATTAGGGAATCTGCGCGAGCCTCCCCTATCCCCCGAAGCTCCGCGAAGCTCCCACACTCCGTTCAGAGACAGTTTTCGCATAAAATAAAACCTCCTGTGTATAATTAACAAAATAATAATTACCGCTTATTTGATTATTATAACATTTAAATAATTAAAAGTCCAGTTTTAAATTAAAATATTTTATAAAATTTTATTAATTTTTGAAGTGATTTTATATTTTTTTACGTTTTATATATTGAGCCGGCTGAAAAAATATATTATAATATAACAAAAAAGCGTTCGCGGGTAATTTCGGGAGGAGGAAAAATGCAAACTGACACTGATTTTGAGCAGATTGTTTTAAAATACCAGAATCTTGTATACACAATTTGTTTAAATATAGTTAAAAATCCTCACGACGCCGAAAACTGCGCGCAGGAGACGTTTCTGTCAGCGTTTTTAAATTTAGGCAAGAATAAAGATATAAATTTAAGCGATATAAAATCCTGGATTTGCAGAATCGCGGTAAATAAATCTATTGACTTCGCCAGGAAAAACGCAAAATTTCTATATACGGACTTATCCGAAGCGGACGCTGATTTTTCGCGGGATATACGGGGAAGTCCGGAAAGTCAGACGGAACGCGGCGAACTCAGGGAAAAAATAAACGCCGTTATATCCTGTATACCGGAAAAATACGCGAACGCGGTCAAGGCGTTTTATTTTGAGGAAATGTCCGTAAAAGAAATCTCAATTTACTATAAGCTTCCGGAGAAGACGGTCGAGACGCATTTATACCGGGCGAAAAAACTCATAAGAGAGAGGTGGGGCAAAAATGCATATTAAAAATATTAAGGAATTTGAGAAGCTTATACTCGGCGACGTTGATTTTTTCGATAAGTTTATAAAAGAGCGCGAAGAGAATATTATTGCCGCGCCCGAAGATTTCGCGTCGTCTGTTATGCTTAAAATAAACGCCCTGAATAGTGTAAAGTCAATTCCCTTTATAGGCAGGAAGACGCGGGCGGCGTTATGTTTCTGCAGCGCGGCGGCAATTATGGCGATGACTTTCTTCGGCATAAACGGGAGAATATCCGATTTGCTGACAGAGGCGGTATCGCCCGGAAATATCGGCAGAATCGGCGAATTTTTCGATTCGCTCGCAAGATTAAATTTTAATTAGATAATAGACCCTCTTTCAAAACCGAAATACGACCACCCCGCCGTCTGCGGACGGCACCCCTCCACGGAGGGGAATGGAGAATAAACGTCTGAAAGTGAGTGAAAATTCCCCTCCGTGGAGGGGTGGCGCGGCGCGTAAGCGGCGTGACGGGGTGGTTTTGAAAGAAGTCCAATATTAATTTCAGAAACGTTAGGAGAGATGTAATAAAATGCATAAAAATAAGAACAGATTTTTAACTTTTATTTTCGCGCTTATACCCGGATGCGGTCATATGTATCTGGGATATATGAAAAGAGGCCTGCAGTTTATGGCGATGTTTGCAATCGACTTATATTTGTCAATTATGTTTGCCGGATTTTTCGGAATCGTGATGGAATTTCTAAGCATTCCGTTTTTAATTCTTCTGCCCGTTATATGGCTGTATCAGATGTTCGACGCTATGCACAGCGTTTCGCATATGCGCGGACTGGGCATAGCGTATCCGGTCGACGACGGGTTTTTTATCCCGGGATTTACAAACTCGTTAAATCCGAGCGCGTTCAACGCTTTCAAGAAACGGGGAGCGGTCAAGGCAATCGCCGTAATTCTCATATGCGTGGGAGTATACGTTTTGTATTCAAATATATTAAACGGAGTGTTCAGGATTTTAGACAATCATCAATATTGGCTCGTATTTAACACGATAAGAAACTATACGCCTCCGATTGTGATTTCGCTGGCTCTGATTTTTGCGGGGATAAAGCTGCTTGCGGGTAAAAAAGGCGGCGATGAAAATAACAATAACAATGATGAGGATAATAATAGAAACGGAGGAGACGAATAATGGCAAAAATTATTAACAGATGGAGAATAGGCTCGCTTTCAATGGGGATAATCCTGCTTGCCTTCGGAATACTGCTTCTTGTTTCGCTTATAATTAAGATAAACGCGATAAATATCGTCTATATGCTGTCTCCGGTCGTTTTGATTTGCCTCGGGCTCGAGATAATGCTGCATCTGTTTGTCCGGAAAGACGACAATATTAAAATAAAATATGATTTTTTGAGTATTATATTTATAAGCATAGTTTTGCTTATAGGCGCGGGGGTATATTTCATAACGGGAGTAATCGGCTTTTTTGAGACGAGAGAGGATATGTTTACAGCGTTCGGCATAAGAAACGAAACGGTTCACAAAGAATACGCCGCGGAATTTGAAAATTCAGTAAACGAAATCGCGCTGCTCGGTACATTCGGCAGCGTCCGGGTACTGCCGACTGATTCGGACAAAATCAAAGTCGAGTATTATATAAGAGTCGACGCGAGCGATAAAATCTACGCTGAATCCGTTATGGATAAAACGGTTATATTTTCAGATGGAGAACAAAGGGTAAGCATGATTTCTGACCCGGTTATGATGTATAATTCGCATAGATTGGGCTGGCCCACGATAATCTGTACGGTTTATATGCCTAAAGATAAAAATATCGATTTAAGCGGGAGCAGCAGTCACAGGGAGAATATTATAGACAGCGGCGTGAGAGTAGATACAACTGAACGGTAAATTAATAATTTTATAAAATACCAAATTGCGAACAAAATAAACCTTTATTGTAGGGCGCGGCTTCCATGCCGCGCCGTGAATTTTAAGCCGA
>Ga0099364_10006194_pt1 | contig 17495 bp, 12 predicted proteins | sample TergutTh196P3_FD_73070 | JGI IMG/M metagenome (GOLD analysis project Ga0099364, IMG submission 73070) | Microcerotermes parvus P3 segment gut microbial communities from Pointe-Noire, Republic of the Congo - Th196 P3 | ecosystem: Host-associated > Arthropoda: Insects > Digestive system > Gut ...
AAAGCCATTTTTAACCACTGACTCAGACTTGCATTTTTTGCATGGCGGCATAATCACCCCTCAAGTTAATCTCATGGAATAGTATACCTTATGCAACGCCATTTGTATATCTTTAGGTGAATACTCTCCATGTTTTTATTTTATCACTTCTTCACTCCTGTTGCTCAAGTTTTTAGAGGTGCCCTTAAGCAAATAATTCCGCAACTCATCAATCTGATCCAGGGCAACTTTGTACTGCAGATCCAAATCGGTCCAAGCCAGCTTGGTTGTCTCACGATCTAATTCGTCAGGCTGCCTGGATTGAGTCTGGGCCTTCTTTTCTAATGGAGCCACAGCATATGGTGGAAAAACATCGCTCTCTAAACCCGGCGCAAGACTTCCAGATGCATATCCCATAACTTCCTCGGTCGGCGCTTTTTTAGGGCTTACCGTCTCAGGCTGCCTGGATAGAGTCTGGACCTTCTTTTCTAGCGGGCCAGTCCTACCGTCTTCCTGGGTATCCATATCCTGCAGGTAATCCCCAAAAAGTGCGCGTAGCCTTTTTCGTTGGGCATCGTACGAGTAATATGGATCCTCTACGAAACGCGACAAAAAAACCTCGCGTAGTCTTTCCTGGTCGGCTTCGGTTAGCTTGAAATCCTTCGGGGCTTGGGTTATTCGGCAGCTCTTCCGAACGGCCTTCACGTAAATTTCTGCGGCCGAATCCAGTTGCTTCAAAGTCTGCAGAAGGCGATCTATTTTAGCGTGACCCTCGGATGTGGTCGCGACCAAATAGAACTCCAAAGCTACCATAAATTCTCCAGAGTCCGAAAAAAAATTTTCAGGCGCTCCACAAGAAAAATCTCTGCCCTTCTCATTAGTGTTCAACAGGCTTCGTTTATAAGTCAATCTGTCACGCAGAATATCCAGGCCGGAGGCGATATCCAATAACTGCGACCGGTCAATCTGGGCCTGGACTGGAGCCGCTGGCCAAACCAAAGCCAGCCCCATTACGCTAAAAAAAACGACCTGCTGGATACTCAAAGTCTGATTTCTTATTTTATGCAATTCGTTCCCCCGTACTTTGGTGCTAACCTCCGCGTAATGGTCGTTAATCGGCCGGCTGGTCCAGCCAGGACGCCCGCTTCAGAATGCCCTCAAATATCCCCCAAGCGACTGGGTAGTTTGCAGCCACTCGTTTAGTTCTATTAGATTTCAAAATGAAACGAAGAGAATGGCGTTGGCCCGTAATACTCGTCTCATAGGGTAGCCATTCAGTATGCCAGCCTAAAATCGTCATCCCCATAAGTTCGCCTTTTTGACCGGCCACGGTCAAAGGTCGACGATGTTGCCGCAAGGGCCGACCGAAGAAAACATATTCCATGGCGTAGGCCATTTCCTGGGCCAGCAGTTCTGGCTTGTAGCGTTTTAAAGTGGCTGCAGTTAAAGGCCTATATTCACCAACTACCGTAGTTATGTTGTAGCCATCTGGTTCTTGAGAGTTGAAAAAGGTGGCCGAAGATGTAATACTGAAAGCCACTTCTGGGCCGGACTCAAGTAGGCCATATTCCGTTTTATAACTCCCGGCCGACGGAGGGTGATCTAAGTCCAGCCATTGATAGGCCGGTAAAAACTCCTCAACCCGGGCCAAAAAAGAGGCGAGCCGCTCCTCCGGCTTCTGGTCAGGCAAAAAAAATCTCCCGGCTTCCCCCCCGTGAGGACTGATTTGCAGCCAGCCTTCAGGCCAAGCCAATATCAGTGAACAAATATAATATGGCCCACCTACCATCAGCCAGGCTGGCCGGCCAAATAGTTCACTCAGGTCTTCGCCCCGACAGTCGGAGTTACGCAACAAATCTTCATAAACCGACTGAAATTGAGTCTCCGGCGGATCTTCTGGACGAAAAGCCCTTTCGCGCAAACGAAGCCCGCTGCCGTCAGGCCACGTTAAGTCTGTGCGCCAGATGGAATTTTGGGAGAGCCAGGAATTACGACCTTCGGCCGGCACTTCCAGCTTGAGTCTCCCCAGATAGACTGTTCGCCAAGGTCCGTCGAAAGCTGGGGGGGCTGTATATTGACGGCTTAAAAGGTATAGGCCGGCTAATGTCAACCCGGCCATAACCAGGCTGGCTGCCGCCAGCCAAAGCGAACGCCTAGCCGGCCGGCTTCCAAATGGCAAAGACTTGAACTCCTTAAGGACCTTTATCCTATTACTTAGCCCCGAAGCCAATCCCACGGCGGTAATCATGGCCAACAACCAATAAGAGGCGCTTACGGCCACGGCTACAGCCCAGAACGCCTCCTTATAGTTCATATGCCAAGGTTTTTGATTAAGGATGGCCTGAGTAGCCAAAGCTAAGAAAACCGTCGCGCCAAATCCGGCCCCCAGAATATTATTGAAGGCCCGGTGAGTCTTGCCGGCCAGCCATAGGGGGCAGATGAAAACAAGAGACATGCAGTGGAAAGCGGCTGATAAAATCCAGTCAGTTTGGTTTAGGGCAGGGAAACGGCCAGCCCCTAACAAAATTATACCTCCCTGGGGTATTAAGGTTAGCCATATTAACAGGCGACCGAAGGACCGATCGTCCAGCCTTGGTTCAAGTTTGAGTCGGCAACGGGCCGCTATGTAAACCAAGGCAGGCCCAGTCAACCACAAACGGAGCCAAGTTCTAACAATGGCACCGCTCGCAGGTTCATGACCCTTCCACAGTAACCAACTAAGCAAGAGATCGGCTAAGAACATAAATCCGGCAAAGATGGCCGCGATTTTAGTCGATTGAGAATCATCACGACCGGCCCAGGCGGCTAAGGTCAGAAGAGCCAAGGGCGAGATGTTAAAAATATCAGGCCCATAGGTCCAGCCTTGCTTCAGATAATAAAATCCAAAGTTGAACCAGTTGAGACCGACCAAGACGGCGACCAAGCCGGTCAGCGACAAAGGCCGTAAAGACTTCCTTGAGGCTTCCTTCTGAAAATCCATATTCCGCTGTTGAAGCATTTTTGATTCTGTAAGTTCCGTTATAGGATTATGGAATAAGAGGCGCCGCCCCTTATTCCATCTCCAATCATGCGAGGAGGCTTTTTTCGTAGCCCTGCTCCAAATTCAAGAAAAGCTCTGCTCCAAAGGACACTGCTTTCGTAAGAGTCATCTGAAAATTCTTCGGGATATGAATGTGTCTGAATGTAGGGATAACGAGATGTCACACATTTCGGATAATCTTGAAAAATCCCATTGGGATCAACCGGACACCATTGACGCTTGGCATCATTTGGAACCCATGCCACACCTTTTTGGAAGCAATGGATCGCCCGATACAGCGGTTTTATAATAACGTTATTATTTTTATCGCCCATACCCCATAAGTCGCCGTTGGCATTATTAGGTATTAGTTGCAGTTCTCCCGGGCATAGAAGGTAGGCTGTCCGGTCAATTGCTTCCTGCTCTGGTTCAGTTTGTTCAATACCTTCAGTATTTATCCAAAGATCTTTGCCAGCTAAGGTTGCTTTAAAAATACTATTTCCGACATAACGTAATTCATCATAAATTGGTTGAACAGAGAATTTTCCCTGTTCATTGATAATACCCCATTTCTTGTTCTTCTGAACAGCCGCATAGCCATCAATAAAGTCATATTGGGTATTAAATTCAGGAGGATCAAAAAGTAAATGCCCTTTCCTGTTAACATATCCCCATTTGCCATTATAACGGACGGAAGTAATTTTATGGCAATCAAATTGACTAATCGTATCTAGCAAATAAGGCACAGTGGGGTTGCTACTCAGATCCATAAATTGTAATTTACCAGAGAAATAAACCAGCTTGAGACCCGAAGGACATTCCTTGACAACTTCATTCTCCCTCGGATGAGCAACAATATTTCCCTGTTGGTCAATACCATGCCACACCCCATCAATCATTACTTCACCAATGCCGTTTTTCCCACGGCTGACTTGGTCAAAAAAACGTCCTCCTACCAGGTTTCCGGCTTTATCAAGAAGCCCTTCTTTTTGTGTTTCCGGGTCTCTCGTGGGTGCAAAGCCATTCCCCCAATAGGATAATCCCCAAGGACGCAAAGGAACAATAAGTTTTCCCTCTGGATCAACCGCTCCTCGAAGACTTTGCCGGTCCCGTTCCACTTGGCCAGGTTTTAACTCTTCTTTTTCGCTGACAACAGCCCGTTCATCATCTAAGGTCTGGACATGGTCGTATCTTGGTTCGACTTGCCAGGAGCCATCAGGACGCATCAGTCCATAAAGAGAATTTCTACCTTTATGCTTCGCCCATATCAGACTGATTTTTCCAGTGCGGTCAAAAATAATAAACTCCCATTCAGGTTTTGTAATCCAGCCGGATTGAGCTGAATACAACCCGTACAAACCAGAACTGAAACTAATAATGTTCTTGATATTTTCAAGTTTTTCATGATCCCGGAAATGAATAGAGCGCCAATCTCCTGGTTCTGCAAGAACAATATTTTTTGAAAAAGGTATTGCCCTAGAAAATTGGGGTTTAATAACTAACTCCCCCTGACGATTAATAACACCAATCTTCCCATCAATAAGTACTTCTGCAAGATCATGGGTAAATGAACCGACAAGGTCAAATTGAGGAGCTATAATTATATCTCCTTTCATGTTGATAAAGCCCCATCTCCCCTTGATACGAACACCTGCCAGACCTTCAGAGAATTCAATGGCTGCTTCATAGTTTTTGGGTATAATTTCTTCCTTCCGCTCAAAACCTTCAATTCGTACGAAACCGCACTTATCAAATGGCCCACCACAAGAAGGCATAAATCTAACAGTATTATTTTTTGCAAAAACAGCATGAGGATTTATGGCAAAAAAGAAAAATGTAACAATGACAGCAAATCCTTTTTTCATCTGACATCTCCCTATATAATTTGTGTTGCCCAAAAAATATTTTTTCATAATCAACATCATCAGCCAGTAAATATTTCCCGAAATTTGCTATGCCACAGATTTATAGTTGTCTTGTGTTTTGATATCTGGGGAAGTTCAGGTTAAACCCAAGTTCCTGGCGGCGGGCCAGTTCGGCCAAAAGGCCGAGTTGGACCTCAAGGTTTTCCTCCCGGCAGAGGCTGGCCCTGAATTCGGCCGCGCCGGGCCAGCCTCTGACATACCACATCAAGACCGACCGCAGCTTGAAGGGGGCCCTGGCGCCCATCATCTCTCCCAAAAGCCGGGCGTGCCGTTCGGCCGTAGCCACCCTTTCGGCCGGGCCCGCCTCCCTGGCCGTCCCTCCCCGCCAGACCTCCAGGCACTGCCGGAAGAGCCAGGGCCGGCCCTTGGCCCCCCGGCCGATCATGACCGCGGCCGCCCCCGATTGGCGCAGCCGTTCCACGGCCTCTTCCGGGCCGGTGATGTCGCCGCTGCCGATTATGGGGATGGGTGATTTTTCAACCAGGCGGGCCACCAGGCTCCAATCGGCCTGGCCCGAGAAACCGGCCGAGGCCGGGCGGGGATGGAGGGTCAGGGCCGCCACCCCTTCATCGGCCAGTCGGGGGAGGAGTTCAAAGACCGTGGCCCCGGCCCCGGGAGCGAAGGCCGGCCGGGTCTTGACCGTCACGGGCGCTCTCACCGCCCGCACCAAGGCCCGGACCAGGCTCAGAAGCAGAGGGGGGTCCTTCAAGAGGGCTGCGCCGTGGCCGCTGTTCACCACCTTGCGGGCCGGGCAGCCCAAGTTGAAATCAATGAGGTCCGCGCCCAGGTCCACGGCCACCCGGGCGGCCTCGGCCAAGTGGTCGGGATTTTTGCCGAAGAGCTGGACGCAGAATGGTTTTTCCAGCTTAAGGTCGGTGGCGAGCAAGGCCAGGGTGGCCCGGCCCCGATGGGCCAGGCCGGTGGAGCTGACCATTTCCGTGACCGTGAGACCGGCGCCGGCTTCTTTGGCCAGGAGGCGGAAGGGCCAGTCGCTGAGTCCGGCCAGAGGCGCCAGAAGGAAGGGGTTATCCAGGACGACCGAACCTATGGACGGCCCGGATGCGGTCATTTGAACCAAAGCACATGGTCGGTCTTGAGGTTCAGCGGCGGGGTCTTGAAGCGGATGCGGTTGTTGCCGAAGGAGGCCCAGCCGGATTCCATCCGGTCCAAGGCCGAAGCCTGGGCCACCCGGTTGTGCGGCAGATTGTCCAGGGTGGCTTGGCCGGGAGCCTGGGGCCCGTAAATGTCGATCAAGAGCGGCCTTTCAGCGGGGGCTTCCGACCAGTCGCCCTCGCGGGCCTTGATGGTGACCACGGTGGAGCCGTCAGGCTGGGTGACGGCGGTGATGACGGTCCGGCCGAAGGACGGCCTATCGCCCTGGCGGTAACGCTGGGTGTGGCCGTCGTCCTCAAACCAGGATATTTCCGAATTGTCCTTGCCTATGAATATTTTCAGGGCGTCTATCCGCTCGCTTAGGCCCTCCTTTGGGTACATATATTCCACGGTGGGAATTATGGCCCCGGCCCGGGCCAGGATGGGCGGGGTCAACAGCCCTCCCACCCTGGTGTCCATGTCCAGCTCTCCGCCTTCCTCCTGGTCGATGACCTCGCCCGAGCGCCAGTCATACCAAAGGCCGCGGGGCACATAGACTTTGGTCCGTTCGGAGTTGCCGTCAAAATTGAGGCTCACCAAAAGGTGCGGGCCGAGCATGACTTCCGGCAGGCGGTCGCGGGCCAGGGGGTCGTCCTGGAAATAATAGACCAGGGGGGCCGTCACCGGCTGGCCTTCCAGCCAGGCCTTCCAGGCCAGGTTGTAGATATAGGGCGACAGGCTTTCCCGGAGCCCCAGGTTATACTGGAAGACCGGCCGGATCACCAATTCTTCCGGCAGGATCAGGGGGTAATCGGTCAGAACGGCTTTGGCCACCCATGAGTCGTAATTGAGGAAAAAACGCGTCACCGGCCAAGCGGCCAAGGATGAGGCGAGGTCGGAGCTGTAATAATCCACGCCAGAGAGGGCCAGGTGGGATCTGATGCCCAGGGGCGACAGACCGGAGAAACCGCCAGTCAAGAGCTGGGCTTCGCCATTGTAAAGAAAGCCCGAACGCCGGGCCAGACCGGCGGTGCCGGTGCGGGTCATCAATATGGGGCGGGCCGTGGGGCCGCGCCGGCTGATGAGGCGGTTTTCAATGCCTTCCAGCCATTTCAAAGCATAGGCGTTGGCCCAAGCATAATGGGAATGGAGGTCGTCCGCGCTCTGTCCCGCATACCATGCCTCGGGGCCGATCTCCTCCAGGTCGCTGTCCAGAAGACGGAAAAAGGCCAGCCCCAAGGTGGTCAGCTTTTCCCTTTCCAGGCTGTGCCAGAAGGCGGCGGCGGCCCTGTCGGTGTAGTCGATCAGCCCGCTCGGGCGGCCGAAATAGTCCGCCAACAGGGGCGGACCATGAGGCCCTCCCGTCTGCACAAGAAAAGAGCGCCGGGCCATTTCCTGGTAATGATGGGAAGATTGGGGGATACGGGCCGATTCCTCCAAAATCAGCTCCAGGTCCTCCGCCCTGGCCGCGGCCAGGAGGGCCTGGACATCGACATCCGCCGGGGTGGTCAGGCCGGATAGATTGGGGATGAACCGCTTTAGCCGGGCCAGTTTCTCCCTCAATTCCGGGAGCGGAGCTTCCGAAGCCTCGAAGTTATGTTCCAGGTCCATCTCTTCGGCTTTGACCTGGGCCTCCTTGAGCCCGGACAACCAGACGCCCAGGAGGCTACGCGGAGGCACAGGCGGTCGGCCGGTGAGGTTCATGAAACTGCTCCTGACCGTTGGCAGGTCTGGTCCGGTGATGACGAAAAATCTTAAAGTGTCGCCCGGCCTGAGGGGCCCGGCCGCCGTGACCGTCCAGGGGGTGGTTTTGAAATTCCACTGGAGTGGCAGGGTTTCATCCACGAAGAGGGCGGCGCATTTCAAGCCCTCCCCCAGGCCGTAAAGAATGGGGATCTGGACTTGGTTGGGCCGAAAAGCCCGGTTAGCCAGGCGGGCGTTGCCGAAAGGGCCGCCGGGGAGGCTGGTCTGGCCCAGGAGGTTTAAGATGTTGGTCTGGAGGCGGAAATCAGCCCCCAGGCCCGACAGATGGTTGAAGGGCCCATGGAAGAGCAGACCGGCCAGGCGGCCTTCCGGAGTAAAGGGGGCCAGTGTAAAAATAACTTCTCCATCCGGGTGGCTGATGGTCAGGGCGGGGGGGGTGGAGTCGAGGGTCACCACGCTGGTGGGTCCGGTCCAGGTCCGGCCGTCGGAGGAAGTGGGCAGGGTAAGGCCGGCGCGTACATCCGGGTCCACCATGACCGACATTTCCAAAGGCTGGTTGACGGCGACTTTTCGGGCGCTCAGCTCAAATAGCCAGACATGGTCTCCGGCCAGGGACAGGGACAGGTTATAATTTCCCAGTTTGGTCACGGCCCGCCCCGCCCCGGTGGCGGCAACCCCGACCGCCGGGGCGGCCAGCCATATAAGAAGCGTAATAAGCGTCAGCCATTTTTTCAGCCAGGACATGGAAAGGCTCCCGGGATATGGTTGAGGATGGCCGAGGCCAGGGCCGGAGCAGCGGGTGGTCGGGCGGCCAAAAAGTTACGGGCCGCCTGGCCCGCGGCCCGGGCGGCTGTGGTGTTGTCCAGCCATGAGGCCAGGTCGTCGGCCAGGGTTTCGGGCCGGCTGGTTCGACCTCCGCCGGCGGCGATCAGTCCCTCGGCTTCGGCCTCGAAAGAGCCCATGTGGGGGCCGAAGATAACAGGCCTAGCCAAGGCGGCCGGTTCCAGGGGGTTGTGGCCTTTTAGGCCGGGGCGCAGACTGCCCCCCACCACGGCCACAGTGGCTTGGCCATAGTAGGCTGAAAGCTGGCCCATGGTTTCCACCACCACGGCCTGGACCCTGGGGAAGAGGGGGCCGGGCTCTTCGCTCAGGGCCACGGTCAGCCCCAGGTTCTTGAGCTGTTCAGCCAAGCCTTGGGCCCGGCCTATATGGCGCGGGGCCAGGATCAGCCTCAACTCCGGTCTGTCGGATTGAAGACGGAGGGCCGCCTTGGCCAGGATATCTTCCTCCCCTGGGTGGGTCGAACCGGCCACCACCAGGGGGCCGCGCTCGGCCGGACCCCAGAGCCGGACCCCAAGTTCGGACATTCGGGCCTTGAAAGCCGGCTGGCCGGCCTGGTCAAGCAGGCGGTCGAACTTAGGGTTGCCCAATACGGCCAGGCGTTCCTCGGGGGCGCCTAAAGCGGAGAAAAAACCCCGCTCCTTGGGCCCTATGGGGGCTATAAGGTCAAACTCGGCCAAAAGTCCGGCCATAAAGGGCCGAATTAGGCGGTAACGCCGGAAAGAACGCTCACTTAAGCGGGCCGAGGCCAAAATTAATTTCGCGCCTTGGGCCCTAGCCGCCCGGATGAGGTTGGGCCACAATTCCGTTTCCAGAATTATGAGGGCTTCCGGCTTCAGCCGGGCCGCAGTCCGGCCCGCCGCGCCCCAGAAATCCAGGGGCACGGCCAGGACGCGGACCCGGGGCTCTCTGGCGCTGAAAGCGACCGCCTTCTCAAGCCCCGCCGGGGCGCTCGCGCTGAGATAGATGTCGGCCTCCGGCCGCGTCTTAAGCACCGCTTGGGCGACCGCGGCGGCGGATTGGATTTCTCCCGCCGAAGCGCCGTGGAACCACAGGCGCGGCCGGCCTTGAACGGGGTGGGGAAAAAAGGTCAGGCCCAGGCGATCCCGCCAGCGGCCTCCGAATCGGCCCCGGGCCGTGGCCGCCAGGACCAGGGGTGGACCGGCCAGGTTGGCCGCAAGATCATACAGCGGCTGCATGGCTCAGTGAATCCATTTGGGGCCTTCCTGGTTCTGGTCCGCGTCTTCGCCGAAGATGCTCTGGTTGATTATGAGCGGAGTGAAGCCTCCCCGTCGAGTGGTTTCGGCCACATATTCCCTGAGATAGGGGAAAACCATCTGGGGCAGCACCTGGCGGACGTAATAGGGCCATTCCAGAGGCAGTGGAGGCGGTTCCAGAAGGAATAGAGCCCAGAATTCCACATCCAGAAAAAAGGGGGCGGTTTCCGGGTCGCTGGTACGGAAGCGCTGGACGAATTGAGCCCGGCGGCCGTCTTCCAGGAACTCGCCGTTATTCCTCAGGGACACCCCGATGGATATCCGGCCCTCCTGGGGCTGGCGGTCGACGTTGACGGCGAAGACGCTTTTGATGAGCTTGAGCTGATACATCTCTATGTTGGATCTGGCGGCAATCATACGTCAGCAGTCAATGACCTCGATTATGTGTTCCTCAAGATGGAGCGTTTCATCGGCTTTAATGGAGATGGGGCGGCCCAGCCTTTTTTCCAAGTCCTCCAGGGCGGCCCGGCCCTCGTCCAGCATGGTTTCCCTGATCTGGGGATGGACCTTCAATTTCATGAGTCCCGCGGGGTTTTCGCTGGCCCGGAGTTCCAAATCCATCAGGGCTTCGTGGCAGACCGAGGTGCGGGACAAGAGAAAGCCCTGGCCTTGGCAGTAGAAACAGGGTTCCCTTAGGAAGCGGTCGATGTTCTCCTTGTTGCGCTTGCGGGTCATCTCTATGAGCCCCAATTCGCTCATGGGCAGAACCTTGGTCTTCCCCTTGTCCCGCCGGAGGCTGTCTTTAAGGGCCTGGAAAACTCGCTCCCGGTTGCTTTCCCTTTCCATGTCGATGAAGTCTATGACAATGAGGCCGCCGATATTCCTCAGACGCAGTTGATAGGCGATTTCCTTGACCGCTTCCAGGTTGGTCTTTAGTATGGTCTCCTCCAAGTTGTGTCGGCCCACATAGCGTCCGGTGTTGACGTCAATGACCGTCAAGGCTTCGGTGGATTCTATGACCACATAGCCCCCGCTTTTCAGCCAGACCTTCTTGCTGAGGGCCCGGGCCAGTTCCGTCTCCACACCGTAGAAGTGGAAAATGGGTTCCAGGCCGCTGTGAAGGCCCAGACTGCCGGCCAGTTCCGGGGAGAAGGTTTCGAGAAACTTCCTGATGGATTCGAATTGGTCCTGGTCATCTATGACCAGGCGGTCGATGTTTTCAGTAAAATTGTCCCGCACCGCCTTCAGGGTGGCGTCCAATTCCTGGTGGACCCGGGCCGGGGCGAAGGCCGTTTCGGCTTCCTCCTGTATGCGGCGCCACAACTGCAGGAGGAATTTGGCCTCGGCTCGGATTTCTATTTCGCTTGTGCCTTCGGAGGCCGTACGGGCGATGAAGCCGTGGTCATGCCTCAGGGTCTCCAGGATTTCCTTGAGGCGGCGGCGTTCCTCCTCGTCCTCAATGCGGCGGCTGACCCCAAGATGGGTCATGGTGGGCATTAAAACCAGCCGACGGCTCGGCAGGGATATGTGGGTCGTCACCCGAGCCCCTTTCTGACCGATGGGCTCCTTGGAAATTTGAACCATCACCTCCTGTCCTTCGGTCAAAATAGTTTCAATGGGCGGCGAGGCCAGGCCTTCCTCTTCTCCCTCAACAGTATCCATCAGCCCGCCATGGTCGTCCGGGCCCAGCCCCAGGCGTTTTTCAAAGTCGTCCGCAGCCTCGGCGCAGACATCGTCCACATATAGGAAGGCCGCCTTTTCCAGCCCTATGTCCACGAAAGCGGCTTGCATGCCGGGCAAAACGCGGATGACCTGCCCCAGGTAGATGTTGCCCAGAAGACCCGCCCCCTGGGCGCCTCGCTCCACCTGGAACTCCACCAGGGTTCCGTTTTCCAGAAGGGCCACCCGTGTTTCGTGGGGCCGATAGTTTATGATGAGTTCGGAAGTCATTTTTTTCTGCCGGGCTCGTTTGAGCGCTTGGTTTTCTCGAAACCCAGGATGGTTTGCAGTTTAGTCAGGCGAACCTGATGGGCCAAGGGGTCCAGGCCCCACAGGGCCGCCGCCGCGGCCCAGGGTTTGGGGGTGCCGGCGAGGCCGATCCGTATGGTCAGGCGGACGCTGGCGATGGTCGCCTCGGCCGCGGTCACGAAATCGGCCAAGGGGTATTCCCGGAGCCGTCCCCGTTTATCAGTATAACTCAGAACGGCCGCTGGGTGAAGGGGGGGGCCGGGGGTGAAAATTGGAAGATCGCTCTCCAGCAGCCAGATCGCGGCCAGGGGCTGGATTTTTTCCTCTCCCAAGGCCAGCAATCGGGCCTCTTTGAGGGTCAGGCCGCTCGGCAGAGCGCCGGACAGGCGGGCCAGAAGATCGGGCGTCGGGCGGGCGGGCTCCATTTTCACATATTCATCCATGCTGGACATGCCTAGGGGCAGGGCCGTGAAAAAGGAAATTTTTGGCTGGGGATTGAATCCAGCGCTTAAAGCCAGATCCACTCCGGCCCTCCGGCAGGCCCGTTTAAAAATTTCCACCAGTTCCAGATGTCCCAGAAAGGCCGCCCGGCCTTCTTTCTTGAAATTGAGCAGAACGGGCCGGCCTGGCGGGCCCGGACGCCTGGGCGGCGGCGATGATGGGGAGGCGGCGGAATCGGCCTTGGCGGCCAGGTCCAAGGCGGCCGGAGCGCGGCAGGCGCCGCAACCATTACAGCCGGCCTGGCGGCAGTCGGGTGTGGTCCGGCCGGCCAGGGCTCTGCGCCATTCGGCCCGGAGAAATTCCTCGGTCACCCCGGGGCTGAGATGGCCGTAAGGCAGGGGGGCGTCCGGTTCAAAGGGGCGAAAATTTTCCGAGGAAAGGGCCGCGGTCCAGAGGCCGAGGTCGAAGCGGTCGCTCCAGGCATCAAAGCGGGCGCCGGCGCGGTAGAGTTTCTCCAGCACCGGGCCGAGGCGACGATCCCCCCGGGCCAATTGGGCTTCGGCCCAGGAGGCCCCGGGGGCGTTCCATTTAGCAGAGATACCGGGCAGGCGGGTTAAGTTTCGGACCTTCTCCAGCCGGTCGCCGATGAGTTCCGCCGGTGCGGCCGGCAGCCATTGGAAAGGGGTGTGAGGTTTGGGCGTGAAGTGGGCCAGGCCCAGGTTCAGTTGAGCCCGGCCGAGCTTGCGAAGCCGGCGCAATAGCGCGGCCAGGCCGGCCAGGTCCTCGTCCGTTTCCGTGGGCAGGCCGATCATGAAGTAGAGTTTCAAAGTCCGCCAGCCTAAGGAGAAGGCCCGTTCCGCGGCCTCCAGCAGATCGTCGTCGGCCAGATCCTTGTTGATGACATTGCGGAGACGCTGGGTGCCGGCTTCGGGGGCCAGAGTGAAGCCGGTTTTACGCACCCTTAGGATCTGGGCGGCCAGCCGGGTGCTCAGGCTTTTGACCCTCAAGGAAGGTAGGGACAGGGCCACGCCCTTGTCCGCGTGGCGGTCCATGAAATCGGCCGCCAAGCGGTCAATATCGGTGTGGTCTCCGGCCGAAAGGGAGAGAAAGGAAAGGCTGTCCTGGCCGCCGGATTTGAGGTTGGCCTCGGCCAGGTTCAAAATCGTCTCCCGCCGCCGTTCCCTGACCGGCCTATAGATATAGCCGGCCTGGCAGAAGCGGCAGCCCCGGCCGCAGCCGCGGCTGATTTCCACTATGACGCGGTCATGGACCGCCTTGATCAGCGGGGTTATCTGGCAGTCGGGGGCGGGCGCGGCCTCCAGGCTCAGGGCCAGGGCCCGCGTCACCCGGTCATGTCCGGCGGCTTCCACGGCGGACAAATGGCCGTCTCGGCCATAGACGGGCCGAAAAAGGGAGGGGATATACAGTCCGGGCCGCCCGTCAAGTAGACGGAAGAGCTCGGCCTTGGGCCCGCCTTGGGCCCGCCAGGCCTTGATGATCTCAAGGTCTTCCATAAAGGAGGCCTCGGCATCGCCCAGGAAAAATAGGTCGAAAAAATCGGCCAAAGGCTCGGGGTTGAAGGCGCCCGGGCCCCCGGCGGCCACCAGGGGGCCCTTCTCGCCCCGCTCCGCGGCTTTAAGGGGGATTCCCCCCAGCTCCATCATCATCAGGATGTTGGTATAGCTCAGTTCATACTGCAGGGAAAAGCCCACCAGGTCGAATTCGGCCAAGGGCCGTCGGCTCTCCAGGCTGGCCAGGGGCCGCCCCCGGCGCCGGAGCACGGCCTCCCAATCCGGCCAGGGGGCGTAAGCCCGCTCGGCGGAAAAACCCGGGGTCCTGTTCAAAAGATGGTAGAGGATTTTGTGTCCCAGATGACCGTGGGCTATCTCATAGACATCGGGGAAGGCCAAGGCTACCCGGAACAGGCGACCGGCGGCATCCGGAATCTGGTTCGGCCGGGCTTCCCACTCCCCCCCCAGGTAGCGGCCGGGTTTTTCCACGGCCGGCAGTTCCGGCCAGTCCTCATAGCGATCGGTCATTTTAAAAGCCGGTTTTTTTTTCAGTTCGCCGCCCAAAGGGGCCTTTTGTCTTTTGATTGGCCTTTTGAGGCCGGGGCCGATTTTCCCGCGGCCGTTTGAGAAGGGCCTCGACTTCTTGCTGGTTCAAGCCGCCTCCGGCCGCCTGGGGGCCTTTCAGGGTTTTTGAGCGCGTCCCCTGGAGGCGGGGGGATGGTTGAATTTCCCTTAAAGTTTTAAGGAAGTTTTCCACCTTGGCCAGGCGCTGGCCGGCCAGATCTTGAAAACTCATTTTTTCAAACAGGGATGTAATAAGAGGGGCTTGGTGGTCCGGTTCCGAAGGGGCCGTGTTTTTCCGGTCCCAAGTTTCCAGAAGGGTCAGGATTTCCTCGGCCGCCGCCCGCAAAAGGTCTTGAGTTTCCCGGATCTGCCGGAGGGCCTCCGGCAGATCCCTCTGGATCAAGGTTTTCAGGGCTTCAGAGGGGCTGTTGCGCCGCCTTTGCGCGGCGGAATCGACGGCCTTGGCCCGGGGGACCAGTTTGCGGTAGCGGGACGAGACGTCTTTGGTCAGGGTCACCCGGGTCTGGCGGGGCGGCGAGGGCGGCGTCTCGGTCTGGGGAGGGCTTTTTTTAGCCCGCCTTTTTATTTCCGGCATTCGCCGCCTCCCTCTTTCAGCCTGGCTATGATCTTGGCGCCCACTTTTTCAGTAGAGTCCCGCCCGCCTAGTTCCCAGGGTTTGTCCGGGCCGGCCAGGTAGCCGGTTACGGCGGTTTCCAGGGCTTCCGCAGCCGTGCCCTCTCCCAGGCTCTCAAAGAGGAGGGCAACGGAGAGGATGGCCGCCAAGGGATTGGCCCGGCCTGTGCCGGCCAGGGCCGGGGCCGAGCCGTGGACAGGTTCAAACATGGCCAGGGTGTCGCCGATGTTACCCGAAGCGGCCAGGCCCAGGCCGCCGGCCAGGGCGCTTAACAGATCGCTTATGATGTCGCCGAAGAGGTTGGGGCAGAGAATTACCCCAAAGTCATCCGGTTGGCGGGGCAGGAGATAGGCCAGGGCGTCCACGTTTTGGTAGTCCGGGGCCAGGTCGGGGAATTCAGCGGCCAGAGTCTCCCCCGTCGCCTCGTTCCAGAAGCCGTAAAGGTGGGGCACGGCGTTGGCCTTGGTGGCCACCGTGATGGTTTTGTCCCCCCTACGGCGGGCCAGTTCCCCGGCCCGCCGGGTGATGCGGGCCACTCCGGGCCGGGTCATGAGGCCGATCGCGAGGGCCGCTTCGACCGCCGGTTCCAGGTCCAAGGTCAGGCGGCCGGTCAGGCCGTAGAGTCCGCGTCGGGTTTTCAGGCCGGCTTCCATCACCCCCGGGCCGCGCGCCCCCAGCCCCATGTAAAAATCTTCGGTGTTTTCCCGCACCACCACTGCGTCCAGAAGGCGGTCCTCCGCCAGTTTCACCGGAGTGGGCACTCCCTGGAAACTCCGGGCCGGTCGAAGGTTGAGATATTGGTCGAAATGAAAACGCAGGGCCAGGAGGAGTTCCTGTTCCAAAGGGCCGGGCTTGACCCGGGGGTCCCCCACGGCGCCCAGTAGCAGGGCTTTGGTTTCGGCCATGTCATCCAGGGCCGAAGGAGGCAGGACAATGCCGTGAGCCAGATAGTAGCCGGCGCCGAAGGGGAATTCTCGCCACTTAAGTTCGAAGCCGAAAATAGCGGCCGCGGCCTCGGCCGTTTTCCTGGCTTCGCCCGCCACTTCGGGACCTATGCCGTCGCCGGGCAGAAGGCCGAGCAGATGACTGGTCATGTCTTGAATCCTTTTTATTTGGAATTACTTGCGATCTTCTTTTTTTATCTCGGCTAAAATCTTCAGCTCCCGGTCGGCTTGGGCCTTGAACTGGCCGGCGGCCTGCCGAAAGTGAAAATCGGCCTTGTCAAGCTGGCCGCTCCCGGCAAAAAATCGGCCCAGATAATAATGGCCTTTGTCCCTCTGGCCGATTTGGCCGAAAAAGCGGCCGGCCAGTTCCAGGGCCGGAAGATAGTCTTCGGCCTCCATTTGAACCGCTTTGTCGTAGAGGGGCGCGGCCCGGGAGCGGTCGCCCAGGAGTTCCAAGGCGCGGGCCAGCCCCAGGACGGCCAGGCGGTTTTGGGCTTGTTCGTAAAAACCCTTGGCCACGGCCGGCTGGTGACGCTTCAAGGCCAGGTCGCCCAGATCGGCCAGGTAGTCCTGGCGCTCCGGGGCCAGGGCCAGGGCCTGCCGCATGAGCTGGTCCGCCTGGCTGAAGTTTTGGCGCCTCTGGGCCAGGAGCCCCAGGCCGTGGAGGGCGGCGTGGTCTTTTGGGTCGGCTTTCAGGCGGCGGCTGAAGATGCTCTGGGCTCGCTGAAGGTCGCCGCAGCCGGCCAGCACCCGGTCCCGGAAGGAGAGATAGCGGGGGTCCGGAGGGGAGGGTGGGGCTTGGGCGGCCTCGCTGAAGGTCGAGGCCAGGCGGCTGGTCAAGGCCGGGTGGGTGTTGAGGTAGGTGGGCATATCCGGGGACAGATGATAGGATTTGTCCAGCATTATTTTAAAAGCCCCATACATGTCGCGGGGCTGGTAGCCGGCCTTGATAAGGTATTCGCGCCCCTTGGCATCGGCTTCGGCTTCGTCTTCGCGGGAATTGGCCAGCATGGCCTGGACTCCGGCCCCGGCCCCTCCGGTGATAAGGGCCTGCCCCAGGGCGCCGGCGCTCCCTCCTCCCCGGGAGGCCACAAACAGCCCGGCCAACATGGCAGCGACGGAGGCGATGGAGGTGGTGGAGGCGGCCTTAAGGCGACGGGCGAAATGGTTGGCTGTGAGGTGGGCCGTCTCGTGACTGAGAATGGAGGCCAACTGGCCCTCGTTTTCCAGATTGTAGAGGGTTTCCGTATTGATATAGATGTAGCCTCCGGGGACGGCGAAGGCGTTGAGGCCGCTTTTCTGGATGATGTAAAAATTGAACTGGCCCGGCTTAAGGCCGGCCCCTTTAAGGACGCGCTCGGTCACTGTCCGGAAATAGCCGGTTATGATGGGGTCGTCGACAATGGCTCCGGAGGCGGCCACTTGCAGATGGAAGCGGCGGCCGAGCTCCTTCTCTTTTTGGGGCGTCATCTCCGCGGCCCGGGCCGTGTGGGGGACCAGGGCGGCCTGGGCCAGGACCAACATAAAGACCAGAAGGTTTCTCATGGGGCTCCTGACTCCGTGCGCTGCCGGGGGGCGTCGGTCCACAGCCCTTCCAGGTCATAGAGGGTCCGGGCTTCCTGGTTGAAAAGGTGGACGATCACTTCCCCCAGGTCCA
>Ga0099364_10006195_pt1 | contig 17492 bp, 15 predicted proteins | sample TergutTh196P3_FD_73070 | JGI IMG/M metagenome (GOLD analysis project Ga0099364, IMG submission 73070) | Microcerotermes parvus P3 segment gut microbial communities from Pointe-Noire, Republic of the Congo - Th196 P3 | ecosystem: Host-associated > Arthropoda: Insects > Digestive system > Gut ...
GCTACGGTATAGTTCTATAGCCGATTCTTTGAACTCTTTTGTGTATTTCCTTCGTTTTCCCATGAGTCCCTCTCCTTTGGGTTTATCACGGGCTTAACTTTCTGTCTACCTTTCCGGGGGAAGTCCAATTTTTTTTAGTATATATTCGTGTAATTCGATGATCTTCTCGGGCTCCGTGTCTTCGAGTACTTGACTAAATTGACCAAGTTGCTTATATTAAATCTATGAAAACAATACAATTAGCGGAAGCAAAAACGCATTTTTCTTCTATTATGAAAATTGTTCAGGCAGGGGATGAGGTAGCTATTGCTTACGGAAAAAAGAAACAGACTATTGCAGTTATTATTCCGTATAAACAATGGGAAAAATATAAAAAAAGGAAATTAGGTACCCTGGAAGGTAAAATGTCAGTGGTTTTTGCCAAAGATTTTGCCATAAGCGATGAGGAATTAGTCAGCTTATGATTTTTTTGGCCGATACTCATATCTTATTATGGTCATTTTTAGCAACAAACAAATTATCAAGAGAAATAAAATCTATTTTATTGAACGAAACTAATGAAATTTATTATAGCCCGATTAGTTTGTGGGAAATATCCATTAAATACGGATTAAAAAAATTGTCGCTTAAAGGCGGGACACCAGAAGATTTTTATAATGAATTAAGTTATAGTTTTTTTCTATGCAAAACAATAGATCTTAGAGATTTAATTAATAGTTATAAATTACCGCTATACCATAAAGATCCTTTTGACAGGTTTTTAATTTGGGAAGCAATAAGAAATGATATTATTTTATTGAGTGTAGATAAAAACATGGAACTATATAAAAAAGAAGGGCTAAAGGTGATATACTAAAATATTAAGGAGCTAATAATATGACAAAGAATAAAATAATGAGGATTTTCGTCCTTGTACTGTGTTTGATGGTTTTTTTGGTTTCTGGCTGTGATAAAGCCAGCGCCCAGGCTGTTCCTGCCGATTCTGCGCTTAGACAAGCAATGCGCACGGCGGGAATTCCCATGCCTAATACACCATTGGCAGCGCCGGATTTTAGCCTAAATCTGCTTAATGGCGGAAATAGAAGGCTTTCTTCCTACAGGGGGCAGGTGGTATTGCTTAACTTTTGGGCTACTTGGTGTCCGCCCTGTGTAATGGAAATGCCGTCCATGGAAAACCTGTACCAGCGTTTTAGAAATCAAGGTTTGGAAATTCTTGCCGTTAATGTCGGTGAAAGTACAAATACTGCAAAGGACTTTATTGATCTTCATGGTTTTAGCTATCCAATAATGATGGACACTAACCAAAGTGTTGCAAGGCAATATGGCATTCAGTATTTTCCTACAACTTTTATTGTCGATCGCAGCGGAACGGTAATTAATATGAGCATAGGATTTAAGCAGTGGGATACTCCCGAGATGATCGCTGCGTTTGAGCTATTGTTAAGAAGCAATCGATAAAAAATCTGTAATCGTAAAAAAAGTTGACAAGTTCTTAATTATTTAGTATACTTATTATGATTTTCAGGGTCGGGTGTAGCAAAAACCCTTGCGGGTTTTCTGCAAATTCCCTACCGGCGGTACAGCCCGCTGGCATATATGCAAAGTGCCATATATGCAGAGTCCGGTGAAATTCCGGCGCCGACGGTTATAGTCCGGATGGAAGAAAATCCAGTATAAGGCGGCTCGAAGGCTGCTTGCTCTGTACTATCCTTCCTGTAAAACCTTCCTGAAATTCCAAATAGATACGGAGGTTTTATGAAACATTTACTACTATTATGTAATACATTATGTATTACATTGGTTTTTTTTACAGCTTTGTTCAGCTCCTGTACTCCGGAACAAATACAAAATGAAGATCACAATAAAACTGCTATAGGCGTTTTTATTCCCGGTATAACATCGGGCAGTCCCATATACGAAATGCTTGCAAGGGGTGTGCTTGCAGCAGCAGAAAAGTATAATATTGATGCGGGAACAGTACTGGTTACGGTAACTGTTATAGAGGGCGGGTATAATCAGGCTGAATGGGAAAATATGATAACTTCCATGACAGCTTCCGCTTCGTATGATCTAATTGTTTCATCGAATCCTTCCTTGCCGGATATTGTTGCGAGGGTTTCTTCAAATTTCCCCCAGCAGCATTTCTTACTTCTTGACGGGCAGCTAAGCGGAAACCCCCGCGTCTATACGCTGCGTTATAATCAAAGGGAACAGGCATATATGGCCGGGTATATTGCTGCTTTGGAGACAGAGCAAAACGGTACAAGAAGGGTGGTGGGCCTTGTGGCTGCCCAGGAATATCCGGTAATGAACAATATTATACTGCCGGGCTTTCTGGAAGGTGCCCGGGCCGTAGATCCTGCCTACGAAGCAGACTTTCGCATAGTGGGAAACTGGTTCGATGCAGCCAGGGCGGCCGAGTTAGCCACAGACATGATCTTAGACGGCATTAGAGTACTGCTTACCATTGCAGGAGGCGCCAATGAAGGAGTTGTTAATACAGCAAGTCAGCGCGGTGCAAAAGTAGTGTGGTTTGATATTAATGGATACAATATACGGCCGGGTACGGTAATTGGCAGTTCTGTACTGCATCAGGATATGGCTGCGTTTAACAGTGTATTTAATTATTTGTCGGGTAGGCTTCCCTTTGGAAATGCAGAAATAGCCGGAGTGAATGACGGCTATGTTGATTTTGTCGAGGATGATCCTGTGTATATTGATACAGTTCCGGCAGAAATAAGGGAACAGCAGGCTGCGATGATACAAAGAATACGAAGCGGCGAACTAGTATTATACTGATATATGACAGGTCGTATATGGTAGAGCTAAAAAACATTCAAAAATATTTTTCTGCAAATAATGTCACAGCGCTTAGCGGAGCCGATTTTAATTTACGGGAAGGAGAGATACATGCCCTGTTAGGAGAAAACGGTGCCGGTAAATCTACCTTGATGCATATCATGGCCGGCTTTATTAAACCCGGTGTTGAAGGGTTTAATCGTAAGGCAGGAAGTATTCTAATTAACGGCAAGGAACAATATTTTGCTTCTCCTCTACATGCTTTAGCTGCGGGAATTGGTATGGTACGCCAGCATCCCCGGCAAATTCCGGGATTTTTGGTTTGGGAAAACTGTATTGTCGGATATACCAAACATTCTTCCTTATGGCTAAACCGCAGATCATGCCGAAAAAAAGTATCTGCCTTAAATGATAGTCTTGGTTTTGAGCTGCCGCTTGATATTCCGGCAGAAAGACTTAGCGTTAGTCAGGGGCAGAAAGCAGCAATACTTGGTCTTTTGCTTCGCAATACCAAATACCTTATATTTGACGAACCTGCAGCTGTCCTAAGCCCTGATGAAACAGAAAAGCTCTTTACTATTTTTTCTGCGCTTAGGAGAGAAGGAAAAGGGATAGTATTGATCTCCCATAAACTAGAAGAAGCAAAAAAAATTGCCGATCGTATTACCATACTGCGCGAGGGAAAAACAAAAATAAGCGGTGCTAGTACAATTATTTCCGATGAAAAACTAAGCTCCTTGATTTTTGGCGAACCAGTCAATAGTGATAGACCCAAAGCTGTTCTTGTAACAGAATTTCCTCCTTCATCTGCTCCTGTATTGTCTATGGTAAACTTTTCTGTAAATGTTCCCGGTTGTCCGTTGATTCGCGGAATTAATCTGCATATGGAAAGGGGTATTATTATGGGCATAGCCGGAATGCGGGACAGCGGCCTTGAAACCATGGAATTAGCCTTAACTGGCTTTCTTCCTTTTTCCGGAACTGTACAGCTAAACGGAGTATCTCTTAATGGAAAAGAACAAAATACCGCTAAACGGGTTAAGGAATTCCGTGTGGCCGGGGGAGCATATCTTGGAACCAAAAATGAGGGTCTAATGCTGTCCATCGAGGATTTGCTGCTTATTCATGCTCACCGGCGATTTAACAAGCGGGGTATTTTAGACAAAAAACAAATTAAACACTGGGTATTATCCATAATGGATGCAGCAAAGATTCCTCATCGTGTTAATGTAAACGGCAGTACATTTTCCGGGGGTCAACTGCAGCGTTTATTATTAACCAGAGAAATGGGAGAACATGGATCTCTTTTGGTACTGTCCGAACCTGGTCATGGTCTTGATCGTCTGTACAGAAAAAGGCTTGCAGCATTGCTTAGTGAAAAAGCAAAACAACAAACAGCCATATTAATTTTTTCTGCAGACATGGAGGAACTGCTGGAATTATGTGACTGCATTACTGTATTGCGCGACGGTGTTATTTCCGGCATGATGGGGCAAAAATGAAAAAGGTCTATACTATTTATACCGACAGGCTGCTTGGTGCATTAATTCCCCTTGGGGCAGCGCTTTGTATACCTGTTATTTTTATTATACTGGGATCGGATAGTCCAATAGAAACCTTAAAAATATTTTTTACCGGCCCCTGGTCAAACCGCTGGTTTTTAGGCAATACGCTGGACAATATGGCGCTGCTTCTTTGTGCAGCATTGGGCGCTTCTCTTGCCTTTCGGGCAGGATGCTTTAACCTTGGCGGTGAAGGACAGATATATCTGGGAGGATGTGCAGCAGCAGCAGTGCTTTTAAGCAGAAACCAGTATCCAGATTTTTTTATATTGATTTTGGCAGCGCTGGCAGCGGCTGCTTGCGGAAGTATTATGGGCGGCGTTTCGGGATTGCTTAGAAAAAAATTCGGCGCAAGCGAATTAATAACTTCATTCCTGCTTGCAGCAGCATTAATTCCTGTCGGCGACTATCTAATTTTTGCCCTGCTTCGCAGCCCCGATATAAATCTTTTGGCTACAGATAAGATTTCTGCCGGCCGGACTTTACATTATATTCTTCCTCCTTCATCTCTGTCTGTTTCAATTATCTATATTTTGCTGCTTATTATTTTATTTCATTTATTTATCCATAGGACTGTTTGGGGATATCGTTTTCGTATAAGCGGAATTTCGCCGGAACTGGCTTTATTTGGAGGTACAGACCCAAACAAACGCTTTGTTCCTGCCATGATCGTATCCGGTGCACTTTCCGGCTTGACCGGTTTTTTTGCCGTTGCAGGGACCTATGGCATGTGTTACCAGGGTTTTTCCGGCGGCCTGGGATGGAATGGAATTGCCATGGCATTAATAGCAGCTAACGAACCGCTGCTTCTTTTGCCTGTTGTTTTGGTCTTTGCTTCTATTAATGCAGGTGCCAATGCAGTTATGCTTAGGGCAGGTTTTGGCTTTGAAACTGCTGCATTTATTCAGGCAGCTGTTCTTCTTTTGGCAGCCCTGCCTTTTGGTATTCATTATTTAAAAAAACGCGGATAAAGGGATAAAGATGGAGACTGTGATAGGATTTTTTGAAAGACTTTTTATTTCTGCAGCTCCCCTTGCCATTGCTTCTACCGGAGCTCTTTTTTCGGAGCTTGCCGGAGTATTGGGAATTTTTGTCGAAGGTTTTATGAATGCAGGAGCATTCTTTGCATGGATTATCACCGGCCGGACCGGGTCGATTTTTTGGGGAACAGCAATTACAGCTTGTGCGGCGGGTTTTAGCGGCTGGTGCCTGGCACGCTTTGTAAGAAAGACAGGAGCCAATCCTTTTATTGTTGGACTAACCGTTAACATTGCTGCTGCAGGAATTACCGACACCCTTTCCATTATGTGGTTTGGTACAAAGGGAGTATTGCGCAGTCCGGATTTACTTATGCCTAGCCATGTCCCTGCCGTATATGTTTCATGGTTTGTTGTGATATGCGCTGCTCTTGTAATAAAACACACCCACTGGGGTTTAAAGCTGCGTGCATCGGGGCTTTCGCCGGAAGCAGCCAGGGAAAGGGGCATACGGCCGGGCCTGTATTGGGAAGCAGCCTGGGCTGTTTCTGCATGCCTTGCGGCCATAGCAGGGGCTTTTTTGTGTTTTAGGGTAGGCTCGTACACACCGGGAGGCATTGCAGGCCGGGGCTGGATCAGCATTGCTGCTGTTTATTTAGGATTCCGTAATGCGCTTGGAGTGTATATTGCTGCTGTGGTTTTTGCCCTGGCAGAAACGGCAGGACGAAATATACAAAATATGACAGGAATATCGGCAACTGCCCTTTTGGGGCTTCCCAATGCACTGGCCTTATTACTTTATGTAATTTCTCAGGGGATAAGGAAGAAGCGGAGAAAAAAGCTTAATCCCTATTGACCTAAAATTACCTTTATTCTTTTTTGTATCTCGGCCATGTTGATTGGTTTTGTAATGTAATCCTTAATGCCGATTTTAAAAGCTTTTTTTGCTTTTTCCTCGTCTTCCAGGGATGTTAAAAATATTACCGGAACATGCCTTACATGACCAAGTTCCTGTATCTTCTTAAATACTTCCCAGCCGTCCATATTCGGCATAATGATATCAAGCAGTATAAGGTCGGGAATTATATCATTGGTAGTTAAGTGCTCCAATACTTCACTTCCCGATCTCATTGTATATGTTTCGTAGTGGCTTTTTAGGTATAGTTCCGCCGTTGTAAGATGAATATCATCATCGTCTACAATAAATACCTTCTTCTTTGACATTGCCGCCTCCTTTGTATACTATGTCTGCCAAGAAAAACAAATAGTATTATTTCCAATATAATATAGTTTTTATTTATTTGTCAAATTTTGTTACCCTAATTTGCCGGGCATAGAAATGTAAGTATATCCAAAGCCCGGCAAATTAAGATTTATAGCCCCAAAAGATATTGGTTGAAGACATTCTCCAGATATTCCTGTTTGCCGGAGCTAAGACCTGCCTTGCCGTATTTTTCTCCGCCTATTTTTGCCAAATCCTTAAACGAAAGCTGGCCTTTTTCGTACTTTGCGCCGTTTCCGGAATTGTACGAACTATAGCGCTTTTTAATAAAGCCGGGGATTTTTCCGTCTTTGATTATTCTGTTGGCAATTTCAAGTCCCACTGCAAATGCATCCATGCCGCCTATATGGGCAAGGAATAGGTCTGCCGGGTCTATGGAATTGCGGCGTATCTTGGCGTCAAAGTTTAGGCCGCCGGTGGTAAAGCCCCCTGCCCGGAGTATGGCATACATGGTCATGGCAGTTTCATAGTAACTGTATGGGAACTGATCGGTATCCCAGCCGTTAATAAAATCTCCGCGGTTGGCATCTACAGAACCAAAGAGGCCCAATGCAGAGGCTGTTTCCAATTCATGATAGAAGTCATGGCCGGCAAGTTCTGCATGGTTTGCTTCTATATTCATTTTAAAGTCTTTATCCAAGCCGTAGGTTTTAAGGAAGAGGGCTACTGTTTCTACATCATAATCGTACTGATGTTTGGTAGGTTCACAGGGTTTGGGCTCAATATAAAATGCTCCCTTAAATCCCTGCTTGCGGGCATAGTCCCGTGCAAGACCCAAAAAGCGTCCCAGATTATCTTTTTCCCGTTTTAGGTCGGTATTTAAAAGGCTCATATATCCTTCCCGGCCTCCCCAGAAGGTATAGCCCTGTCCTCCCAGCTCTATGGTGGCGTCAATGGCAGCTTTTACCTGATTAGCAGCAAGAGCCAAGACATCAAATTCGGGATTGGTGGCCGCGCCATTCATATAACGGGGATTGCTGAACAGGTTAGCAGTACCCCAAAGCAGCTTTACCCCTGTTGTCTTTTGAAGTTTTTTTGCTCTGGCAACCATGGTAAATAGGTTTTTTTCGCTTTCTGCCGGAGTTTTTCCTTCGGGGGCCATGTCCCTGTCATGGAAACAGTAAAACTGAACGCCAAGTTTGGTAAAGAATTCAAATGCTGCATCCTGTTTGTTTTCCGCTGCTTCCATGAGATTGGAAACTTTTTCGCTCCAGGGATGCATATGGGTTTTTGAACCAAAGGGATCAGTCCCATCGCCGCAAAAGCTATGCCAGTAGGCAACGGCAAAACGGAAATGATCTTTCATCTTTTTTTTGCCTACCAGTTTTTCCGGATTATAATACTTAAAGGCCAGAGCATTGCTGCTCTTGGGTCCTTCGTATTTAATTTTTCCAATTTTTGGGAAGTATTCTTTTTTTCCCTTATAAAAATCTGCCATATCATCCTCCATTGTTGTTTGTTTGCCTTGCGGCTTTTATGTATATAAGGGGCTTAAAGCTCCTAAATACCTTGAATATATGCCATATGCTTCGTTATATGCTGCTGCGGACTTTTTATCCGGCTCTATTAATGCTCCTTCGGTTACAACATGTTCTTCGCAGAGTTCTTCGATTGAGGTAGAAATTCCGGAAGCGCCTGTATGGGCAAGGCACCATAGGGCCTGTATTGCTCCGCCCATGGCTGCCGCTTCTGCACTTGCAGGAACCCGCACAGGCAGCTCAAGTACATTGGCGGCAATGGTTTGCCAGAGCTGGCTTTTTGCCCCGCCGCCGATCAGCCGGATTTCTTTTGCTGTAAATCCCAGCTTTTTAAAGCCTTCTATGCCTATACGCATTCCAAAAATGGCAGACTCAAGAGCTGCCCTGAATATATTTTCTTTTTTAAAGTTTGCCGCAGTAATTCCATTTAAGCTGGCTCTGCCGTTAGGCAGGTTTGGGGTCCGTTCTCCGTTAAAGAAGGGGAGCATGACTATTCCTTCGGCTCCTATGGGCGCTTTTTTTGCTTCGTTATTAAAAGCTTCCAGATCTGCTGCAAAAAGATCTCGTAGTTCTTCTACTGCTACAGTACAGTTCATCGTACAAAGCAGGGGAAGCCAGCCGCCGGTAGATGAACAAAATGCTGCCAGGTCTCCGCTGGGATCAATTACCGGAGAGGCCGAATAACCATATAAGGTTCCGGATGTACCCAGGCTCATGGTTAAAAAGCCGTCTTTGACCGTTCCTGTTCCCACTGCGCCCATCATATTATCCCCGCCTCCAGATGCAACAGGAATTCCTTGAGGAATGCCATATGCAGATGCTGCTTCTTCGCTGACCATTCCGGCGCTTTCCTGGCCGTCGTTAAGCTTTGGAAGGCAGTCCAATACCGTTTTGTCGATAAGGTCTGCGATGGTTTTTGACCACTGTCGTTTTCGTACGTCGAAAAGGGCAGTGCCCGATGCATCTCCGTATTCGGCTGTATAGGTTCCGCTTAATAAATAGTTTACATAGTCATGGGGAAGAAGTATGTGGCGCAATTCCTTAAAAGCTTGCGGTTTATTCTTTTTTAACCACAGAACTTTGGGGGCTGTATAGCCGGGCCTCATGGGAAGCCCTGCCTGTGCTATAATCTTGTCTTCTCCTCCGGCTGCCTTGCTTATTTCTTCGCATTCGGCGGCTGTGGAAGTATCGCACCATAATTTTACATTGTAAAGAGCTTTTCCTTTCTCATCCAAAGGAACAAAGCCATGCTGCTGCCCGGAAACGCCTATAGCACAGATGGTTTTTCTTGTCTCTTCCGGCAGCTCTGCAAAGCAGCTTTTTAATGCATCCTCATACCATTTGGCTTTTTGTTCCCTGGTTCCGTCGCTTTCTGCTATAAGCTCAAGCGCAGCCTGGGAACTTGCTATAATTTTTTTAGCCTGGTAATCGTATAAAACCACTTTGCAGCTTTGTGTCCCTAAATCAATTCCGCATACTGTCTTCATAATTCCCTCCAGTTTCGCTTAATGGTATCATTTTACAATAATTTTGGATATACTTGTATAATCCATGAGACGATTACTTTATCTGGGTTTGATTTTTACAGGCCTGTTATCCATAAGTGCATTTTCCTTTTCCCTATACCGTTCATGGTATATTTCCATGCTGGCTCCGGAACAGGCGCCCATACTTCTGCACCATTTTTCGCTGTATATTCCCGATACCAGAAATTCTTTTTTTAACGAAATTATCCGCGGAGCAGAAATTGCAGCAGCAGAATTAAACTCGGCAGTTTCTGTTCATTCCATTGATCCGGCAAAAAACGAACTGGAAAATGCAGCTTTTTCCGGGGTGGACGGAGTAATTGTCTATCCTCATCTGGAAAGCAGTTTGGCCCGCCGGCAAATGGAACAATTTCGCATACGCCATATACCGGCTGTATTGATCAATCAAAATTTGCCAAGTGATCAACCCTGGCCCTTTATCGGCATTAATAACTTCGAGATGGGCCGGCGTATTGGGCATGTTTTATCAGACTCTCCGGAACGAATTGGCCTTGCCGTTGTATACAGCGACAAGGCGCCGGGAATTTATACAGAAAGGAACCTGGTGGAGATGGGCATAGCTACATCCCTGGGAGATTTACTTTCCGGTTCCATTATGAGTTTTAGGACCAATTTAAATCCGCTGGATGCAGAAGCCCTATTGGCTTCCATTTTCCGTAATCCAATAAGCCAGGAACGATCTTTTATTAACACAATAGTTTTTACCGATCCAGAAGATACCATTGCGGCAGCGCAGGCCCTGGTAGATCTTAACCTTGTAGGACAGCTTAGGATAATTGGTTTTGGCGCAGATCCGGGAGTAATAGAAAACTTACATAAAGGGATTATCAGCGCATCTGTAGTAATTGATTCACAACGTATTGGCTACGAAGCGGTCCATTCGCTGGCGGCCCTGTTAACTACCGGTTTTACTTCTGCATCCATAGATATAGAAATTGATATTATTGATTCAAATGATTTGTAAAAACAAATCTCCAAAAGGGCTATCATGAAGTTTTACAGGTCTTTCAGCGTTCAAATATTTATTAGTATTCTGGGAGTATTTTTTCTTTTGGCCTTAAGTAATGCTTATATCTTTTTTAGCAACCGGAATATACAGCAGCTTTCCCAGCAATTCTTTGAACAGGAACATTTTCTTGTTTCCATTCAGGAAGATCTGGCTCTTTATGAAGGACCCCTTCTTGAATTTCTTTCTACCAGATCTTCCAATGCCCTTAATGAAATTCTTATTAATACACAATCTTTGCGGCAGAGGCTTCCTGTTTACCAGGAGATACGGGGAAATGCGGACGATTTAAAAGAGCGGGTTTTGTATGCACTGGTTTTCCATTACCTTGACCTGGCAGAAGAAGCAGTAGAAAGAAAACGGGGCAGGGACATTGCAGCCTATACGGCAATTTACGAAGAGATGGCAGCCCTTAAGGAGTATATTAACCGCGAAATAGATACCATTAGTACCGGACGTTTGCGATCCCAATTGGGAACCTATGAACGTTTTCTTGCAGAATCGGGAGTCATTCAGCTTGTAAATATAGTCTTTGTTGTTTCGGTGTCTGCATTTTCCATGTTAATTCTTCTGTATTCGCTAAGACGTTTTACCGATCCGCTGCATAAGCTTTCTGCCATGACCAAAGAATTGTCTGCAGGAAATTTTAACATTCCCGACATGGAAACAAGCCGGGGTACAGCTTTATTGGACGGTTCGCTTAATGAGATGGATCAGGTTATAGAAGCTTTTAACCACATGAAAACAGAAATCTCCAGGTATATCGAAGAAATTCGCTGGCAGGAAAACATAAAACAGGAATATATGCAGGAAAAGATGCGGAACATGAAAATGGAAGGATTGGTTCGGCATATGGAGCTTTATGCGCTTCAGGCGCAAATGAATCCCCACTTCCTTTTTAATACCATTAATACCGGCATGCAGCTTGCCATCGTGGAAGATGCAGACAGGACAGTGGAATATATGGATTATATGGCCCGCTTATTCAGGCATATCATTCGAAACAAAGAAATTATTGTACCGCTGCGCCATGAGATACAGGGCCTGGATTATTATTTTTATTTATTAAAAGTAAGGTTTCCCCGGAATTTAAACCTAACAATGGAATGTAAAGAAGAACTTATGGAAATAAAGACACCGGTTTCCATTTTACAGCCTTTGGTGGAAAATTGTATTATACATGCTTTTAAGGATGCAGATGCAGAAAGCTCCAGGTTTATTACTGTTAAGGCAGAACTGGTCAATGGAACATTATCCGGTAAAAAGCTGGTTATATCTGTTAGAGATAACGGCCGGGGCATGAACGAGGAAACAGTAAAAAAATTGCTTCATCCTCAATCTATAGAAGAATCTTCCCTGTCCAGGGTAATGGGACTGCAAAATGTAATTCGCAGATTGTACTTCTTTTATCCCGATGATCCGGATGTGGTGGATATACAAACAGGAGCGGATGGAACTTCGGTTATTATCCGCATCGATACGGAGAAGGAAGCGTGTATAGCGTTATAATTGTTGACGATGAAGAACCTGTCCTGGAAAGCTGTGAATTTATGTTAAATTCATTTTCCGAAGGGGAAGAAATGAATAATCCCTTTATCCTGGCAGGAAAAGCACGTACCGGTTATGATGCTTTAAAAATGATCGAAGAAATTAACCCAGACCTTGTTTTTATGGATATTAATATTCCGGGACTGGACGGCCTTGCTGTATTGGAAAGAGTTCATAAACAATTTCCCCGCATGATATGTATACTTTCTACTGCATACGAACGCTTTGATCTTGCCCGCCGGGCCATACCCCTGGGAGTTTTTGCCTATCTGGTAAAGCCGGTTTCCAAAACAACCTTTTATTCCACCCTGGAAAATGTATTAATTCAGCTTCGTTCTTTACAGGCGGAACAACAGATGTACAATATGGCTGGACGGTACTCCGATCCGGTGCATAGCCTTTTGCAAAAGGATATACAGACAGTTATGGATGAACAGCGCTGGAATTGGTACAGGAAAAAATTGCAGCTTCCATCCGATCTAGGCCAGGTGCTTTTGGTTGAGATGGAAAAGGATCTGGAACTTTGGGGAAATCGTATTGCAGAGGAGCTTTCTTACAAATACCATTGTATCTGCGATATTGTATTTAACCGAATTATTATTTTAATATCCGGAGGGGAACCTTCGTTCACTTTTGTTCGCTCGGCGGGAGGTTCGGGAGACCATAATACAAGAGACTTTAGACAAAAAGCCGAAAAGCTGTTAAATAAACTCCTTATTGGCATTGTCTGGAATTTTGGACTTGGAAGGCTTTATCATGGCCCGCAATTATATCTTTCCTATGGAGAAGCTCTGGCGGAATTAATGGAAAAGCGGCAAAAGGATGATACCTGGAGCAAGCTTGGAAAAGAAATTGCAGTTCTTCGAAGAAAGATAGGATTATTGCCGCCGGAAAAAATAAAAGCAATGTTTAAAACGATTTGGGAACCGTTGTTTTTGGAAGATTTTCATAAAGCCAAACTTAGAATGGTTTCTTTTTTTACCTTATTGCTCGATGATCTTTACGGTGCCTGGCAGGATACCAGGCAGCGGAAAAATAACAATAAGGCTCCGGTCCTGCCTTTTGATCCGGCAGAGATTATGGAACTGTCCGATTTGGAATCATGGAAACGCTGGTCAGAACCTTGTTTTGAAATGATACTGTACCAGGCAGGTGTGGAACGTCAGAGTAATTATCCGCAGCCTTTGGTACATGCAATGGCTTTTATTCAGGAAAATTATACGCAGAATATTCAATTAAAAGATGCCGCAGATGCAGCTCTGGTCAGCAATGCCCATTTAAGCCGTCTTTTTGCAGAACATCTAAAAAGCAGTTTTAGCGATTATCTTTCTGCACTGCGGATAAACGAAGCAGAACGGCTGTTAAAAACAAAATCAATAACAGTAAAAGAAGCGGCTTTTAGAGCGGGGTATCATGATCCAAATTACTTTAGCAAGATATTTAAAAAAATAAAGGGCATACTTCCTACAGAAGTGCAATAAGATGTATACTTTTTTTGTGAACAAGCGGCGTAATATTATCTTTCTGGTTTTAGCATTTTATTGTATTGGTATCTCCTGCAGTCAAGGAAGTTCTGCAGGAAGCGACGGCAGCGAACTTATTCCATGGCCGGGTTCCGGACAGCAAAAAAACGGGAACGGCGAAGATCGCTTTACCATTGGCTTTTCCATAGCTACCGCTACTTTTATTATTGAACGTTGGAATAAAGACTTAAGAGTATTTACCGGAGCAGCAAGGGAACTGGGCGCAGATGTCATTGTCCAGCTTTCTGCAGGCGGCGTTCTGGAACAAATATCCCAGATAAACTATATGGTAAACCAGAATATCGATATTCTGGTGGTGATTGCACATGATACCGAGCTTATTGCCGGAGCCATACGGCAGATTAGGGAAGCAGGAATTCCCGTTATAGCCTATGACAGGCTTATTCAGGGTGTTCCCCTGGACGGGTATATATCTTTTGATTCCCGGGAAGTAGGCCGCCATTTAGGGCAGGCATTGCTTGGTGCAGTGCCGCGGGGCCGTTATTTAATAGTAAACGGTTCCATTCATGATATTAACAGTTTTGATATCAGCGCAGGACTTCATGAGATCATTGATCCTTTTGTTCAAAGAGGCGAAATAGAGATTGTACGGGAAATCTGGCTGAACGAATGGAGCTCCGATGAAGCTCTGGAAAAAATTGGAGAAATCTTTGCAGAAACAACGGAATTCGATGCCATTGCCTGCGCCAATGATGCCATTGCCGGTGCGGCTATCCATCTGCTTTCGGAGCGCCGTCTGGCCGGGCACATTGTGGTAGTGGGGCAGGATGCAGAGTTAAGCGCATGTCAGCGTGTTGTAGAGGGAACCCAGTTAATGACTGTGTATAAGCCAATAGGAACACTGGGGGTAAGGGCTGCTACCCTGGCAGTTGCCCTGGCCCGGAGAGCAAGAGGAGATATGGAGCAGGAAATTCCTCCTCCCGATATAATGGTAGATAATCAAAGCGGAGCGCCAGTGCCGGCATATCTTGAAGGTACTACTGCCATATTCCGCCATAACATTGATATTATAATTCAGGATGGTTTTCATTCCAGGGATGATATTTTTCGTACTGTAGTTAATTAAGGAAAATTACAGCATCAAAATATTCCTTATCATCAGGGTTTTTGGGATATATTTTTAATTTTTACGGTATTTTATCACCATATTACGCTTGTCAATACATATTTTTCGCAATAATAATGTAAGGTCAATTATTTTATTTTTTGGAGGAATATCTAATGAGAAAACTTACAGTAGTTCTTTTGGTGTTAGCCCTAAGCTTATCCTTTATTGGATGCCCAGGCGGCGGCGGCGGCGGTGCAGAAGGACCAGCGCTTATCGGTATTGCCATGCCCGAAACCCACGTTGAACGCTGGGTAAAAGACGGCAACCAGCTTAGAGATGAAGCTATTAGACGCGGTTTCCGTGCAGAAGTCCAGTGGGCCGATGCCAACCAGGCATTGCAGAATCAGCAGATCCAGAGCTTCCTGGTACAGGGAGCAAAATTGCTTGTTGTCGGCAATATTAATGACGGTGTAGTACCGGTAATAGCCGAAGCTGCACGTGATGGAGTAGAAGTAATTGCTTATGACCGGATCATCCAGCAATCAACAGATTATAACTATTTCATCACCTTTAACAACTTTAAGGTCGGCGTTCTTCAGGGCGAAAGTCTTGTAGAAGCGATGGACCTCAATTCAGCAACCGCTGCAAATCCCAGATTAATTACCCTGTTTGCCGGTTCACCCACCGATGCAAACGCTTTCTTCTTCTTTGACGGCGCCATGAGTGTTCTTAATCCTTTCATCGATGCCGGCGTTCTTAGGGTCATTGGTCCTTATCCCAGGACATCCGCGGATCGTGAAACATTTATGCAGATTGCCACCGAAGGCTGGCAGGCTCCTATCGCAGGACGCCGCATGGATGACCTTCTTTCCGGTGCAGCAAGCGGTGTTGTTCTGGATGCAGTTTTGGCCCCCAACGATACTCTTGGACGCGCTATTATTACATCGTTATTGCGGGATGCAAGATATCAGGGCAATCTGCCGGCAGTTTCCGGTCAGGATGCCGAATTTGATTCCATGATTTCGATTAGAGACGGCCAGCAGTACAGCACCGTCTTTAAAGACACAGCAAAACTGGCCGAAGCAGCAATCCTTATGGCGGAACAGATCCTTAACGGACAGCCGATTAATATCCCCGGCGCAGAACTTGCAACAGGCGATCTTAGGGAAATTGGAAGCACCGGTACCGGTTATGTACAGGCATATCTTTTGGATCCCATACTGGTTACCAGAAGGAACCTAAATGTTCCGGTAGATGCCGGCTTCTATGATGATGCACAGTCTGCCCAGCTTAGGTAGTTTTTTCTCTTCTCTATTTTAAGGTTAGAAGCAGCCGGCCGGAATGTCCGGCCTGCTGCTTCTTGTTAATTATATCTTATTCATATATAATTATCGTTAATTATATTGAGGTACTATGAGCGAGAATATTCTGGTAATAGAAAACCTAACTAAGGATTTTCCCGGTGTTAGGGCCCTAAGCAATGTCAGCTTAAAAGTAAAAAAAGGAGAGATTCATGCCGTCTGCGGGGAGAACGGCGCAGGAAAATCCACCCTTATGAGCTGTATTTCCGGAGTTTACCCAAAAGGGGATTATCAGGGTAAAGTCTTTTTTAAAGGGCAGGAGACAAATTATAGCAGTGTCAAAGAAAGCGAAAAAGAAGGGCTTGCAATTATTCACCAGGAATTGGCCCTAAGCCCCTACCTTTCCATTTACGAAAATATATTTCTTGGACATATGGAAACCAAGTTTGGCATAATTAACTGGAATAAATATATTACAGAATCCAAAAAATACCTTGATATAGTAGGCCTTAACGAAGCGCCGGAAACAATAGTAAGCAGGCTTGGAGTAGGAAAGCAGCAGTTGGTAGAAATTGCCCGTGCCCTGTCAAAAAAAACAGAACTGTTAATACTTGACGAACCTACATCGTCACTTAACGATGATGAAAGCGAAAAGCTTCTTGATCTAATGCTTGAGTTTAAAAAACAGGGCATTACCCTTGTTATGATTTCCCATAAGCTTAACGAAGTATTAAAAGTCGCTGATACGGTAACCATACTGCGGGACGGAAATTCTATAAGCGCCTATGATGTAAAAAAAGACAAGCTTACAGAGGAAACAATTATAAAGGATATGGTTGGCCGCGGCTTAACCCAGCGTTTCCCCGAACGGAGTTCAACACCCGGCGAAACGGTAATGGAAGTTAAAAACTGGAATGTATATCATCCGGAATATCACAATATTAAAGTGGTGGATAATGTTTCCTTCTATTTAAGAAAGGGCGAAATCCTCGCCTTCTGCGGCCCCATGGGAGCCGGGCGTACTGAGTTAATGATGAGCCTTTACGGCAGATCTTATGGTTACAAAAGCGAAGGTGAACTGTATATTAAAGGACAGAAGAAAGTATTTAATTCTGCCCGAACGGCAATTGATTCCGGCCTTGGTTATATTTCGGAAGATCGAAAAAATCTTGGCCTTGTTTTAATCAAGGATGTTAAGACCAATATTGCCCATGCCAGCCTGCATAAACTTTCCCGTTTGGGAATTGTAGACAGTAAAAAAGAAGTATTGGAAGCTGAACATTATAAAAAAGAACTTAATATCAGAACTCCATCGGTGCATCAACTTGTAAGAAACCTTTCCGGCGGCAATCAGCAAAAGGTAGTTGTAAGTAAAAGTCTTTTGGCAGATCCTGATATAT
>Ga0099364_10006196_pt1 | contig 17492 bp, 4 predicted proteins | sample TergutTh196P3_FD_73070 | JGI IMG/M metagenome (GOLD analysis project Ga0099364, IMG submission 73070) | Microcerotermes parvus P3 segment gut microbial communities from Pointe-Noire, Republic of the Congo - Th196 P3 | ecosystem: Host-associated > Arthropoda: Insects > Digestive system > Gut ...
GAATCACTTATATCACCCTCTAAATTTGATAAATCTTTGCCAACACCTACATTATACCTGATTATTGGAATATTGCCTAATAGCAATTTTAGAGGTTCCCAACAGAATGCCACTCGCTTTTTTTCTTTTGTTTTTCATTTCATTGTGAATTGTGCATTGTGCATTGTGCATTGCTTCTGTTGTGATACACTATAAGTTATGAAAGCCACATCTATGGGACATAAAGCGTATTCAAGATGTTTTTTTTATGGAGGATTTTGAATTTAAGCAAAGCAATCGCCGCGCTTTCTGAACTAAAAAAAGAAATGGGTGTTAAAGTTATGGATGAAGCCAGGAACAGTGTACTCATTGTGGACGACGAAAAAGCAATTATTATTGCTTTAACGCATATATTGAGCCAGGAATATGTCGTTTACGCGACAAAGAACGGACAAGACGCAATTGAAACAGCGGAAGAGTATATGCCCGACGTGATACTGTTGGATATTCTTATGCCGGAAATGGACGGATATGCCGTAATTGCCGCTTTAAAATCTTCTGAAAAAACGCGGGATATTCCCGTTATCTTTATCGCGGGGCTCAGCAACGCCGCCTCCGAAATTAAAGGATTGTCTTTGGGAGCCGTGGATTATATAACCAAGCCTTTCAATCCTGATGTTGTAAAGCTGCGGGTACAAAACCAGATAAAAACGCTCGCCCGGCTACGCACGCTTAAAGACGACATATTGAAATACAGGCTCGCAAACTACGCGCTGGATATCGCGCTGTGGGATATGGACATCGTGAGCGGAGACCCGGTCAACCCGGACAACAATATCACCTATTCGCGGGAGTTCCGCAATATACTCGGTTTTTCTGATGAGACTGATTTTCCGAACGTACTTCATAGCTGGAGCGGACGGCTGCATCCCGAGGACAAGGATAAGGCGCTTAATGCCTTCGTAGCGCATATAAACGACTATACCGGAAAAACGCCATTCGATATCGAATACCGCTTATTAACGAAAAATGACGAATATAGATATTTTCGCGCGTCAGCAACCACGAGCAGAGACAACACGGGAGTTCCGCTCAGGGTTGCCGGCGCGTTGATGGACATAACCAAAAAGAAGCAGATGACGGAAGCGCTCGATCAAGCGGATAACCGCGCAAAAGTTTTATTGGACAAGGCTCCTTTTTGCTGCCAACTATGGGACAAAAACTTCAACAAGGTATACTGCAATGAAGCAGCCGTCAGGCTTTTCGGTTTTGAATACAAACAAGAATATTTGGAAAGACATTCCGAATTGTATCCTGAGTACCAGCCCGACGGGCAGCGCTCCGGCGAAAAAATCGCGCTATGTGTTAAAAAAGCGTTTGAGGATGGCAGTCACGCCTTCGATTGGACGTATAAGATGCTTGACGGCACATTTATGCCCGCGGAAGTCATTCTTGTCCGGGTCGAGTATGAAGAAGGCTATGCCGTTGCGGGGTATACCCGAGATTTGCGCGAGCAGCAAGCTATTATCGAGGAGATGCGCAGAGCGGAAATCGCCGAGGAAAGCAGCAAGGCAAAAAGCAGATTCTTAGCGACGATGAGCCACGAAATCAGGACGCCGATGAACAGCATTATGGGGTTCGCGGAGCTTGCGTTAGATACGTCGGATAACAGTATAGCGCCCAAAGTAAGGGACTATTTGGGAAAAATTAAGGACAGCACAAAATGGCTATTAAATATCATAAACGACATTCTCGACATTTCAAAAATAGAAGCCGGTAAAATGGAATTGGAGCATGTACCCTTCGACTTGCATGATGTTTTTTCGCGCTGTCAGTCCGTCATCCTGCCAAACGTTAAAGAAAAGGGCCTTGACCTGAGAGTTTACTCAGAGCCAATAACCGGTAAAAAGCCGTTAGGCGATCCGGTCAGGCTTTATCAAGTGCTTATGAACCTTCTGTCCAACGCCGTAAAATTCACGGATGTAGGAACAGTCAAATTTTCATCATCGGTAAAAAGCGCGAACAGCCACGCCACCGTATATTTTGAAATAAAGGACAGCGGCATAGGCATGAACCGCGAGCAAATCAAGAAAATATTTGAACCGTTTATCCAGGCGGACTCCAGCACAACGCGCGATTATGGCGGCACGGGGCTTGGGCTTACGATAACCAAAAACATAGTGGAGCTGATGGGCGGAAAGCTGGCGGTAGAGAGTGAACCCGGTTTAGGCAGCACGTTCAGCTTTGAAATCGTGTTTGAAATGATAGACGTTTCCGACGACGCGCCTCATGTAAGACTTGGACTGCTCGAAAAACCACGCTTCGACGGCTTGATTTTGGTCTGTGACGATAACCCCATGAACCGGGAGCTTATATGCGAGCATCTTACGCGCGTGGGGCTCCGGACGGTTGTGGCGGAGAACGGAAAAAAAGGTGTAAAGAAGGTCTTTGAACGCATACAAAAGAAAGAAAAGCCATTCGACCTGATTTTAATGGATATGTTTATGCCGGTCATGGATGGGATGGAAGCCGCGTCTACAATAAGAGAATTGAATACGGAAACTCCCATAATTGCGATGACAGCAAACATAATGGCGGGCGAACTGGAAAAATACAGAAATAACGGTATGCCTGACTGTTTGAGCAAGCCCTTCACATCACAGGAGTTGTGGCGCGTGCTGTTAAAATACCTGACGCCTGTGAGCAGCTCCTCCATAGATGAGAGCGAGCTGACACATAATGGTGAACTGCAAAAGAAGCTGCGAATCAATTTTGTAAAAAACAATCAGAACGTATATACCGAAATTACAGGCGCGGCAGCCGCGGGAGATGTAAAGCTCGCGCACAGGATAGCGCACACATTGAAAGGCAACGCGGGCCAGATAGGCGAGCTGCGGCTTCAGACTGCCGCGGCGGCTGTGGAAGCTATGCTTTCGGGCGGGGAAAACCGGCTTACGGATGAACAAAGCGGTATTCTTGAAAGCGAGTTAAGACTTGCGCTTGAGAAATTGTCGCCGCTGCTTGCCGAAGATAGTCCAAACAGAGAACCCGGAAGCGAGAAAGAGATACGCGAATTATTCGAGAAATTGGAGCCCATGCTTAAGAACAAAAACCCTGAGAGTATGAACCTGCTTGACAGTATCCGCGCAGTTCCTGGAACGGAGGAGCTTGTACGGCAAATGGAGGATTTTGAATTCAAGCGGGCAATTGCCACGCTTTCTGAACTAAAGAAGAAATGGGTGTAAAATTATGATTAAAGCCAAGAACAGCGTACTTATTGCAGATGACGATATCTTTAACGTTAAGGTGCTCACGGATATTCTGAGTTCTGAATATATCGTTCATTCGGAAAGAAACGGACGCAATGTCGTTAAAGCGGCTGAAAAATATTTACCCGACGTCATCCTGCTTGATATCGTTATGCCAAAAATGGACGGATATGCTGTAATTGCCGCGCTGAAGCTTTCTGAAAAAACACGCGACATTCCCGTTATTTTCATAACAGCGCTCAGCGAGGACAGCGACGAGGAAAAAGGGTTGGCTTTGGGGGCTGCGGATTACATAACCAAGCCGTTTTCCTACACGACCGTCAGGCTCAGGGTCCGGAACCAGATAGAGATACTCGACCAGCTGCGCGCGAATGAGTACAATATAATGAAATACAGGCTTACAAGCAACGCGCTGAACATCGCGCTTTGGGATATGGATGTCGTGAGCGGGGACCCGATAAACCCGGACAATAAGTTCACATGGTCACAGGAACTCCGTCATATGCTTGGCTTTTCCGATGAACGCGATTTTCCGAATGTGCTTCTCAGTTGGAGCGACCGGCTTCATCCCGAAGACAAGGAGAGGACGCTTAATGCCTTCGCAGCGCATTTGAACGACCGCACCGGAAAAACACCCTACGACATTGAATACCGTCTCATGCTGAAAAATGGTAAATATCGGTATTTTCACGCCTTCGGAGCTACTCTCAGGGACAACGCGGGCGTTCCGCTCAGGGTTGCCGGCGCGTTGATGGACATAACCGAAAAGAAGCGGATGGCGGAAGTGCTGGAAGAAGCCCTGAACGAGTCAAGCAGAACTCTCGAAAACATGATAAGCATATTAAATAAGTCGGACGCTATGATCCATGTAACCGATTCGAATACCGATGAAATATTGTTTATGACCGATTATATGAAGCAGCATTTCGGAGCAGCGGATGACGTGATCGGACAGCCCTGTTACAAAGTGCTCCGGGGCTTAAATGAGAGATGCGATTTTTGCCCTTGCTTACAGCTTGACAAAGAACCGGACAAGGCGTTCATCTGGGAATCACACAACCCCGTGACGCAATGTTATTACCGCAATATTAACAGGTACGTTGACTGGCACGATGGCAGAAAAGTCCACATCCAATTTTCCACCGATCTGACCGATATCAAACAGGCGCAGGAAACGCTCGAACACCGCGAAAAAATGTTGAGCGCGCTGAATAAAATGGCCGCCATACTCCTCTCTCAAAAAAAGGAGACCTTTGACGACATTATGAACAACGGACTGAGCCCGGTAGCGGAGACGGCGGGTTTGGACCGCATTACCATTTATCGTTTCATGGATATTGACGCGGAAAAACGCTTTGGACAAGTTTACCGCTGGGATAAAGCGGGAGGAGGATCGGTTCCTGTAGACGATGATTTGAGGGTTTTGCCCAAACTGCCGGCGATAGAGAACTGGGCCGTGGTTTTGTCAAAAGGCGGCGTTATAAACACACATACCGGCGTTATGTCGAATGACGAGGCTGCCCTTTTGAGCAAATTCGGCGTAAAGTCCATATTGCTGACGCCTGTCTTTATAAACGATATGCTTTGGGGCGTCGTCACCTTTCAGGACCATTCCTGCGACCGGTATTTTGACGACGACAGCATTGAACACTTGCGTTCGGTCGCGTTTTTATGCGCGGACGCCCTTGTGCGCGATGAAATGGAGCACGGAATAGCGGAGGCGGAAGAACGCACAAGGCTGATGCTTGACGCGTCGCCGCTGTGCTGTCAGATATGGGACAGCGATTTAAAAACAATAGACTGTAACGAAGCGGGTGTCAGACTGTACAGATTTAAGAACAAACAAGAGTATGCGGACAGGTTTTTCGAGTGTTCTCCCGAATACCAGCCCGACGGGCAGCGTTCGGATGAAAAGGCCATAGAGTGTGTAATAAAAGCATTTACCGAAGGCTATTACACTTTCGAATGGATGCACCGGATACCTGACGACGGTACCCCCGTGCCTGCGGAAATCACTCTTGTCCGGGTCAAACGCGCGGACGATTATGTCGTGGCCGGGTATACGCGCGATATGCGCGAACATTACAAGATGATGAAGGATATTGAGTATCGGGATAATCTGCTGCAGGCGGTAAACCACGCGTCCGCTTTCCTGCTCAATTCCGACATGGAATTCTTTGAAAGCGTCTTGTATCAAAGCATGAAGATAATGGCTGAAGCTGTAAAAGTTGACCGTATGCATATCTGGGAAAATTACACAGTTGACGGGCAGCTTTATTGCCGCCAGGTATGCGCATGGAATGAAGACGCGCATCCGCAGCAGGACAAGGATATACTTACGTCCGGTGTGCCTTACAGCGCTCATTTTCAAAGATGGGAAGGCATTCTGTCAAACGGGGAATGTATAAACAACCTTGCGCGCAACGCGCCTCACGAAGAACAGGAAATATCGTACCGGCAGGGCATTTTATCTGTACTGGTAGTGCCGATATTTATAAAAGACAAGTTCTGGGGTTTCGTCGGTTTCGATGATTGCCGCAGTGAGCGGATATTTACGAGGGAAGAGGAATCGATACTGCGGTCCGGCGGCCTGCTGGTCGCCAACGCTTTGCTTCGTAATGAAATGGTTGTAAACATCCGCGATACCTCCGACCTGCTGAAACTCGCCGCGGAAAAGGCGCGCGAGGACGAAGAGCGCATACAGCTCATGCTTGACGCGATGCCGCTTGCCTGTCACCTGCTCAGCCGGGATATTGAAGTCATTTACTGCAACCAGGAAGCGGTCAGCCTGTTTGGCGCACCCGACAAAAAAGAATATCGGAAAAAGTTTTCAGAAATATTTCCGGAGTTCCAGCCGTGCGGGCGGCGGTCATCGGAGCTTGCGCGCGAGCATGTTGATAAGGCGTTTGACGAAGGCTGGCTGTGCGTCGAGTGGGTGTATCAAAAACTCGGCGGAGATCGTGATCTGATACCTTGCGAGAGCACGCTGGTCCGCGTCAGGCACAGGGGCGAAGAAATACTCGCGTGGTACGCCAGGGACCTGCGCGAGCAAAAAGCCGTTATCGAGGAGATGCGCAGGGCGGAAATCGCCGAGGAGAGCAATAATGCAAAAAGCAGGTTCCTTGCGACGATGAGCCACGAAATCCGCACGCCCATGAACAGCATCCTGGGGTTTGCGGAGCTTGCGCATGACAGAGCCGTTGAACCTCAAATCAAGGATTATTTAGATAAAATCACGGACAATACAAAATGGCTCCTTCGCGTCATAGACGATATTCTCGACATTTCAAAAATAGAATCCGGGAAAATGAATTTGGAAAATGCCCCCTTCGATCTGCATGACCTTATTTCCCGCTGCTCGTCCGTCATCCTGCCGGGCGCTGAAAAAAAGGGGCTTGACCTGAGAATTTACGCAGAACCGCTCCCCGGCAAAAAGCTATTGGGCGATTCAGTCAGGCTTTATCAGGCGCTTATAAATCTTCTGTCCAATGCCGTAAAATTCACGGACACCGGAACAGTCAAATTTTCATCGTCGGTAAAAGATTCGAGTGACAGCGCCGCGACAGTATATTTTGAAGTAAAGGACAGCGGCATCGGCATGAGTTCTTCGCAAATTGAGAAAATATTTGAACCGTTTGCCCAAGCAGACTCCGGCACAACGCGCAAATTCGGCGGTACGGGGCTCGGGCTTGCGATAACCAAAAACATAGTGGAACTGATGGGCGGAAAGCTGGAGGTGGAGAGTGAACCCGGTTCAGGCAGCATGTTCAGCTTTGAAATTGTGTTTGAAACAACAGACGCGCCTGACGATATGCCTGACGCAAAGCCTGAGCTGCTCGAAAAACCGCACTTCGACGGCTTGGTTTTGGTCTGTGACGATAACTACATGAATCAGCAGGTTATATGCGAGCATCTTGCGCGCGTGGGACTCCGGGCCACGGTGGCGGATAACGGAAAAATGGGAGTGGAGAAGTTTTTTGAACGCATACGAAAAAAAGAAAAGCCCTTCGACATGATTTTCATGGATATGTTTATGCCGGTTATGGATGGAATGGAAGCAACAACTACAATAAGAGAATTCAATACGGGAACCCCAATAGTGGCTATGACAGCAAACGTAATGGCGGACGAACTGGAAAAATACAGAAAGAACGGTATGCCTGACTGTTTGGGTAAACCTTTCACTTCACAGGAGTTATGGCGCGTGCTGCTGAAACACCTGACTCCCCTAAGCAGCTCCGATATAGATGAACACGAGCAGGCACAGGATGATGAACTGCAAAAGAAGCTGCGGGTCAATTTTGTTAAAAGCAATCAGAACGTATATACCGAAATTACAGGAGCAGCCGCTTCGGGAGATATAAAGCTCGCGCACAGATTGGCGCACACATTGAAAGGTAACGCGGGTCAGATAGGCGAGCTGCAATTGCAGGCCGCCGCCGCCGCTGTGGAGAATATGCTTTCCGGTGGTAAAAACCTGCTTACGGATGAGCAAATCGGTATCCTTGAAACCGAGTTGAAACTTGTGCTCAATAAATTGTCTCCGCTGCTTGCTGAAGGTATGCCAGGCAAGGAAGTCAGAGACGAGAAAGAGATACGCGAACTATTTGAGAAATTGGAGTCAATGCTTATAAACTTAAATCCTGAATGCATCAACCTGCTCGACGATATCCGCGCAGTCCCGGGAACGGAGGAGCTCGCGCGGCAAATAGAGGATTTTGAATTTAAACAGGCAATTGACGCGCTTTCTGAACTTAAATCAAGTTTTTAGCGTAAACACAGTTTTATAAGGCCATATAGGGGGTGTTGTTTGAATGAAAGCAATCAACAAATTGATCTGCTCTTTGCTTTCTTTAATGTTATTGTTTACCATGTTTTCAGATTATGTGAGCGGGGGCGGGCAACAACCCGGCGAAATGCCGATTTACTCCTCGTACCGTGATGTTCCCGGCGTTACGGAAGATGAAATAAAAGCCATTGAGGCGCTTCGAGAAAAGACCGATTATTTTGTTTACGGGATGACGGCGAGTACCGAGGCATTTCGCAATACAGACGGCGAAATAGGAGGATATACGACCCTTCTGTGCGAATGGCTGACTGAATTATTCGGGATTCCATTTATACCGGAGCTTTATATATGGAATAGATTGCTTGAGGGGCTTAAAAGCGGTTCTGTTGATTTTACCGGCGAACTGACGGCAACCGAAGAACGCCGGAATGTCTATTACATGACCGACGCCATTGCCGAACGCATGGTGAAATTATACAGCATAGCGGGCAACGCGCCTTTGTCCGAGATTGCAGCGTCGCGCCCGCTGCGGTACGCCTTCCTGGAGGGAGCAATCACAATAAACTACGTTATGTCCGTCCTTGACGACAAAACGCCATACGAATTGTTTTTTGTACGGAATTTTGACCATGCTTACAGTATGTTGAAAAATGGGGAAATTGACGCCTTTTTTTCGGAAAATAACGATATATCCGCCGTCGGCAGTTATGGCGACGTGGTTGGAAAATACTTTTTCCCTCCGATTTCCAGCCCGGTTTCCATGTCAACCCAAAATCCGGAACTCAAGCCGATTATAGACCTTGTGCAAAAGGCGCTTCAAAACGGCGAGAGCAGCTATTTGGATGAGATGTACAGCCGCGGAAACCGCGAATATTTACAACATACCCTGCTTGCAAAGCTGACAGAGGAGGAACGGGAGTATATACGCGGTAACCCGGTCATACCTTATGTTACTCAGTACAATAATTACCCGATGAGTTTTTATAACGAAAATGAAAAACAGTGGCAGGGAATCGCTTTTGACCTGCTGAATGAGATAGAGGAGTTGACAGGGCTTTCTTTTCAGCTTGCCCACGGCGACGAATTCATAAGGTGGCCTTATTTATTGGCGATGGTGGAGAACAGGCAAGCGGCATTTGTAACAGAGCTTATCCGTACCGAGGCGCGGAGGGGCAGGTTTATTTGGCTGGATACTACGCTTGCCACCGAATATTTAACGCTTGTTTCCGTATCAGAGAAACGCACTGTAAGGCTCAACGAGGTTAAAAACTTAACAGTGGGGGTAGTCAGAAATACTGCCCAAACAGAGGCATTTATGCGCTGGTTTCCGAATCATAATAAAATTGTTGAATATAACGACACAAGAGACGCCCTCTTAGGTATGGGAAAGGGAGAAGTTGACCTGGTTATGACGAGCACAAGCAATCTGCTCGTCATGAAAAATTATCTGGAACTTACGGGGTACAAAGCCAACATCGTGTTTGACGATTTCATGCAGGAATCCACTTTTGGATTCAATCCGGATGAAGTCGTTCTGTGTTCAATAATTGACAAAGCGCTTAGCCTTATCGACGCAAAACTAATCTCGGACGAGTGGAAAAACAGATCGTTCGATTACCGTTACAGACTGATAGAAGCGCAGCGTCCGTGGCTGTTTGGCATAATCTGCCTGTTTTTAATGGTGCTCGTTCTCCTGTCCGCTTTTTTTGTAAAAAGCCGCAATGCCGGAAAAAGACTGGAGAAGCTTGTCAAGCGGCGGACAAGCGAACTGGCGCTTCAAACCTCCATGCTTCATACGATGGTTGATTCAATTCCCGATCATGTATTTTGCAAGGATTTGAATTCAAATTATATTCTGTGCAATAAAATCATGCTGGACTATTATGGGCGCGATAAAGATGATGTTATCGGAAAAGGCGAGGCGGACGGCTTCGGGATACCCGATGAGATGGCGGAGAAATTTATTAACGCGGACCGAAAAGTCATCGGCGAGAGGCGAAGAATAGCGTTTGAAGAGTGGATACCGTCCCTTGACGGCGACAAACGTCTTTATGAGACAATTAAAGCTCCGCTTATGCAGGACGGCGCCGTGGTCGGTATTGTCGGCATAGCTCACGACATAACCGAACGCAAAACGATGGAGGAGGAAGCCCGTTCCGCTTCACTCTACAAGTCCGCTTTCCTTGCCACCATGAGCCATGAAATCCGCACGCCGATGAACAGCATCATGGGGTTTGCGGAGCTTGCGCTGGATAGAATTATTGAACCTCAAATCAAGGATTATCTATGCAAAATTACGGACAATACAAAATGGCTCCTGCATATCATAAACGATATTCTCGACATTTCAAAAATAGAAGCCGGTAAAATGGATCTGGAGCATGCGCCCTTCGATCTGTATGACGTTTTTTCGCGCTGCGAGTCCGTTATCCTGCCGAGCTCTAAAGAAAAAGGTCTTGAGCTGAAAGTTTACGCAGAGCCAATCTTCGGCAAAAGGCTGTTGGGCGATCCGGTCAGGCTTTATCAAGTGCTTATAAACCTTCTGTCCAATGCCGTAAAATTCACGGACGCCGGAACAGTCAAATTTTCATCGTCGGTAAAAGATTCGAGTGACAGCAACGCGACAGTATATTTTGAAGTAAAGGACAGCGGCATAGGCATGAACCGCGAGCAAATTGAGAAAATATTTGACCCGTTTGTCCAGGCGGACTCCAGCACAACGCGCGATTATGGCGGTACGGGGCTTGGGCTTGCGATAGCCAAAAATTTAGTGGGGCTGATGGGCGGAAAGCTGGTGGTGGAGAGTGAACCCGGTTTAGGCAGTACATTCAGCTTTGAAATTGTGTTTGAAACGATAGACGTTTCCGACGACGCGCCTCATGTAAAACTCGAACTGCTCGAAAAACCGCGCTTCGACGGCTTGATTTTAATCTGTGACGATAACCCCATGAACCGGGAACTTATATGCGAGCATCTTGCGCGCGTGGGGCTCCGGACGGTCGTAGCGGAGAACGGAAAAGAGGGCGTGGAAAAAGTTGCTGAACGCATACGAAAGGGAGAAAATCCATTCTGCCTGATTTTAATGGATATATTTATGCCGGTTATGGATGGAATGGAAGCCGCATCGAAAATAAGAAAATTGAATACGGGAACCCCCATAGTAGCAATGACGGCAAACATAATGGCGGGCGATCTGGAAAAATACAGGAATAACGGAATGCCTGAATGTTTGGGCAAGCCATTCACGTCACAGGAGTTGTGGCGCGTACTGCTAAAATACCTTACGCCTGTGAGCAGTTCCGCTATAGATGAATATGAGCTGACACATAATGATGAACTGCAAAAGAAGCTGCGGATCAATTTTGTGAAAAACCATCAGACCGTATATACCGAAATTACAGATGCGGTTGCCGCAGGAGATGTAAAACTCGCGCACAGGATAGCGCATACGTTGAAAGGCAACGCGGGCCAGATAGGCGAGCTGCGGCTTCAGGCTGCTGCCGCAACGGTGGAGACTATGCTCTCGGGCGGAGAGAATCTGCTTACGGATGAACAAAGCGGTATTCTTGAAAGCGAGCTAAGACTTGCGCTTGAGAAACTGTCGCCGTTGCTTGCCAAGGACAGCCAAAATAAAGAAACCCTTGACGATGAAAAGATACGCGAATTATTCGATAAACTGGAGCCCATGATTAGAAACAAAAACCCTGAGAGTATAGACCTGCTTGACAGTATCCGCGCAGTCCCGGGAACGGAGGAGCTTGCGCGGCAAGTAGAGAATTTTGAATTTAAGCGGGCAATTGCCACACTTTCTGAACTTAGGATCAATAAAAGCAAAAGCGAAAAAACAGTTTTATAAAGTAATATCGGGGGTGTTTGGATGAAAGCAATCAACAGGTTACTATGCGTTTTGCTTTCTGTAATGTTATTGTTTACCATGTTTTCAGATTATGAGAGCGGGGGGGGGCAACAGGCCAACGTGCCGGTTTACTCCTCGTACCGCGATATTCCAGGCGTAACGGACGAAGAAATCAACGCAATCGAATCGCTTCGGGAAAAGGCCGGTTCATTTGCTTTCGGAATGATGCCCAACACGGAGGCCTTTATAAATAATAAAGACGGTGAAATAAGGGGATACACGGCCCTTTTTTGCGAGTGGCTGACCGAATTATTCGGGATTCCATTTATACCCGAGCATTGTACATGGAACAATTTGCTTGAAGGGCTTGAAAATGGCTTGGTTGATTTCACCGGCACTTTGACAGCCAACGACGAACGCCGGCAAATCTATTATATGACCGACGCAATCGCACAGCGCGCGGTAAAATACATACGGCTTGCGAACAGCGCCCCCTTGTCGGAAATTGCGACAACACGCCTGCCGCGGTATGCGCTTCTCGCGGGAAGCACGACCGTTGACAAAGTTCTGAATAGCGCAAGCGAGGAGTTTGAACCTGTATACATATCCGAATATGTTGACGCGTATGAGCTTTTGAAAACCGGTGAAATCGACGCCCTTGTCGCCGAAGGTACTGCGGAGGCCATTTTCGACGTTTACGGCGACATTGTAGCGTCGATTTTTTTGCCGCTCATATATACCTCGGTTTCCTTTACGACACAGAACCCGGAGTTCGCTCCGATCATCTCGGTCATGCAAAAAGCGCTATTAAGCGGCGCCATCGGTCATTTGAACAAACTGTACAATCAGGGTTATCAGGAATATTTGAGTCACAAGCTGTTTATGCAATTCAGCGAGGAAGAACTGGCTTTCATAAACGCCAATCCCGTTATCCCGCTCGCGGCAGAATACGATAATTATCCGATAAGTTTTTTCAACGATCGTGAAAATAAATGGCAGGGGATAACTTTTGACGTGCTCCGTGAGATAAAATCACTTACGGGGCTTGAGTTTGAGATCATCAATAATCGGAATACAGAATGGCCTGAACTGCTTAAGATGCTTGTAAGCGGAGAGGCGCTTATGATTACCGAATTGTTACGCACACCAGACCGGATAGAGCGCTTTTTATGGCCGAAGTCTCTGCTTTTTATGGATAAGACAGCGCTTATATCCAAAACTGATTTCCCTGATATCGGCATAAACGAAGTTCTGTCCGTGAGAGTGGGATTAAGCAAAGATACCGCGCACACCGAACTATTTTGGCGATGGTTCCCGGATCATAATAAAGCTATAGAGTATGAAAGCAAGGTCGTCGCTCTCGAAGCTCTGATGCGCGGCGAAGTTGACATGGTAATGACCTATCTCAGCAGCCTTCTGTTTCTGACACATTATCAGGAAGTCGCGGGTTTTAAGGCTAATTTCGTGTTTAACCACGGATTGGAATCCACCTTCGGACTTAATAAAGACGCCACCCTTCTTTGTTCAATAGTTGACAAGGCCATTGATTTAATTGACATTGAAACGATCTCGGGGCGATGGCTGCGCATGACATATGACTACCGTTTAAGGGTGACGCAGGCGCAGATACCTTGGATAATCGGCGCAGCCGTTTTGTTTTTGGCCATCCTGATCATTCTAATAACCTTCCAAATAATAAACAACCGAAAAAGAGAGATAATCGCAGCTCAGAATACCATAGCGTCCAACTATGAATATGCAAATAAGCTGAGCAGCGCGTTGACAAAAATTACGAAGTCGCCGACTATTTCCGCCGGGGTTTTGAAAGAAACCGCCATGGTCATTGCGCAGGAGGGATGCCATGCTTTGAATGCAGCTCGCGTCACGGTATGGAGAGCAAAAAATGAGGAGCTCAAAAGTATCTCCTGCTATGATATTTCCACCGGAGAACATACCGTTCTGGACGATTTTGACTTATCAAACCGCAGAGGATATGCAAAACTTCTAAAATTCGAGCGGCTGATTGTCACAAACGATTTAAGGGTACCCAATGTGCTGTTCGATCTCGTGGACGAATACGGACCCAATTTATGCGCTGTACTCGACGCTACTATACGTATTGACGGCGAGTTGGCCGGAGTGGTCTGCATAGAGCAGGATCGCTGCGAGAAGTTTCCTGAAAAGCGTGAATGGACGATAGAAGAACAAAACTTTGCCTCCTCTCTTGCCGATTTAATGGCGCTTACAATCTCCGGCGCCGAACGGCGCGCAGCGCGCGACGACGCCGAGGAGAGCAACAAGGCAAAAAGCAGATTCCTTGCGGTGATGAGCCATGAAATCCGCACTCCGATGAACAGCATCATGGGGTTCGCGGAGCTTGCGCTGGATACGTTGGATAACAGTATCGCCCCCCAAATCAGGGACTATTTGGGAAAAATTAAGGACAGCACAAAATGGCTCTTAAATATCATAAACGATATTCTCGACATTTCAAAAATAGAAGCCGGAAAAATGGAATTGGAGCATACCTCCTTCGATCTGCATAATCTTATCTCGCGCTGCGAGTCCGTCATTCTGCCGAGCGTTAAAGAAAAGGGCCTTGACCTGAGAGTTTACGCAGAACCTCTCCCCGGCAAAAAGCTGTTGGGCGATTCAGTCAGGCTTTATCAAGTGCTTATGAACCTTCTGTCCAATGCCGTAAAATTTACGGACACAGGGACAGTCAGCTTTTCATCGTCGGTAAAAAACCCGAATGACGATAGCACTACAGTATATTTTGAAGTAAAGGACAGCGGCATAGGCATGAGCAAGCCGCAAATCAAGAAAATATTTGAACCGTTTGTCCAGGCGGACTCCAGCACGACGCGCGATTATGGCGGCACGGGGCTTGGACTTGCGATAACCAAAAACATAGTGGAGCTGATGGGCGGGAAGCTGGCGGTGAAGAGTGAACCCGGTTTAGGCAGCACGTTCAGCTTTGAAATTGTGTTTGAGACAATAGACGCTTCTGACGATGCCCCCTATGCAAAACTTGAGCTGCTCGAAAAACCGCGCTTCGACGGTTTGATTTTGGTCTGTGACGATAATCCCGTTAATCGGGAGCTCGTATGCGAACATCTTGCGCGCGTGGGGCTCCGGGCGATTGCGGCGGATAATGGAGAAGTGGGCGTGAAGAAAGTTTCGGCGCGCATACAAAAGAAAGAAAAGCCCTTTGACCTGATTTTCATGGATATGTTTATGCCGGTCATGGATGGAATGGAAGCCGCGTCAAGAATAAGAAAATTGAATACGGGAACCCCCATAGTGGCTATGACGGCAAACATAATGGCGGGCGACCTGAAAAAATACAGGAATAACGGTATACCCGACTGTTTGGGGAAGCCCTTCACGTCACAGGAGTTGTGGCGCATGCTGTTAAAATACCTGACGCCCATAAGCAGCTCCGTCATAGATGAACGCGAGCGGGCGCAAAGCGATGAACTGCAAAAGAAGCTGCGGATTAATTTTGTTAAAAGCAACCAGGGCGTATATACCGAAATTACAAGCGCAGCAGCCGCAGGAAATGTAAAGCTCGCGCATAGATTAGCGCACACCTTGAAAGGTAACGCGGGGCAAATAGGGGAACTGCGGCTTCAAGCGGCCGCCGCGGCTGTGGAGGCTATGCTTTCGGGCGGTGAGAACCTGCTTACGGAGCAGCAAAGCAGCATTCTTGAAAGCGAGCTAAGACTTACGCTTGATAAATTATCTCCGCTGCTTGCCGAAGGTATGCCAGGCAAGGAAGTCAGAGACGAGAAAGAGATACGCGAACTATTTGAGAAATTGGAATCCATGCTGGAAAATATCAACCCCGAGTGCGTGAACCTGCTCGACGACATCCGCGCCGTACCGGGAATGGAGGAGCTCGCGCGTCAGATAGAAGATTATGATTTTGAGGCCGCGGCTGCGGCCCTTGCAGAATTGAAGTCGAGAGGAGCGCCTGTTTGATGAAAGATAAATCCAAAACACAGTACCCGCAAAGAAATCAGCCGCCCTTAATAAGCAAGTTTATAGTTTTTTCCGCCATATTTTTCCTGATTATTTTTGTGGCGGGAACCATAGCTTTTATGTTCTCCATGCGGCAGATCATCAGAGAAAACAAGGGAAGCGCGTTGTCACAAATATTGGCAACTGAACGGATCAAGCTGGAAACCTCCGTAAGCAATGAGATTGTCATCGCCCTGAAAATGGCGGATTCGCCGTTAATCCAACGGTATTTTGCCAATCCTTACGACCTTGAACTGGAGAATATCGCCGTTGAGGAATTAGCCGCTTACCGCAACGCTTTCGCGTCGAATATCGTTTTCTGGATAAACGACATAGATAAAATGTTCTACTACAACGACGCCAACCCATACTTCCTTGACCCGGAAAGCCCTGAGAATTATTGGTATCTGATGACGCTATATGAAACGGAAGTATATAACTTTAATATCAATTATAACCCGGATGTGAACGTAACCAATCTCTGGATTAACGCGCCGGTTTTCAACGCTTACCGCAAACCGGTCGGAATGGTGGGGACCGGCATTGATATCTCGACATATCTCAATATGGTCATCAAAGATCATGACGGCAAACTGGACGTTTATTTCTTTAATGCCGCCGGTGAAATTACCGGCGCGAAAGATGTCACGCTCGTAGCCGGGAAAAAAAATATCGAAGATGAATTAGGTATTGTAGGCAGGGGCGTTATAGCCTTGGCGAAAAATCTAAATCCGGATGAAATACAGGCTTTGGATACTCCATTAGGTAAGATTGCCCTGGGTACGGTTCCTTTGCTTGAATGGTATTCCGTAGCGGTAATGCCCGACAGTTTGGATGATTATGACAACGCTTTGACCACTCTGTTCATTTTGATGCTTATGGTGATAGTGACGATTTTTATCATATTCAACGTTTTTATTGCCAGGCTTCTAAAGCCTTTGCACAAGTCAATTATAGAAGCCAAAACTGCCAACCGCGCGAAATCCGAATTTTTGGCCGTAATGAGCCATGAAATCCGCACTCCCATGAACAGCATAATGGGGTTCGCGGAGCTTGCGCTGGATAGCGCCGATTTATCTCAAACCAATGATTATCTGCGGAAAATTACGGACAATACAAAATGGCTGTTGGGTATCATAAACGATATTCTTGATATTTCAAAAATAGAAGCCGGTAAAATGGAACTGGAAAGCGTGCCTTTCGACTTGAATGATGTTTTTTCGCGTTGTCAGTCCGTCATCCTGCCGAGCACTAAAGAAAAGGGCCTTGACCTGAGAGTTTACGCAGAACCGCACTTCGACAAAAAAACGTTGGGCGATCCGGTCAGGCTTTATCAAGTGCTTATGAACCTTCTGTCCAACGCCGTAAAATTCACGGACACCGGAACAATCAAATTTTCCTCGTCGGTAAAAAGCTCGAATGACGACAGCACGACAGTATATTTTGAAGTAAAGGACAGCGGCATAGGCATGAACCGCGAGCAAATCAAGAAAATATTTGAACCGTTTATCCAGGCGGACTCCAGCACAACGCGCGATTATGGCGGCACGGGGCTTGGGCTTACGATAACCAAAAA
>Ga0099364_10006197_pt1 | contig 17488 bp, 10 predicted proteins | sample TergutTh196P3_FD_73070 | JGI IMG/M metagenome (GOLD analysis project Ga0099364, IMG submission 73070) | Microcerotermes parvus P3 segment gut microbial communities from Pointe-Noire, Republic of the Congo - Th196 P3 | ecosystem: Host-associated > Arthropoda: Insects > Digestive system > Gut ...
TCTCGACATTCTTTCGTTTGCTGCTTCGCGTCCGCCAAAAATAACTCCTACTTCGGAAGCGGTAGCTGCCTGCAATTGTCGGTCGGCGTCTGATATTAATGTTTCAAATATTCTTCTTGCTTGCTCGTTATTTCCTAATTTGGCATGGCTAAGACCTTGGTAATAAGTCATAATATTAGCGGCGCCACCTCTTTGTGTTTGTGGTGCATCCTGATTTGCTGAGTTTCTAAAAGCTGCGTTTGCCCTGTTTCGGTCGCCTAAAGCCTCGTGTGCCAAGCCTATGAAGTAATTAACCTGAATGTCTCTGTCGCCAAGACGGTCGGCAACGGCTTCTTCACGGGTTATTTGGGCTTTTTGAAAATATTCGAGCGCCTTTGCAAATTCGCCTTTGTCAAAATGTTGTTTCCCTAACACTAAATAAGCGTTGATTTTTATATTTCGTACACTTGCTGCCCCTTCGCGATAAACAAATTCTGTATTTTCTAAAATTTCAACCGCTTTGTCTGCCTGTCCGGACAAAATGAGTATTTCTATATACCACATTTGCGAATCGTCCCTATTTTTAACTATATCGCTGCTTCCTTCAAAAATTTTTGCACGAGTTGCAACGGGCGTGTTGTTTCTTTGGTAAAGGTCGCTTAACTCAGTATAATACATTGCATCGTATCTATTGATAGACAGCGCTTTTTCATACCAGTATATTGCTTTGGGAATATCATTATGATGATAATAACTTCCCCATCCTAAATTTCTGTAAGCAATAGCGAGTTCGGGATTTTGTAATATAGCCTTTTCCCAGTTGGCTATTGCAACTTCGGGTTGCTTGTCATACAATATGTTTCCTATGAAATAGTATGCATTACCATCTGTGGGGTTGTAGCTAAGAGCTGTGTTAAGGACATTGATTGAGCCAAGTCTGTATGGAAAAATAAAGTCTACCGATTGTTCGGCAGCCGCCTTAAAATGCTTCAATGCTTGCTCGCTGTCACCTTGCTTGTGATATATATATCCGAGATAGTAATCGAAGAAGGGATTTTTTCCATTGAATCGCTTAAGTGTCTCTTTGGCTTCGTCAAGCAGTCCGTTGTTGAGGTATCTTATAGCCAGATTGAGGTAGTTATCATCATGGTCTCTCATTTTTACGGTCAAAGTTTTAAGTATTTCCGAAGCTTTACTTGCATCTCCCGATTCTTTTGCAATTAGATAATACTCATTTTTAATTCTAAAGTCAAGCGGGTCTTGTTCGTAAATTGGTTGTAATGTTGCCACAGCTCCATCAAAATCTCGCAATCTTCTTTGTATTGACGCTTTTAGTGCAACCGCGCTATTATTTCTTGCGTTCGTCCAAAGCGATTCGTTTATCTGTGCTAATGCCTTGCGAAAATCGTTTTTATAGCACGACAATTCTGCTAATTGAAAATAAGCCGCTGAATGATACGCATAGTCCCACGTAGCGCGATACAATGTATCTTCTGCTTCGGCATATATTCCTAATTCTCTTAGTGTTAACCCTTGCAGATACAAAGCTTCTCCTGATGAAGGTCGGGTGTAGTCTCGCGTCAATCTTCTAATTGCAGTTGCAAGATGTTTTCTGGCAGATACATAATCGCCTTTTTTTAGATACATATTACCTACGGCAGTATTGGTGCGTATGTCGCCCGGGTCTTTTTCAAGAGCTGCTTCGTACCAGTCCATAGCGTTGTATCTGGGTGCGTAAAACTGCTCAATTCTTTTTCCTGTTAAATATAGTTCTTCAACAGTTTCAAGGGTTTCGGGCGCTGGATAACCTCCCCAGTTTTCCGGAACTTCTGTTACAGGGTCTAATTTTACCGGTCTATATTCCACTAAAACTTCTCCGGTATCAATATTTATCAATTGGGTATGTAAATCTGTCAAATTGTATGCGCCGCTAAGTCTGATTGTCTCGGCAAACGGTTTGTCAGGCGAGATTGACAAATTGCGTTCAAATACAGTTAAGTCTTTGTTTTTTAGAACTATTTTCGCATTTTCAACCATTGAGGTCGAATAATATCCAAGAAAAACGTTGAATCTGTTTCTTTCGTTTCTTTCTTCTAAGTTAACGGCTCCGTCTAAATTTGCATATTTGAATCCCTGTATTCCACGCACGGGATACCAAAATTGCTCCCATACTTTTACTTCGTAAGGTCTTATCCAGCTATAATCCGGTTGATTGTCGCTGAATGCGCCGGTCATGAGTTCTACGTATGGACCATCGTCTTCCGTAAGTCTTGATTCTGTAGCCTGACCGCTTGCTCCTGAGCCCCATTCCCATAGTTTAGCTCCTTTTACTATGTTATGGTTGCCAACATGCACTGTACCGGAATTTTTACCGTGGTCATATCCACCCATAAAATCTTCTTTAAGTTCGTGCACGAAAAAAGAATTGGAGCGAACAACGTTTTTCCACCAACTAATATCTATTCCTTCAAAATTTGTCCCTGTAAATCTTGCTATTGCATTGGGCCATTGGGTAAAATCAGTTTTAGAGTGGAAGGTAACAATCTGAGCGCTGGGCGGAAAAATTGTCTGATAATGTTCGTTAGCGTGGGCGGCAACATTAGCCCAATACAGAAACGTGTGAGTTAATGGCGAGGAATTATGTATTCTGCCTTCTGTTTTGAAGTAGGATTTTCCCGGGAATACAGTTATTCCTATTGTCCACCTCATACCGTGTCGCGGTTCGTATTCTGCCACCCAGATAGTTTTGCTGCCATCAGGATTATCAGTGGTGGTATAGTCAAGCGGCAAATAGGTTGATGGTCTGTGGTGGTGAAGCACACACCATTCAATGCCGCCGGAGACCCAAGCGCCGGTCATGCCAATATTAGACGGACGTACAACATTGTTCTTGTAGATGAAGTGGTAGTTGTTTGTTTTATCAGTTGCATAATACAACTTGCCGCCTATCTCTGGGGTTATCCCAAGTTCTATGTACTCGTTTTCGAGCACAAGCATTTGCCATTCATGCGTTATCCTTTCGCCTGTATACTGGTCGTTCAGCTTTAAAGGATAATAATGGCGTGAAGCGCCCTGATATGCCTCATTTTTAAAAAAAATAGGATTTTTATCAGGCGCAGCAACAGGGTACGTAGGCATTGCGACCTGTCTTTCGGTCAACAACACGCCTACGCCGTTCTGACTTTGCGCAAACAATTCAAGGCAAAGTAAAATCAGAACCAACGAAAAAATTGAAACATATTTCATAAATCATAATATCTAAGGTGCATAATTATCTAAAACCTTCCTTTATTGATTATACGAAAATATTAAAAAAAAGTTACATTTTTCTAACTTTTAAAATCATTGTTTTTGCCGTTATTTTGCATACACTATATTGTGCTATTTTACAGCCTCTCCAAACATTCTAGAACGTTTTTTTCGATGCGCGTAACAAGGTCTTCGGGGTTGGCTTTTTGAAACTTGTCTCCTGTGATACTTTCGTACAGTTCTATGTATCTGTCTGACACTTGATTAATGTATTCGTCGGTCATTGTGGGAACGTTTTGCCCCGGTTCTCCACGAAAACCGTTTTCTATTAGCCATTGACGCACAAATTCTTTTGACAGTTGTCTTTGCTGTTTACCTTTGCTAAAAAGTTCGTCGTAACTGTCAGCGTAGAAATAACGTGATGAATCGGGAGTGTGAATTTCGTCTATTAGATAAATTTTTCCATCGCGTTTTCCGAATTCGTATTTTGTGTCCACGAGTATCAAGCCTTTTTCGGCTGCTATTTGTGTGCCGCGAGCAAATAGTTCTTCTGTGTATTTTTCCAACTGCACATAGTCTTCTTCACTTGCCAAGCCTTGCTTAAGTATTTCATCTCGCGTTATGTCCAAATCGTGCCCGTCTGTAGCTTTTATAGTTGGGGTAAGTATTGGCTTGTCAAAACGCTGATTTTCCTTCAGTCCATCAGGCAGTGGAACGCCGCATATACTGCGTTTACCGGCGCTATATTCACGCCATGCGTGCCCCGTAAGGTATCCGCGAATAATCATTTCAACCATCACCGGCTCGCAATATACTCCTACTGTGACCATAGGGTCTGGCGTTGCTATTTTCCAGTTAGGAACTATATCGGAAGTGGCGTCCAAAAATTTTGACGCTATTAGGTTTAAAACCTGACCCTTGTAGGGAATGCCACACGGCAAAACCACATCAAACGCAGAGATGCGGTCGCTAACAACCATGACAAGAAAACGGTCGTCTATATTGTATACGTCTCGCACTTTGCCTGTGTATAGACTTTTTTGGCGAGGGAAATTGAAATTTGTTTTTACTAATGATTTCATTTTTCTTATTTTATTTATATTTTTTTTTATTTCGGCACAAAAACTATTCTAAGTATGTATAACCATACAACCCTGAACGATAATTTGACAAAAATTCCTTGCCTTCTTCTGCTGTAATCATACCGTTTTTCACTGAACCTGTAACCCATGTTTCCACTGTGCGAACAAGTTTTTTGGGGTTATATTGCACATACTCAAGCACTTCAGCAACTGTCTCGCCATCAATTATTTTATCAATGGTGTATCCATCACTGTTAACCGATATATGCACAGCGTTTGTGTCTCCGAAAAGGTTGTGCAAATCTCCCAATATTTCTTGATAGGCTCCCACAAGGAATACGCCGAGATAGTAGGGGTCTTTACCTTTTAGTGTGTGTACCGGAAGATGATATGAAGAATTACGCGTTGGGATAAAATTATCTATTTTTCCGTCAGAATCGCACGTTATGTCTTGTAATGTTGCTTGGCGGTCCGGTTTTTCATCAAGCCTGTGAATTGGCATTATCGGAAAAACTTGGTCTATTGCCCATGAATCAGGTAATGACTGGAACAAAGAAAAATTACAAAAATATTTGTCTGACAGCGATTTTGACAGTTGACGCAGTTCATCAGGCGCATGTTTTGATTCCATTGATATATTGTGCGCTTCTCTTGCTACCGACCAGTACAAACGTTCTATTTGCGCCCGCGTTTTTAAGTCAATCAGACCTAAACTGAACATATCTAACGCCTCTTCGCGTATTTGTTGTGCATCATGCCACAGTTCCAATATTTTAGGTTGATTAAGTTTATCCCACACGGCATATAAGTCTTGCACAAGTTCGTGGTCGTCAGACGAAACTGTTTCGTTTTCGTTCCACGAAGGCAATGTAGTGGTTTCTAACACTTCAAATACAAGCAATGAATGATGTGCGGTTAGCGACCGCCCTGATTCGGTAATTATGTTAGGATGCTGAATATTGTGTTTGTTGCTGGCGTCTACCATGATAGATATAGAATCGTTAACATATTCCTGAATTGTGTAATTTATACTGCTTCCGCTTCTGGCAGTGCGTGTTCCATCGTAATCAACGCCTAATCCGCCGCCAATATCGACAAAATCGACGTTAAAACCAAGCAGTCTCAGTTGTACGTAAAATTGCGACGCCTCTCGTAAGGCATTTTTGATACGACGAATATTTGTAACCTGACTGCCTATGTGAAAATGTATCAGTTGCAGACAGTTTTTCATGTTTTTCTTTTCGAGAAAATCCAGTGCGTCAAGCAGTTCGCTTGAGTTTAGACCGAATTTGCTGCCATCGCCGCCGGATTCCTCCCACTTACCGCTTCCCATGCTTGCAAGTTTGATGCGAATGCCGATATTTGGCGTAATTTTTAGTCTTTTAGCTATTGTGAGTACAAGTTTCAACTCGTTTAATTTTTCAATCACCAAAAATATGCGTTTGCCCATTTTTTGCGACAATAGTGCAAGTTCTATGTAATCCTCGTCCTTATATCCATTGCAGATAATCATCGAAGTGGTATCTGTATTGATAGCCAAAACTGCGTGCAATTCCGGTTTTGAGCCGGCTTCAAGACCAATGTTGAAGCGTTTGCCGTGACTTACAATTTCTTCAACTACCGGTCTAATTTGGTTGACTTTTATAGGATAGATAATGAAGTTTTGCGCGTGATAACCGTATTCTTCCGCAGCAATTTTGAAACTGTTGAATATTTTTTCGATACGATTATCCAAAATGTCTGAAAATCGCAACAGTACGGGGGTAGTAACATCGCGAACCTGAAGTTCGTCCAATATTTCCTTCAAGTCAGCGCCGGCTCCGTCTTTTTTGGGGGTCACCACCACATTGCCTTTTTCGTTGATAGAGAAATAATTCAAACCCCATCCAACGATATTGTATAGTTCTACCGAATCTTCGGTTCTCCACTTTCTCATTTTAATTTTGGTTTAAAAAAAAACGCGAAAATAGATAATATAATGTAAACAAAAAAATATTTTCGTTTTTTTATCTCTCTATAATCAATTTTTCTGTCTGCATTTTTCCAGTATTTTTATCTACTATGCGCACAAAGTATATTCCGGAAGCAAAAGCGCTGACGTCTATATTTTTGCTATGGTTTGCAGTTTGATATAAAATTCGTCCTGTGGAGTCGAAAATTTCGATATGATAGTTATGCAAAGCATCGTTGATTTCTACGTTTACGTGATGCGATGCAGGATTAGGGTACAGTTTAATGTCGGGAACAGCCGGATTAGCTAACTCGCTTGAGGTGATAATGGCGGCTTGGCAAAACACAGGGCGAATCATCAATGTTCCGTTGTTAATATCCTCGTTCCACGTGCCATTGTTATACCAAAGATTTCCTCGGTCGTTGTAGTTAAGGTCATAGCCGATGTTTAGAAAACCCGATGTAACTTGCACTATGCCAATCCAATAATTTCTGCCAACAAATTCCGGTTTGTCAAGTCCGAAACGTACAAACCGTCCGGTAAGTTCAGGCTCAAGTCTGTATTCGTCCGACGATACGTACAGTCTGTTTCCCGGTTGTCCATTATTGTCTTCCCAAACGGCAACCCTGAAACGGTAAGGAGCACTCGTTGGCTCTGTGAAAGTGGGATTGAAATATATTTCTATAGCGTTAAGTTTTGCGTGTCCGGGCACGAATGATTCGTATCTACAGGCTATTGCGCAACCTTGAGCGTTGAAGCCGATGAAACCGTAGCCACTTTCGGGGGTGCCATCATCGCGGGCAAAATAGTCGCCAAAAAATTGATTAAAGTGAACAGTATCATTTAGCTTAAGAAAGTTGTAATCATCATGGGTTACGATGTGTCCTTTCAGTTCAAATAAAGCTGAATCAGGCGATGCCGCGTTAGTATTTAATGAATGAAATGGATTGAAAATATTTTGTCGAAGCGTGAATATTTCATCGGCTTCTATTTCGTCGTGTTCAGCGCGAAGTCTTGAATTTGTTGTAACGTTGTTGTAAACGTTGGTAGAGCTAAAAATAATTTCAGACACTATTTGAGTTCTATTTCCATTGTTGCGATACGTTATTTCTATCATCGGCTCAAGACGGGTAGTAATGGCGTGTGACAATTGATTTAAAGGTATTGACTTGTAGCCTCTGATTAACGATTTCATCGGCGCTACTATGGCTACATCTTGCATAGAGGTGTGTGTGTCACGGTCAGTATGCACCAAAACATAATCCAAGTGCCAATGGTCAACATTGCCGCTTCGTTTGCCCGGATTGAATCTGTCTTGTTCCAAACTGACAATGTTCATGAATCTGAACTGAAAACCCTTGTAAAGAAATATGCCGTCGCCAATATCGTCAATACTTACAGTAACTTGAGTAAACGGGTGTAGCGTTGTTCCGGGAACGCTCCAAACGTTACGCCATCTATCTGTATCAGGCTCTTTGAACTGTAAAATCAGTGAATCGCCCGGCTCAGGATTGTCGCCAAAGCCTTGCGGTTGATAGTAAAAGCTTAGCCACACATCGCTCTGCTCCTCAAGGTTTATTGGAACAGAAGTTAAAACATCGGCTATGAAGCTTGGGGCAGTGTTTTCATATACTTTACCATCGGAATCTAACGCATCGAAAGTTGCAACGCCGTTGGAACGTGGCTGCACAGGAAAAATGTTGTTTATAAAAACGTTGTTATCTATCCAACGTTCGCGGTAGGGTAGGGGAGAGCGTCTGTAATAGGAAAAATCATCGAAAAAAGGCAAGGTATCTAATTCAAAAACAACGCTGCTTTTTGTAAGCGCGGAACTGCGGTTTAATAACGCCGGATTGTGTTCAATGCCAATTACTTCCGGCGTTTGAGCGATGGACAAAACTCCGGTAACAACAATTAATATGAGTGCAATAATAATTTTCATTCGTTTTCTTCTGCTCGAACTTTCGCATTATCTACTGTTAACCACACATCGACGCTTGAGCCTAACGGTATCATAGTGTTCGAACTTGCCGAAGGACGTTGCCGGTAAACTACGGCATTGACAGTATCAGTGCGTGTGATAACAGTGTTGTCGTATATTATAACGCCAAGATTTAAAACAAATTGTGTGATAGTTGTGTTTGCTTGGGATAAATTTTTTCCTGTGAGTTCGGGTACAGATGTACGAACTGAACTTAATCCGCCGCCCAAAACAAGTTCAATTTCAGAGCCTTTGTTCAATTCAGTTCCTCCGCGTATTTCCTGTCCCATATACAGTTGCCTTAATACATAGCCTTCGTCTCTGTAGGGTACGTATGTAACGCGTCCTATGTAAAGTCCGCGAGATTCGAGGGAAGACCTTGCCTGACGATGCGAAACACCAACAACGTCCGGCATTCGAACTTTTTCGGGAGCAAAGGCGTTGATTACTAAAAATACGTTACGATTAGATTTTACTTTAGAGCCCGGTTCGGGGTTTTGACTGACAACCGAGCCCGGTATTGCTGAAGCAACATGCACTGAATCTGATAACTGCCAACGCATTCTGTGAGAAATTAACGTTGCTCCTGCTTCGCTAAGCCGCATGCCGATAACATCAGGAACATCAATTGCCTGACCGTGATTGGTATAGAATCGCAAAAATTGTAAAGTGGCGTAGATAAAGAAAAAACCTAAAATAAACAGGATTAAAAAATTTTTGAAAATGTAATGATTCAAAATTTTTAGGGCTAACGTTGTGATAATGTTGTTATTCTCAGCCATTTGTAATAAATGTTATTTTTGTTTTTAACATGTCATTTTTTTTATAAAATCTCCTTAATTAATTTCATTCCGGCATAAATAGCGTCTTTATTCAGCGGAATAAGCGCATGATGTCGTTCGGGGAGTGATTTTTTCAATCCTTCTATCACGTTTTCTATGGTCAAAATAGGGCGAATGGCTAAATATCCCCCCAATACAATCATATTGAAAACGCGTGGGTCTGTTTTTGATGCTTCTAACGCAGCTTCTACGCAATAAATTTTAACGTCGGTACGCTGTGGATGCCGCGTAATACCGTTGTTGTCATACAAAAGCAAGCCCCCCGGTTTAATCATAGGCTCAAATTTGTCCATAGATTGCTGATTTAGAGCAATAACTGTATCATATTGGTTAAGTACAGGCGAACTGACCGGCTCGCTACTCAAAATAACTGTAACGTTGGCTGTTCCACCACGCATTTCGGGTCCGTAAGAGGGCATCCATGTGACTTCCATGCCCTGCATTATGCCCGAATATGCCAAAATTTTTCCCATGGACAATACTCCTTGTCCACCAAAACCTGCTATAATTATTTCTTCTGTCATTCGTTTAGAAATTTTCGCGCAAAGATAATTGTTTTTTTGATTTTATACAATTTTTTTTGATTTGTATTTATTACTTAACTTGCAATGAGTATAAATTATTGTATATGCCTGCTTTAATTTTTATAAGTTCATCGTGTGTTCCTTGCTCAACTATTCGTCCGTTTTCGAGTACGCAAATGCAGTCGGCATGTTTAATTGTGCTTAGTCTGTGCGCAATAATTATCGATGTACGGTTTGCCATCAATTTGGTGAGCGCGTCCTGAACTAATCGCTCAGATTCGGTGTCCAACGCCGAAGTGGCTTCATCGAGTATGAGTATTGGCGGGTTTTTGAGCACAGCGCGGGCTATTGCAAGCCGTTGGCGCTGTCCGCCGGAGAGTTTCATGCCACGGTCGCCTATATTGGTGTAGTATCCCTCGTCTAAATGTACGATAAATTCATCTGCATTGGCTATTTTTGCCGCGTCAATAACTTGCTTTTCGCTTATATCGGTCATGCCGAAAGCAATGTTGTTGAAAACGGTGTCGTTAAACAAAACCGGCTCCTGTGTTACAATTCCCATCAAGTCAATGAGATTGTCTGTTTTATAATCTTTTACATTTATTCCGTCCATTAAAATTTCGCCGTCCGTTACATCATAAAATCGCGGAATAAGGTCGGCAATTGTAGATTTTCCGGCGCCGGAGTGTCCCACGAGTGCATACATTTTTCCTTTTGGTATGGTTAGGTTTATATTGTGGAGCACTGGCTCGGATGTATAATTAAATGTAACATTTCGAAACTCAATACAATCTTTAAATGTATCGACATTAATCGGATTTGTTGCTTCTTTGACGTCTTCTTCTGCATCCAAAATAGCGAAAATACGTTGTCCAGACGCTAATCCGCGTTGAATATTTCCGTAGGCGTTGGCAAGATTTTTGGCAGGCGCAAGCACGCTGTAATATAAGCCCAAATATATTAAAAACTCTGCAAGCGACATAGACATTTTTCCGCTCATAATCAGCATGCCCGCATAAAAAATAATGCAACAAACTATGGTTACCCCAAGAAATTCAGATAGCGGTCTGGATAGTTCTATGCGATTCATTATTCGTTTGTTGATTCTTCTGTGCTTGTTGTTCATTTCATCAAACATTTCAGACATTTGTTTTTCGGCGTTGAAAGCTTTTATTATTTTTATGCCCGAAATAGTTTCTTCAAACACGCTTATTATCTGTCCCAAAATATTTTGGCTTTCCTGTGCGTGTGTACGCAGTTTTTTTATTATTCTGCCAATCAACAACGACGCCAAAGGCAGAGCAATAACGGTTAGTAACGTCAATTGATACGACAGATAGAACAATACGGAAACGCTGACAATGATTGTCAAAGGCTCGCGAAAAATTACCTGAAAAGAATTTACTACAGACGCTTGAACTTCGGCAACATCGCTGGAAACGCTCGACAAAATGTCGCCTTTGCGTTTTTCGTGAAAAAATCCAACGCTTGAGCGACAAATTTTATTGTAGATATCTTTGCGAATTTTGCGAACAATATTGCTGCGAAGCGACGTAAGAGTTCGTTGCGACAAGTAGCGAAATGAGTTTGCTACCAGCGAACTCGACAATAGTATGCAAATGGCGAACAGCATTGCTCCCATTGCTCCATGCCGGACAGTGAAATTGCCCATGTAGTACAGATATAGCTCTTTGCAGTAATCAATAAACCCGCCGGTCATTTCGGGTCTTTGAAACGCTACTTCAGGAACTCCTTCAAAAATAACGACAAGCAGCGGGGCAATAAACATATAGTTCATTGTCCCTGCTATTGTTGCTATTACAGCAAACAATAAATATTTGGGCCAATATCTGCTATAAGGCTTGGCAAAACCTAATAAACGAAGAAAAAGATTCATCTTGTCATTAAAAATTTTAGAATGCAAAGTTAGATGAAGTTTTTCAGATTTACAATTGAAATAGTAAAAAAACAAAAAATATTTTAACTTTGCATTTTTTTTGTAGTAAATGCGATATAAATTAAAACATCCTGTTTTTGAGGTCATTGCCGAAGTTATTGCTGAAGACAAGTTACAAGCTTTTGTTATAGGCGGTTATGTGCGCGATTTGCTTATTGGGCGCGCTTCTAAAGATATTGATATTGTAGTTGTCGGGAATGGCATTGAGTTGGCGCGAAAAGTTGCAGCACGGATTGACGAACGGCTTCCTGTAAGCGTTTTCAAGAATTTTGGCACGGCAATGTTTAGATATGGCGCCGACGAAATAGAATTTGTTGGAGCGCGCAGAGAATCATACAATCGTAATTCACGTAAACCGGTTGTAGAAAACGGAACTCTGCATGATGACCAGCAGCGCCGCGACTTCACTATCAACGCCGTGGCAATTTCGCTTAACCGCGAATCATACGGAAAACTAATAGACCCGTTCGATGGTTTGAAAGATATGGAAGACCTGATAATACGAACTCCGCTCGACCCCGACGTAACTTTCAGCGACGACCCCCTGCGTATGATGCGCGCAATACGATTTGCCACTCAGTTGGGCTATAGTATTCATGACGAAACCTTTGAGGCAATTGTCCGCAATACAGAACGCATACATATAATTTCTATGGAGCGTATTGTCGATGAATTGCATAAAATTATAATGTCTCCACGTCCTTCCTTTGGTTTTATGCTTCTGTTCGAATCGGGACTTCTCAAACTTATATTTCCTGAACTTGTTGCTATGAAAGGTGTAGAAAAATATGGCAGTTTGGCGCATAAAGACAATTTTTTTCACAGTATCAAGGTTTTAGATAATATATGCAAGTTTACCGACAATCTGTGGCTTCGTTGGGCTGCTTTAGTGCACGACATAGGCAAACCGGCAACAAAGCGTTTTCAGGATGGAGATGGTTGGACATTTCATGGACACGAATTTGTTGGCTCAAAGATGATTCCTGGGTTGTTTAGACGAATGAAAATGCCGCTCGCCGAGCCAATGAAATACGTGCAGAAACTTGTGCTGCTACATCTACGCCCAATTGTACTCGCTGAAGACGAGGTTACCGATTCAGCAGTAAGACGACTTTTGTTTGAAGCAGGAGACGACATTGACGACCTCATGTTGTTGTGCGATGCAGACATAACTTCAAAAAATGCTGACAAGGTTGCACGATTTAAAAAAAACTATGAATTAGTTCGCCAAAAACTAAAAGAAATAGAAGAAAAAGACGCTATTCGTAATTTTCAGCCCCCCGTATCTGGAGCCGAAATAATGGAAACTTTCGGAATACAGCCCGGACGGGATATAGGAACAATCAAAAACGCTATAAAGGACGCTATTCTTGACGGCGTAATAAGAAACGAATACAAAGAGGCATACGAATTTATGCTTAAAAAGGCAGCAGAGATAGGACTATATCCAAAGGGGTAAGTATTACTAATTTTTGCTCCGATTAATATTTTTCACCTTATTTCAAATTCAGAACCTAAATCTACTTCAAAATCACTGATTATATTGACCGTACCGGCGGCATCAAGAGTTAGTTTTGCGCCGTTTCGAACTCTGACGTGTTGGACGTTGATGTCGCCGCAACTTGTGATGGTTGTGTTGGTGGTAACAATTTGATTGAAGAAATTGACAGTAGTATTCTGAAATTGATTTCCCACGCCTACTGCATACCAAGAATTTGTCACGCCTAATACCTCTGGACTACAATTTCCGTACAAATCAATTGCAGCTTGAATAGTATGCGTTCTAGCATTAGTGAAATTTGTTCCAGATGTCATATATACTGTAAGCGCCCTATAAGCTATTTTTTCGGCTTTTGAGATACCAATACCTGCTACATTATAAGCATTTCCGATACCATTTGTTCCTGATTTTCCAACTGATAATATATAAAACCAATGATTCATTATCCCGCTATTAGTATGCACCCCTGCATTTGGTCCGGTCCAATAAAGACCACCTCCATAGGTATTAGGTTGTGGTGGGCTTGATAAGTGAGGATTCGTCATGTTCCGTAAAGGAGGGGTGCCTATTTCATCTCCTATAAGCCAAATTTGCTTGTTAGGTGCGGCATAATTTTGAACACAAACAGCCCAAATATCGCTAAAGCTTTCGTTAAGAGCGCCAGATTCGCCAGAATAAACCAAATTTGCTGAGTATTGGGTGATTCCATGTCCAATTTCATGGGCTACAACATCCAATGAAGTCAGAATATCAAATCTTGTAAAACCATCACCATAAGTCATACGTAATCCATCCCAAAAAGCGTTGTCATAATTAACACTATAGTGAACGTAACTTCTGAGAACAGCTCCATTATTATCATAACTGTCTCTACCATGAATATTCATAAAATAGTCATAAGTCATCATTGTGCCCCAATGGGCATCTAAAGCACCATTGTTTTTAAACGCATTGTCATATTCAGCAGCAGACCAATAATTGTCATTATCTGTAAAATCGGTAGCTGCAGCATAACTAGTACCCCGATTCATATTATAAGTTTCTACACTTCGATTATTATCATACCCTCTCAATCGGTAACTATTACCAAATTGTTGAGTTGAAATGCTACGACTTCCACTATACCGTGTTTCTGCTGTTCCGATTACATTTACGAGTATTGGATTAACTGCCAATATGAGTCCAGTTTTCGCATCTACAAAAACATAATCTCGTCTTATTGGGTCTTTTGCATATATGTCTATTTTATATGCAACGTAAAACGTTGTATCTTTGAAATCAAAGCTATTTTTGCATACGACTATTTCTGACTTCGGGTAAAAAGAGGCTGTTTCATCATTGGTTATGCTTTTAAGCCAATTATTTTCTGCTTCATTTTCCCAAATATACTCCTTAGCGCCAATATATTCGATAGCTTTTTCGATAGCTTTTTCTTTTGATAGAATAACTGAAATATCAATATTTGGTGCAACAATATATTCTCCATTGGCGGATACAAATAAATCATTGAGGTAGCGTACACGAACGTCAGAATGTTCAATTTTAATACCTTTGTAATATTGAGCATAACGTTCGTGAACATAGCCTAATTCATCTTTTTCGCTCATTCTTTCATTTGAGCCTTTTATAACTTGAAGTACAAACTCATAGTTCTCTGGGATGGCAAGTTTCAAGTTCAGAGTTCTTGTAATATCAATTCTACTTAAGCGTAAATCTGTAACAGTTTCATCAACAGTAAAATTAAATGACTTTACAATGTCATTGTTTTGTGAGAACAAAACTTGACAAAAGACTGACAAGATTAACAAACTAATTAATTTTGTTGCTTTCATACATTTCATTTTTTTGAACTTTAATTATTTATATTCCAAATAAGTTCCTGGCTAATAATATTTAATTCCGAACAATTTTCTCCCGCAAATCCGCCTAATATACACAATGTTTCTCCTTCACAATTATAGAAAAATCCTACATTGCCGCGGTCTTCCAAAAATCCGGTTTGTTCATCGCCATAAATACACTTGTATATAGCAACTTGCATAGGATTACTCTGAAAAAGTAGAGTAATTTCATCTATTTTGGCTTTCAACCAAGGTAAGTCAGTCAAAGGATTTTCAAATTTGCATTCTTCTGCCTTATAATTATAACAATACACCTGCTCCCCATTGACAAAAACCACATTAACCTCTTCCTGCGAAATCCCTGCAATCGTATACGAAACATCGGTATAGCACACACAGTCCGCCATATTTGGGGAGCCTTGCTGGTCAAGACTCAAAACCCCATTGACAAACGTGTGGGTCATTTCTACTGTGGTAAAATCGCACGTAACTTCAAAATCATAGTGAGTAATCTGCACGCCGTCGTTAGTAAATTCTACTTCCACCCTGCCTGAAAGCTCAGCGTTTGAGGCTTTCGTTTGTCGGCATGGCGTAAAACTTACATTTGGCGCATCGGGCTCCTGTTCCCGCTCCCGCTCTGAACACGAAACAGCAAGGAACACAGCCACACTAAGACTAAAAATCTTAAAAACAAAGCTTTTCATGACTTATTCATTTTAACGGTTTATCACCAACTGTTTAGCTTCGCTTTGATTTCCGGATGATACATTTAGTATGTATGTACCGGCTCCTAGGTCGCCAACCGAAATCTGAACGCTGTACGTTCCCGCTTTTTGGTTTTGCTGCGGCACTATCAGCTTTACCATTTGCCCGAACATGTTATACAATCCTATGCTTACCGGGGCATCGACAAACATGGTATAATCAACTGTTACAAAGCCGCTCGCAGGATTTGGAAACAGAGAAAAGGAAAAATTTTTAGCGAGTTCATCGTCGTTAAAAGTTTCTACACTCCAGCTTTTCGGCGCACCTATTAACTCATTCAGTTTGGCGTTTAGTTCGTTTATCTGTTCCTGCAACCTGTTGTTTTGTTCGCTTAGTTCCTGCACGGCTTTTACTAATGGCACTACAAATTCTGCATACCGGAGTCCGTAAGCGGTTTTATCGTTTTCAGGCGCATCTACTCCGCTGAAATTATAACCTATACTCTGTGCGGCTTTCTCCACATCCTGAGCAATAAACCCTGAATAAACCTGATTTTCCTTTTTCGTCCTGGCTTCTGCAAGCATTTGCTTTTCTTCTTGCGAACGCGATGCGTACAGAGAATCAATTAAATTTTTGACTGCAGGGTCGTCGGATTTTTGGATCTCATCTATGGCATCTAAATCAAGGTTATACGTGACAGGTTGCAGAAGATTGATAAAGGCAAGTCCGGGTATTTCTGACCTGACGTTTTTTTTGGCCCTTCCGTCTGATACGTTAGACCATCCTGTAAAACCACCAATACTTGTAATAGAACTGTTGCCAAGTCTAACCTGATTGCTCGCGGTACAATACGATTGATGTCCGAGGGATGTCGTATTACTAAGGTCTTGGTTTGGTCCCCCTGCAAAATATCCTATAGCAGTATTGACAGAGCCGATTACATTGGAGTACAGCGAATAATAACCTATACCGACATTATCACTACCTGTCGAATTATGGTGTAGAGACCAATAACTTAAAGCTGTATTTCCATGCCCCGTCGTATTGTTGTAAAGCGCCACTTGCCCAAATGCGCTATTACATGTACCCGTTGTATTGTTGAAAAGAGCTTGAAATCCAACAGCAGTATTATCACCGCCGGATACTGTAACATTTGACAACGCGCCAAAACCTAAAGACACGTTTCTGTTTGTGTAACTCCCTGTACTGCCTGACAAAACATTGTTTACTCTGAAAAAGACAGGCACATTGCTACTCGTACCTATGTAATTGGATGAGTTGCCGATAAAAATATTCCTGCTTGCATGGGTATCGCCATTGGACATAACTCTCAACTGCCCTAAAACGACCGCCGGACTCGAAAAGAATAACGAGGCAAAAACGATAATTTTAAATATATTTGCCACATTGTCAAACACTGAAAATACTGTTCCACAAGCTATAAGATAGCTATTTTTTATCCAATTAATAATTTTAAAAAAAACTGAAGCTTTCATAGTTTTAATTTTTAAATAATAACAAATTTAATCTGAAAATAAATAAAAAAATAAATAATTAAATAAAAAAAAAGGAAAACAAAGCGTACAAGGTTTAGTACTCATCTACTTCAAGTCTGTAGTCTTCAGTCTGTAGTCTGTAGCCGCTAATGACTAACGACTAACGACTAACGACTACCAGCTATCTTCGTCGTCTCTATAAAGGAGGTATTCCAGCCACACCTTCCGGTACGGCTACCTTGTTACGACTTAGCCCCAGTCACCAGTTTCGCCCTAGGACGCTCCTTTCGGTCACGTACTTCAGGCGCCCCCAGCTTCCATGGCTTGACGGGCGGTGTGTACAAGGCCCGGGAACGTATTCACCGCGCCATGGCTGATGC
>Ga0099364_10006198_pt1 | contig 17482 bp, 12 predicted proteins | sample TergutTh196P3_FD_73070 | JGI IMG/M metagenome (GOLD analysis project Ga0099364, IMG submission 73070) | Microcerotermes parvus P3 segment gut microbial communities from Pointe-Noire, Republic of the Congo - Th196 P3 | ecosystem: Host-associated > Arthropoda: Insects > Digestive system > Gut ...
TGTATAGCAGCATGAAAACCCGAAAGGCAGACGATAGGATTTTAGAAGGATCGCCGCTGCCTTCACTTTCTCATAAGTGCCAGTACCCCTGCGGAAATCAGTTTCTTCTTCAAACCCCTCAACGCTTATTATGGGGATGAAGTTTTTCAGACGCAGAATATCCCGTGCAAATGCGTCGTCAATCAAAGTGCCGTTGGTAAAAGCGCCAAACTGACAATCCGGGTGCGCCCCGCAAAGGCGGAGGATGTCCGCCTTTCGCATAAGCGGTTCACCGCCGGAGAACAAGTACAGATGCGTACCAAGCTCCTTACCCTGTGTTACAATGCTATCAAGCGTTTCATATGCCATATTCAGTTTGTCACCATATTCCGCCGCCCAGCAACCTGTACACTTGAGGTTGCAGGCTGATGTGGGGTCTATCAGCATAGCCATCGGAATGTTGCATCCAAGTTCTTCTGATAGGGTGTCTTGCCGTGGATTGCCGATAATTGCGGCTTTAAGTGCAAAGTTTTTGAATACGGACTTGAGAACGTCATTGTCAACATCCCGCCAAATGCCCATTATGTATTTGTACCAGTTGTTATCCGGGTCGTCTAGGACATTATGTATTATTTGGGATTGATTCTCGAAATTCTTAATACCCAATGCGTCTATCCACCCCAAGAGTTTCGGCATATTTGTCTCCGGGTCGCCGGAGACATAATTCATAGCTCTGTTCAATGCAAATCCACTGACTTTTTCTTTAACGCTCATTATAGTCAACCTCGTATTCTTTTCATTGTCAACGCTGTTATCCACAGCTTTTGCCAGAAAACCATTTCAAAGATTGTTTGCATCGGTCGAAGCGCCCATGCCCCTTAGTTTCATTCGGGGCTGGTTTTTCAGGTAGCGGAAGCGGCAAGCAACACCTGCCCTTTTTCGCATAGGTCATAAAGCGCTTCATATTGGCTGTCTACTTTCATCGCAGCTTTATCGGGAGCGTTTTTCTGTGACCGCAAGTAGCTGAAATACCCTAACCCCCAGCCTGCCAGAGAGGGAATCAGCAGGATTATTCCAAGCGGGATATTGCCGCTAATAAAGCTGAACACGGCTCCTGTCAGGAATCCTGTTCCGATAATGCCAAAGCCCAAGGTTCTCCCCATTTCGCTCGCAGCCTTTTTCCATTCGCTCTTACGGATTTCCTGAACAATGCTGTCAAATTGCTGCTCCAGATTCCGAAGCTCATCCCTGTTTTCCACCTTGCGGTTGCGCCGGAATTTCAGCACGATGGCAACCTCTCCTTTGGAGAATGGATTCGTCGCATTGAAATCCGTGCCGCAGAACTCCCATCCGAAATTTGTATAACCGTCTTTGTAAACTGCTTTCATACTGTGAGGCGCCGTTACATTCTTATACTCATAGTTTACAGCGTTTTCCCCTTTTGCGATTTCGTTCATTGTAGTAGCTCCTATCATTTTTATTTCATCCGGGTTTCTCCCGGTTGATGACTATATACTAGCCTGTGATTGTTAGAGATATGTTTGAAAATTGTTTGAGAAATATTAATGCGTTCTTTTATGCCAAGTCGCGTTTTTTTAAGAAAACCGTTGATACGGTTCCGAATACCACTGCACCGATGATGCCCGCTATCAGCGTGAGAATAACCGTGACGCCTGTAGAATTGAGCGTAGCCACGCTTGCAGCCGGATAAAACATCATTCCGAACAGGAAAGTGAAAACTATCGTCAGCCAGAGTTTGTTCCTGAAAAACACCGCTATGCTCAGAAACAGCGAACAGAACACCCCCATCAAAAACATCTTGGATATCAGGCACAGTATCAAGCCGCTAATATTCACATCGAACGCTTTCCCCGTAAGCAGTCCCGCGATAACTGTCCCGAAAACGTAAGTGACTATCATGCCCGCGCCGCCGAAAAGCCCCACCGCAGTTTTAGAGATGACATAATCTATTTTTTTGGAGTGAACCGTGAACATGTTTTTCACATAGCCGGAGCTATAATCATGCGCGACGAAGATTGCCATAAGCAGCCCCGCGAAAATAAACAGCATATTTATGTTTGCGAACCCCGCGAAATCGAGCGGGTTGTCGGCGACGGCGGAGCCGCCTGTCGATTCGATCATCTGCCAAGCATTTTCAATTTCGGGCATTGCCGCTTGCTGTGTAGTTTGCGTAATTACAGAGTGCGGCGAATTTGAGGGTGGCGGACTCATTTCCATTCCCGACATTGAGAGAACCATTGCGGGGATAATTGCAGCGATTAAAAGCATGATATGAAAGGCTCGTGTGTGGAACAGCCTGTAGAAGTCCAGTTTCAGCATTGATTTCACCCTGCTTACGAAAGTTGGCGAATGAAAAACTTCCGTGTTTACCATTGTTTCAGTTGCAGTCATGTTATTTGCCCTCCTTGTTTGACATTATGCGGAGATAGTATTCTTCAAGCCCTATTTTCTGGAAACTTATCTCATGGACGGGGATTCCGTTTGCATACATGAGGCTGTTTACGTTTGAGCTTTCCGCTTCATCGTAAATGCGGATGCCGCCGTCTTTTTGTTCGATCTCGTAGTATTTTTGTGACAGGACGGAAAGGGCGGCTGTATCGTTCCCTGTTTTTACGAAAACAAAGTCCCGGCATTCCTCGCTCATTTCCTCCGCCTGCAGTTCCTTGATAAGCGTTCCGTTCCTGATGATCCCGTAATGGGTGGCGATTTTGGAAAGCTCTCCAAGGATATGGGAACTGATAAGGATTGTAACGCCTTCCTCTTTGTTTAGCTCAATCAGCGTTTCCCTTACAATCCTCATGCCGTCCGCGTCAAGACCGTTTATCGGTTCGTCCAGAATCAGCATCCGTGGCCGTCCAAGAAGCGACTGCGCGACTCCAAGCCGCTGCTTCATGCCGAGGGAGCATTGTTTGAACTTGCGCCCTGCCGCCCCAGCCATGCTTACAAGTTTGAGGACGCGCTCGACTTCTGTTTTTGGGTGTTTGATGTCTAGGTTCAGTGCCTGCATAAACAGGTTTTGATAGACAGTGCTATTGGGAAAGCATCCCGGATTCTCGATCAACACGCCCATGCGGGCGCGTACCCCTGCGTCGGTATAGTGCCTGCCATATAGGCGGATATCACCGTCGCTAGGCACTAAGAGGCCGCAAATCAATTTTTCCGTCGTGGATTTGCCGGAGCCGTTCTCGCCGATGAATCCGTAAATGGAACCTTCCGGTACTTTCAGGTTCAGGTTTTGCACGGCATGGATGTTGTGAAAGGCTTTTGACAACCCTGTGGTTTCTATTGCGTACATCTTTTTCCCCTCCTTTTCGGTTTTCGTCCATATCATAATGTGTTGATGTTTGAGAAATGTTAGGGAATTGTTTGAGAAATATTAATGCGATACCCATACTCCGAAAAATACCATAAAAAAAGAGCAGCATTGCCGCTCTTTTTTTTGCACACTCATATCATGTCGTCGCGTCTTCCTGCTTGTCTTTCCGCGACAATGTGACTACCAAGCGCGCGATTGCTGATTATATCGTTGCAGCGCCATATGAGCCAACGAAAGCGATCAGCCACGTTTTCAGGTTATTGTATTGAAAGCCTATCGCAAGATATGCGACGGTCGCAACGGAGAAGAACACGACATAGAAAAGATTTATCAGCGTGTCAGCCCTGCTTTCCCTCCGATCTTTCCTTGACTTCACACAGAGAACCGTCGTAAAGACGATGGGCGAGAGAAAGAAGGTACTGACCATCAGGCTTCTGCTTGTCGTATTCGTCATTACCTCTGCGGCTATCGCTATTTTTCAATATAACAACAATTAAAGACAGGTTTATAGCGAGCTCGTTTCGTTCGGGGGCTCAGTGAGGGGACTCTGTACTCCTCACTGAGTCCGCCGCTACGTTGTTATTTCATAAGGTAGTTGCATTGCGTATTCTCAAAAACTGCCTGCTTAAATGCCTCAGCAGCGAATGATAAAGAAAAGTTTTTCATTTGAGCCAATCCAAGGTGTCTTATCGGCAACGTCTCATGAAAACGTATTAAAAACAACTCCCTGTTATCAAGCATCCGTTGTACATCCTCTTTGATTGTCGCGGCGATACCAAGGCCGATTTTGGCAAACTCAGAGACCAACGCTAGGCTTTCAAGCTCTATTGAAGGATTTATATCTAATTCGTGGCTCCGTAGGAAGCGATCCATCTGCTTTCTGGAGTTGCTGCTTTTTTCCAGCATAAGTATGGGGTATTTCCGTAAAGCGTCAAGGTGAATTGCCGAATCCGCCAAATAGGCATATTTTGCGCCGGTCACGAAGCAGTCATGAAACTTCATTACGGGCTGAACCTCAAGCGTAGAGTCATCTTCCACAGGTAGGTTTACAAACGATATGTCAACCGTTCCGTTTTTCAAAAGCATTATTAGCTCCTGAGTCGTTCTGTTTACGACAGATATGTGGATTTCGGGGTATTCCGCGTTGAACCTGCTTAAGAAAGGGAGCAAAAAGAGGCTGCAAGCCGTATCTGACGCGCCGATTTTTATTTCGCCTTCGCGAAGGTTTTTCATGCATGATATTTTGTCCTGAGCATTTTCAATCAGCGACACTGCATTGTCCGCATAAGAGAACAGAACCTCACCTTCCGCTGTCAGTTTCACCCCACGTTTGCTGCGGTTGAACAGCTTGCATCCAAGCTTGTCTTCCAACTGCATAATCGATTGCGAAACAGCGGACTGCGATACGAATAAACTCTCGGCTGCCTTAGTGACATTTCCGTTTCTGGCGGTTTCACAAAAAACCCTGTACAGTTCCAAATTTATATACACGAACATCACCCTCCCTTATCATAACGATTAGTATGATTAATTTTACTTATCCTCATAGCGATATTATAATACATTTAGCAAAAAAGTCAAACAGTAAAGTAAAGTAGTAAAGCAAAGTAGGTATCTGTTCAGAACCTTACGCTACCTTACGCTCGAATGACGTTTATAAACGTCCTCCTCATCAGTTCTGAAATGTTACCAAAATAGCAGACCTGACCCGATGGAGAATGGAGTCAAAATGACAAATCGATATGATAACCCTCTATGTACAAGATACGCCGGCAAAGAAATGCAATATATCTTTTCTGACGACAACAAGTTCTCAACATGGCGCACTTTATGGGTAGCGCTCGCGGAAAGCCAGGGAGAATTGGGTCTGCCGATAAGCGAGGAACAGATCGCACAGATGAAGGCGCATATAAACGACATAGATTACGAAGCTGCGGCAAAACACGAAGCCGAAACTCGGCACGACGTCATGGCACATATCCGCACGTACGGTGAACAGTGTCCGAAGGCAAAGCCAATCATCCATCTCGGCGCGACATCAAGCTACCTTGGCGACAACACCGATTTGCTTTTGCAGCGTGCGGCATTGCTGCAAATAAAAAAACTGCTTCTGAGCGCCATCGAGAAGCTCTGCGAATATGCGGAAAAGCATAAAAGCCTTCGATGCCTCGCGTACACACATTTCCAACCTGCACAGCCGACCACAGTCGGAAAGCGCGCGACACTGTGGATTCAGGACTTGCTTTTTGACTTGCTGCAGCTGGAGTTTACTCTCGGAAACCTCAAGCTGCTCGGCTGCAAGGGAACGACCGGCACCGCCGCGAGTTTTCTTGCCCTGTTTGACGGCGACCATGTAAAAGCAATGGAGTTGGAGCGGAAAATCGCCGCCAAAATGGGACTCGAAACGATATATGCTGTCAGCGGACAGACATATTCGCGAAAAATAGACTACTACACTTTGTCCGTCCTTTCGGGTATAGCCCAAAGCGCGTACAAGTTTTCAAACGATATTCGCCTATTGTCTAGTCTCAAGGAGGTTGAGGAGCCGTTTGAGGACACACAGGTCGGTTCCAGCGCGATGGCCTATAAACGAAACCCGATCAGAAGCGAACGTATCGCAGCCCTCGCCCGTTATGTAATAGTAGGCGCAATCAACCCTGCCATGACAGCAAGCGCCCAATGGCTGGAGAGAACCTTGGACGATTCTGCGAACAGGCGAATAGCAATTCCCGAAGCATTTCTCGCCACGGACGCGATTCTTGCGCTTGTGATAAATATTGCCGGCGGGCTTACTGTGTATCCCCGCATTATAGAAAAGCATTTAAACGAAGAGTTGCCTTTCATGGTCACTGAAAATATCCTCATGCACTGCGTCAAAAAGGGCGGCGACAGGCAGCAACTCCATGAAAGGATTCGGAAGCATTCTTTTGAAGCCGCGAATGGGATTAAACAGGGAGTCGGTGAAAACGATTTGATAGAGCGTTTACTCGCGGATTCGAGCATCAACATCACTGAAGAAGAACTAAGCAGCTTGCTTGACTCTGTGCAGTTAACAGGGAGGGCGAAGGAGCAGACCGAGGAGTTTCTATCAGAGGTTCGGATGATTCTTGAAAACTGCGTTATTATTCAGAACCGGTGAGGTAACGTTAGCGAGGTAATAGCAATGGAATGGGAAACTGTTATAGGGTTGGAGGTCCATGCGGAGCTTTCGACGAAGACGAAGATTTTTTGCGGCTGCCGCGCTTCTTTCGGCGGTGAACCAAACACATACGTCTGCCCTGTCTGTTCCGGAATGCCGGGCTCGTTGCCCATGCTAAATCGCGCTGTTGTGGAGTACGCTATTCGGGCAGGACTCGCCCTTGGCTGCACAATTACACGGAGCTGCAAGTTTGACCGCAAGAATTATTTTTATCCAGATTTGCCGAAGTCATATCAAGTGTCCCAGCTCTATTCTCCGATTTGCCGTGACGGGAATGTTGAAATCGATGTCGACAGCGACAAGAAGATGATCGGTATACGAGAAATACATATGGAAGAGGACGCGGGAAAGCTCATACACGACCCTCAAAGCGGCAACTCGCATATGGACTTCAACCGCTGTGGCATACCGCTTCTGGAAATTGTTTCTCACCCTGATATACGGAGCAGCGGCGAAGCTCTGGCATATCTCCATAAACTCCGCGAAACGCTCATGTATCTTGGCATATGCGACTGCAAAATGCAAGAAGGGTCTTTGCGCGCTGATGTGAACCTCTCCGTGCGACCCGCAGGAGGGCGAATGGGGGTCCGCACAGAGATGAAGAACCTAAACTCGTTCAAAGCCATCGGGCGCGCAATCGAATTTGAGGCAGGACGACAAATCAAGGTACTCATGGGCGGTGGGCAAATCGAGCAGGAAACACGCCGCTGGGACGACGATGCCTGTGCATCATACAGCATGCGTTCAAAAGAAAACACGCAGGATTACCGCTATTTCCCCGAACCTGACTTATTGCCGATTGATATTGACGAAAACCTGCTTGCTCGTATTGAAGAAAGCCTTCCTGAACCTGCGGATCAAAAAAGACTGCGGTATAAGCGTGATTACAGCATCTCCGAGCGCGAGGCGGCGGTTCTCACAGAACACAAAAACATCTCGGACTTATTCGAGTCTGTTACCAAACTCAGCGGGGAACCGTTGGAGTCGGCTCATTTAATTACCGGGGAAATCCTGCGGTTGATGAATCAAACCAACACGCTGCCTGATGATTTGTCAGTTGATGGGCGCAAGCTTGCATTGTTGATTGGATTCGTCTTGGGCGGGAAAATAAATCGCAATGCCTACAAAGAGGCGATTGAGGCGGTGTTTACCCTAGATGCTCAGCCTGAATCCTACATTATGGAAAAAGGGCTGATTATGCTCACGGATAACAGCATCTTTGTCGAAGCGGCAAAGGCAGTTTTGGATGAAAACCCAACTGCTGTGGAAGATTACCACTCAGGCAAGGACAAAGTCTTTGGATTTTTGTTAGGGCAGATAATGAGAAAGCTGGGCGGCGCCGGAAATCCGGAAATGGCAAGAAAAGCGCTACAAGAATTGCTGATGGACAGATATTGTCTGAAGGGATAGGGTTATGTGCGGAATTATCGGTTATGTAGGAAGTGAAAACGCTGTGCCAATCATTGTCGATGGGCTCAAGAAATTGGAATATCGCGGTTACGATTCTGCCGGGATCGCAGTTTATTGTGGGGGCAGCATTAAGGTAGTGAAGCAGCAAGGGCGTTTGGATGCCTTGGAAACGCGGATAGAATCCTGCCCCTTTGAGGGACACATGGGTGTCGGTCATACCCGCTGGGCTACGCACGGTGAACCGTCAGACATAAACTCGCATCCCCACATTGGCAGCAAAAATAAAATCGCCATCGTCCATAACGGAATAATAGAGAACTACAAGAAACTAAAAGTGTTTTTGGAGAAGAAGGGAGTTACTTTCGCTTCTCAAACCGACAGCGAGGTCGTCGCGCAACTAGCCGAGTACTATTACAATGGCGACATTCTCGACACAGTCATAAAGGTAGCGGGCCGATTAGAGGGTTCTTACGCGCTGGGCATTATGTGTGTTGACGAACCGGGAGTTCTCATTGCAGTCAAAAAAGACAATCCGCTGATTGTCGGGATATCCGAACATGGGCAATTCATCGCCTCCGATGTACCCGCAGTGCTGAAGCACACTAACAAGGTCTATTATTTAGACGATAAGGAAATCGTTGTGCTACGCGAAGCGGATACGCGTTTTCTAAACTTCGATAAAGAGCAGATTCAAAAGTCGCAGGAAACCGTGACGTGGAGCTTGGACAGCGCATCGAGGAGCGGTTACCCTCACTTCATGCTCAAAGAAATTATGGAACAGCCGGGAGTACTCAGGGAAACCATCAACACGCTCCTCACCGATGGCGACAATGCTGAGGTTGTTGACAAGCTGGACATTATGCGGTTTGACAAAATCGTGATGACCGCCTGCGGTTCGGCGTACAACGCCGGGGTTGTGGCAAAGTATGTGTTTGAAAAGCTGTGCAGGCTGTCGGTTGAAATCGAGCTCGCAAGCGAGTTTCGCTACAAGGATGCAATCATCGATAACAGGACACTTGTTATACTGATCAGCCAGTCCGGAGAAACCGCAGACACCATTGCAGCCATGCGCGAGGCAAAGTCGAAGGGCGCAACGACGCTTTCCATTGTAAACGTCATTGGCAGCACAATAGCGAAGGAAACCGATTTTTGTTTGTTTACGGCAGCGGGACCAGAAATCGCTGTCGCGACGACGAAGGCATTTTCCGCTCAGCTCGTAATACTGTACATATTGGCAATACGATTTGCAGCCCGACTGAAAAGACTTCCGCATGAATCGGAACTGTGTATGATTTCTGAAATTACCGCTTTACCGGGCAAAATCGCAGCCATACTCAAGCAGGTCGATTCCATCCAGAGGTATGCTTCCACTTGCGTGGGCTACAAGAGCATCTTTTTCATCGGCAGAAATATTGATTATGCAATTGCGCTTGAAGGGTCGCTGAAACTCAAGGAAATATCCTATATCCATTCGGAGGCTTATGCCGGTGGTGAATTGAAGCATGGCACTATATCCCTTATTGAAGAGGAGACTCTGGTTGTGGCAATTGCGAACTGCGAACGGCTTTACGGTAAAATCATGAGTAACGTAGAGCAAGTCATAAGCCGCGGCGCTAAGGTACTACTAATCGGCTCCTGTTCTGATGCGATGCAGGACGACAAACTATCATGCATAAGGCTGCCCGAGTCCGAAGATCTGTTTTCGCCGTCACTGTCAGTCATTGCATTGCAGCTTTTCAGCTACTACGTGGCAGCGAATAAAGGCTTGGATATCGACAAGCCGCGCAATCTGGCTAAGAGTGTCACAGTGGAATGAGATTAAGGCTTCCTATTGTCAAACGGGGGTGATGTGTATGTCTCGCGCAATACAAATAGACGAAGAATTGATTTTATATCTTGAGTGTTTGTCGTGCTTAACGCTCACGGACGACGAAAAAAAACGCTTGATAAAAGATTTGAAGGATATTCTGGGCGGCATGGCGCGGCTCGAAGAGCTGGATACGGAAAACGTGTCTGAATGCAGCCATCCGTTTGACAATACGAACGCATTTCGCGAGGATGACCCGCAGGCTTCGTTCGACAGGGAGCTAATCTTGAAAAACGCACCTGATCGGGACGTAGAAATGTTCATTGTCCCAAGAACTTATAGCTAGTTTTCCGAGATAAACAACAAGGGTTATGTACCCACGTCTCCTAACCCCTAACCCCTAATTCTGAAAGAATGGACATAAAAATGCAAAACATGAACGCTTTGGAGCTCTCCGCTTCAATAAAATCAAAAAAACTGGGTGTGGCTGAAGTGGTCGGCGCATATCTCGACTTAATCGAAAAAAAGGACAAGCAACTCAACGCCTTCGTTTCGGTTTCACGGGAAATGGCCCTCACCCGCGCGGCAGCGCTTCAAAAACGGGTCGACTCAGGTGATGAACTCGCTGCGCTATTTGGCGTACCTGTTGCATTAAAAGATAATATATCCACATCGGGCATCGAAACCACATGTTCATCCAAAATGCTGAGCGGATATATACCGGTATTCAACGCGACAGTCGTCGACAGGCTGGAGGATGCCGGCATGATCGTAGTCGGGAAGCTCAATATGGACGAGTTTGCGATGGGCGGGTCAAGCGAGACCGGCATCCTTGGCCCGGTGCGAAACCCATGGGATACCACACGGGTTGCAGGCGGCTCCTCCGGCGGCAGCGCCGCGGCAGTAGCTTGCGGTGAGATACCGTTGTCGCTCGGCTCCGACACGGGAGGCAGCATAAGGCAGCCATGCTCCTTCTGCGGCGTCACGGGGATTAAGCCGACATACGGCGCAGTGTCACGATACGGGCTTGTCGCGTACGCATCATCGCTCGACCAGATAGGCCCGATTGGGAAAAACATAAACGACTGTGCCGCGATGCTGTCAATCATATCAGGGCCGGATGAAAAGGACAGCACCTGTGTTATTGACAAACCATTTCGCTTCAAACTGTCAGATTCCGCAAGCCTGAATGGAACCAAAATCGGAATCCCGCGCAACTATTTTGAAGGCGGTATTGACGGGGATGTAAAGCAGGCAGTTCTTGACGCGGCAAATGAGCTTATGTCTGCCGGCGCGGACATCGTGGAATTTGATATGCCGATGATGGACTATATGATTCCCGCATACTATGTCATCGCATGCGCGGAGGCATCCAGCAACCTGTCGCGGTATGACGGGATGAAGTACGGACATCGAAACCATGATGCAAGTACACTTTATGATGTATACCGCGCATCCCGCAGCGAGGGGTTCGGGTTGGAAGTGAAAAGAAGGATAATGCTGGGGTCATTTGTGCTGTCGTCGGGATACTACGACGCATTTTACGGAAAAGCTCTTCGTGCCCGCGCGCTTTTAAAGAACGCCTATAACCGCCTGTTTGAGTCTTTTGACATGATAATCTCGCCCGTCGCGCCTACGACCGCTTATCGCATCGGCGAAAACGTGGAAGACCCGATGAAAATGTATATGGGGGACATTTATACTGTTTCAGTCAATCTTGCGGGATTGCCCGCTGTAGCCCTTCCCTGCGGTTTTGATGGGCGCGGCTTGCCGATTGGTTTCCAGCTTATCGGTCGCGCATTCTCTGAGGAAAAGCTGGTCGAAGCCGCGCGTGTGTATCAGCACAGGACAGATTGGCACAAGGGAGAGGATTCAGTGGTCAGGGGGCAGGGTGCAGTCGACGGGAGTTACGAGAGTAGAGAGGAGAGAGAATATGCTGACAGCAGTCGTAGGCGTTAACTGGGGGGACGAGGGCAAAGGCCGTATGGTCGACCTTTTGGCTGAAAACTATGGAGTGATATGCCGATATCAGGGAGGCAATAACGCGGGACATACAGTCGTCAATGAAAAAGGCAGGTTTGTTTTGAACCTCTTGCCTTCGGGCGTCCTGCGCGGCGATACCGTAAACGTCATGGGCGTAGGCATGGTAATCGATATAGAGCATCTTTGTGGTGAAATTTCTAAGCTTAAGGAAAAAGGCATTAGCATCACACCGGACAACCTGAAAATCAGCGATAAAGCTTTCATTTGTATGCCGTACCACAAGAAGCAGGACATTTTAGAGGAAGATCGCCTCGGGGATAAAAAATACGGCTCGACCCGTCGAGGAATAGCTCCCGTGTATGGAGACAAGCAAATGAAAAAGGGATTAAGAATGGGCGATTTGCTTGATACCGTATTGCTAAAGCAAAAACTTGCAGACCTTGTGCAGTGGAAGGATCTTACTCTCAAGGGTTATGATTCCGGCAGTGTTGACATGGCTGATACGCTGCGTTGGCTGGATGAATATGGGGAGATGCTTCATCCATATATTGCGGATACGACGGAATATTTATCGGATTGCGTACACGATGGAGAAGACATTTTGTTTGAGGCACAGCTTGGCGCGCTTCGGGATATTGACTATGGCATTTTCCCGTACACGACTTCGTCACATACGCTCGCCGCCTATGCGACAACCGGCGCGGGCATTCCGGGAGTTGGACTCGATAACACTATTGGGATCATGAAAGCTTATTCAAGCTGTGTGGGCGAAGGGCCGTTTACCGCGGAATTCTTCGGTGAGGAATCTGATCGGTTGCGTAAAGCCGGGGAGGAGTTCGGCGCCGCGACAGGCCGTCCGCGCAGGGTCGGCGGGTTCGATGTAGTCGCAAGCAGGTACGGCGTTAAGGCGCAAGGCGCAAATGAGCTCGCTCTGACTAAGCTGGACGTGCTTTCGTATTTCGACAAAATTCCCGTCTGCGTGGCATATGAAGTCGATGACGTAAAAACCGACCGTTTCCCCTCTTGCGACGCGCTTTATAGGGCAAAACCAATCTACGAGTATTTAGACGGTTTCAAGGAGGACATATCGAAATGCAGAACAGTGGAGGACTTGCCTGCAATGGCGGTCAAATATATCTGCTTCATTGAAAGCGCAGTGGGTTGCCCCATAAAATACGTATCCGTAGGGGCAGGCCGCGAGGATTATCTTTTGATGTAGAAGAAATATAGATAAAAATCAGGAGGAAACTAAAATGAACTTACGCACACCAAACAGCAATGACGCCACACAAACAGCAAACCGTTCAAAAAACATCGTCCCATCCAGCGGGATTTGCTCGCGATGCGTTGACGGGTGTAGGGGCAACTGCGAAGCGTTTAAAGCCACGTTTCGCGGGCGCGAGCTGCTTTATCCCGGCACCTTCGGCGAAATCACAGCAGGCGCGGACAAAAACTATCCCATCGACTATTCGCATCTGAACATTCAAGGCTACGCTATGGGCGCCAGAGGCTTGCCTCCGGGCGTGGCGGGAGATTCCGACAGTGCGCTTTTCACTAATGCAAGCGTCGAAACAAGCTATGGCTGGGACAAAAAAGTGAAAATGAGCGTCCCTGTGTTCACCGGCGCGCTCGGATCGACAGAAATCGCACGCAGAAACTGGGAACACTTCGCGGTAGGCTGCGCTATCTCCGGAATTACGATTGTCTGCGGAGAAAACGTCTGCGGCATCGATCCGGACTTGGTTCTTGACAGCAACAAAAAAGTAAAGGAATCGCCTGACATGGACAGGCGCATTCAGGCATACCGCAAGTATCACATGAAAAATGGAGAAATCCTGATTCAGATGAACGTCGAGGATACTCGCCTTGGAGTCGCGGAGTATATCATTAACAAACACGGCATCGAGACGATAGAGCTGAAATGGGGGCAAGGCGCAAAGTGCATCGGCGGTGAAATCAAGGTGCGTACGCTGGGCAGGGCGCTGGAATTGCAAAAGCGTGGATATATCGTTACACCGGATCCGTCCGACCCGATAAACCAAGCGGCATTTCATGCCGAAGCTACATCGGAGTTCGAACGCCACAGCCGTCTGGGCTTTATCGACGAAGAAGGCTTCTTGGCTGAGGTCGAGCGGCTACGGAAGTTGGGATTCAAGCGGATCACTCTAAAGACCGGCGCCTACAGCTTGAGAGAGCTGGCAATGGCCATCAAGTGGTCGTCTCAGGCGAAAATCGACCTGCTCACCATCGACGGGGCTTCCGGGGGTACAGGCATGAGCCCTTGGGGGATGATGCAGGAATGGGGTATTCCATCTATATATCTGCATTCCGCCGCTTATGAGTTCGCTTCTATTCTTGAGAAAAAAGGCGAGCGCCCGCCGGATCTTGCGTTTGCAGGCGGGTTCAGCTCCGAAGACGGCATCTTTAAAGCGCTTGCCCTCGGGGCGCCGTTTGTCAAAGCGGTTTGCATGGGGCGCGGATTGATGATATCGGGCTTGGTCGGGAAAAACATCGAGCATTGGCTGGGAAGCAACGACTTGCCTCAAACAGTAAGCGCATACGGCACAACGCCGGAAGAAATTTTCGTCTGCTATGAGCGGGTCAGGCATCTGGTCGGCCGCGCAGAAGTGAAGAATATCCCGCTAGGCGCTATCGGCATCTACAGCTTCATCGACAAAATCAAGGTTGGTCTACAACAGATGATGGCGGGCGCGCGCTGCTTCAACATCGAATCCATCACGCGCCGTGAGTTGATGTCGCTGACCGAGGAATGTGCCAAGGTAACCAAAATCCCGTTCCTAATGGACTGCTACAGAGAAGAAGCCCTCGAAATACTCAACAAATAGGGAAAAGCGGAAAGGATGGATTGTCAATGGATAACAGAGTGGGTACCGGGATGTCGGGACTCGATGGCGTTATAGACATGCTGCGAATGGGAGACAACGTCGTCTGGCAGGTGCAGTCGATCGAAGACTATCTACGAGTTGTGCGTCCTTATATCAAGCAAGCAAAAGAGGACGGACGCAGGCTTGTTTACTTTCGATTCGGAAACCATCCTCCGATCATGGCGGAAAGCGAACCATCGGTCTTGTATGAGCTTGATACATTAGAGGGCTTTGAGGTTTTCGCCTCGAAGATCCACGACATAATTGAACGCGAGGGCGAAAAGGTGTTTTATGTGTTCGATTGCCTAAGCGACCTTCTGGACAGCTGGTGTTCTGACATGATGGTAGGCAATTTTTTCCGCATAGCCTGCCCATTCCTCTACCAGCTTGACACCGTCGCATATTTCGCGCTCATCAGGGGGGCGCACACCCACGACACAGTTGCCCGTATACGGGAAACTACCCAAGTCCTGCTCGATGTGTATATCATCGACGACAAACTCTATATCCATCCGTTGAAGGTCTGGGAAAGGTATTCCCCTACGATGTTCTTTCCGCATCTGATTGAAGATGGGTTTGCAGAATCGATTACGTCCAGCGCCGACGCTGCAACGCTTTTTTCGCGGGTTGGCCGCAACATGCAGCAGGGGGATTTTTGGAACCGTACGATTGAAAACGCGCAAGCTGCGCTCCGGGGGGATGAAAAATCGCAGGAAGAAACGAAAGAGTTTCTTATCAGCTTGATGATATGTAAAGAGCCTCGTTTAACGCAGCTTGCCGTCAAGTATTTTACTCTCGCGGATATCCTCGATATCGCCCGCCGGGAGATTGGGACGGGTTTTGTCGGAGGGAAAAGCGTCGGAATGCTCCTCGCACGCAAAATCCTTGAGACAAACGTTGGGGACGTCATGCGAAACCATTGGGAACCGCATGATTCCTACTACATCGGTTCGGATATTTTCTACACATACATCGTGCAAAATGGATGGTGGGATCTGCGTATCAAACAGAAGACGCCGGGCGGGTATTTCGCCGTCGCGGAGGAGTTGCGCGAAAAAATGCTGCACGGCAAATTTCAGGACTCAATCAGGGATCAATTTACTCATATGCTTGAGTATTTTGGCCAGTCGCCCATCATCGTCCGTTCAAGCTCGCTCAGGGAAGATAATTTCGGTAATGCGTTTGCGGGGAAGTATGAAAGCGTCTTTTGCGCCAATCAGGGCACTCCAGAGGAACGCCGAGAGGCCTTTGAGCAGGCTGTACGCACGGTCTACGCTAGCACCTTAAACGAAGACGCACTGGCTTACCGCCAACACCGCGGCCTTGCGAACCTGGATGAGCAAATGGCAATACTCGTCCAGCGCGTGTCGGGAAACCACTACGGGGAGCTGTTCTTCCCGCACGTCGCGGGCGTCGGAAATTCCTCAAACCTTTACGTATGGGACAAATCCATGGACCCGGACGCGGGAATGCTTAGAATCGTTTTCGGTCTGGGAACACGCGCTGTCGATCGCGTATCAGGCGATTACGCAAAACTGGTCTCGCTGGATCATCCCGAAAAAGGTCCGCCGGTCAACTACGGAGATGAAAGAAAGTTTTCGCAGCATAAGGCGGATGTTCTTGACCTGCGAGGCAACATATTGAGAGAAGCTCCTATGGATGACCTGTCAGAATATGATTTGAAAACAGATAAAAGCATTTTCTTCAGTTCGGACTTCGCGGAGATGAACAGACTGCGCGAACTCGGACGCACCCCAAAGGGCATCCCTCAGACTGCGGATTTTAAAAAGCTGCTAACTGAGACAGAGTTTCCCGCGTTTGCCCACACGGTGCTTAAAACGCTTTCCAGCGTCTATAACTATCCAGTGGACATTGAGTTTACCGCTAATTTCAGCCCAAATGGCGGTTTTAGGTTTAATCTACTGCAATGTAGACCTCTGCAAACAAAAGGGCTTGGCAGAGCCATTGAAATTCCAAAACCGAAACATGAAGAGGTTTTCCTATCGACAGGCGGCGGATTCATGGGAGGAAATGTAAGGCTCCGCTTTGACTATACTGTGTTTATCAAAATGAAGGAATATCTCGATTTGCCGGAGCGTGATAAACATCAAATCGCACGGCTGATCGGTGTTATAAACCATACTCTGAAAGGGAAAACCGTGATGCTGTTAGGCCCCGGCAGATGGGGAACCACAACACCATCCCTAGGCGTACCGGTTCATTTTAGCGAGCTGTGCAATATGGCTGCTATATGCGAGGTGTCGTACCCAAAAGCGGGAATCGTGCCGGACTTGTCTTTTGGCAGTCATTTTTTCCAGGATATGGTGGAATCCGATATTTTTTACGCCGCAGTTTTCGACGGCGAGCCGGATGTATTGTTCCGCCCTGAGTATGTTTTGGAAAGAACAAATCTACTGAGCGAGTTTGTTAGCACGGACAAAGCATGGGAGTCTGTAATCCACATCGCGGCAACTCCCGGTCTGATTCTGCATTCTGACATTGCAAACCAGAAGTTGCTGATTTACAGAACATACGCTAGCTAATGCTAAGGGTATGATGTTGTAGACGAGGGAACGATTTTCTTATTTTTTGGCAATATTTCAGTACCATGGGGGAGAATATGGAGGGACAAGTACGGATTCCGTCAGGTTGCGCCATTTCGGGCGTAATCAACAAGGCCGGCAAGCGAATGAGCGGCGAGACAATCATTGAATCGATAAGCGTCATGCACGACCGTTCGAACGGACTTGGCGGTGGCTTTGCGGCATATGGGATTTACCCGGAATACAGAGACTACTACGCACTTCACATTTTCTACGACTCGGTGTTCGTGAAAAAAGAATGCGAGGATTTCCTTGAGCGGCATTTCGATATTATCAACC